>SDBU01002958.1_pt1 | contig 22092 bp, 13 predicted proteins | sample 2277071 | NCBI WGS metagenome assembly SDBU01 (sample SAMN10397929, study PRJNA504765) | marine sediment metagenome | isolation source: marine sediment core GS08_GC12, 126 cmbsf | place: Arctic Ocean: Gakkel Ridge, Loki's castle | collected 2008 | reverse complement strand
GTGGGCGGGGGCACGCCCACTATATGGCCTGAAAAACTAGTGGAGATCCTATCACTGGCCAAGTCACTTTGGCCTATTCGTCAGATTTCCACGGAAGCCAATCCCGACCACCTGCTTCCGGATGTCCTACAAAAACTCAAGGACGCTGGTGTAAATCGTCTTTCTGTGGGGGTTCAGTCGTTTAGCAATGATATTCTGAGAAGTGTTCATCGATCTGGACAATATGACTCAAGTGAGGACATCAAGCAACGGTTGGCCTCGATCAAGGGGATGTTTGATACGTTAAATGTCGATATGATCTTTAATTTCCCGAACCAGACCATGGAGATGTTAGCCGAGGATATCAAGGTACTCAAAGCGTTAGATGTTGATCAGGTCACCTATTATCCTCTGATGATCTCAAATTCTAAACAAAAGGAGATAGAGGAAGAATGCGGAAAAGGGCATAACCGGCATGAGAGACAGGCGTACGATTTCATCGTGGATCAACTGACTGACCAGTACCAGTGCGAATCGGTTTGGTGTTTCTCCAAGCAGGCAGGATTGATTGATGAATACATTGTGAGTCACAATGAGTACATTGGAGTGGGCCCTGGATCATGGGGTTATATCAACGGGGCCATGTACTATAATACCTTTTCCGTTCAAGACTATATTCAGAGAGGTGAGTCCGATCAATCCCCAATTACGGCATGTCGAGTTTTCTCTAAACGTGACCGCATGCGTTATATGTTCATGCTCGCTTTGATTGCCGGCTCGGCGAGTCTGTCTGATATAGAAAACAAGGTGGGTAATCATTTCTGGCTGTTTCTTGGCGGTGAGTTGCTGTTTCTGTTATTGATGGGAGCACTTGTTGTACGCGATGGTAAACTTGTGTTAACACGCAAGGGACGATATTATTGGGTGATTCTAATGGGAACCCTGTTTTCTGTAGTGGGTGATTATCGGGACATGTATGCATCATCAGACGATTCTACCCTCGCGTTCCGGAAATTTGTTCCATTGAGCAAACCCCGGCAAACTTGTAACGTTAGAGTGTCTTCATCATAATAGCGGTTTCCCGACAAATTAACGGTTTTCCGCAAGTCAATTCTGCGCCTTTATCCAAGAAGACCAGGCATGAGTGACAGTAGGTATTTTCAGTAAAAATAACACCTTACATCGTGTTATGCCTGCCAGGTATAGAATTCTTTTTATGGTGGCATATCTTTTGCAATACTGAAGTTCAAGTACCTTATCGTCATTATAAATGTGGTTCAAGGCCCAAGGCCCCTGGTCATTACAGAAAGGAAGGGTGCAAGTGAAACGGCGACGACTATCAGTTTTTCCTGCTGAGCCTCTTCACCGATTAGGCTTGTTGATTGCCTTTGTGCTGATCATGGCATCCACGGAGTTCATTTCTACCCATTCATTTCTGACAGGCGGGCTTGTATTCATTTTCTCCTTGGGTTATCTCTTTGCCTCAGTGATCACTCGACGTGCGGGTTTCCTTTACGGCGCGATGCTCTTCAGTGCGGTCTCGTTCTTCCTGATATGCTATGGTCTGGGAGCGCCTGTCACATCGTTTCCACTCCTTTCAGTGGCGTTAGTTATCTTTTTGATGGTTGTCGGTCAGTATTTGAACAGGTTGTCCGACCTACTGAGGTCATTTCCACTGACAGTATTCCGGGTGATGAACATGACTGTGGTTGTGTTTTCTGTCTGGGCCCTGGCACAGGTAAGTGACCTTATGAGCCAGGAAGGGCTGATACGGCACGTAGCCGCGCTCACCTTTATAGGCTATGCAGGCGTTTATCTGGCGCTTCGAATGATGGGTCACAGGTCCATGTACACGTATATGTTCTCTCTGTTCCTGATGCTTGGCGGCATGTTTTTGGCGGGGGGGCTGTGGTCTGTTGATTTTTGCTGGTTAGCGGCTATGGCGTCGGCGGGAGTGATCCTGCTGGTGGGAACGGGTCTTCATCGCGAAAAGGGATATAACTGGTCTCGGCATTTCTATTTCTGTTCGGCGCCGATCATGCTGGTATCGCTTATATTTTCAGTCTGGCAGTGGCCTTTCCTGATTATGGACCTGGCGCTGGCGTCACTGCTGTTGTGGATAGCATACGAGCGCCTGGCCAAGGCGGTTGAGGACGTTGTGGGCGCGGCTATGGCTGAACGCGTCGTGGCAAAGTGTTTCTTCTTTGGCGCCGTGGGGCTGACCGTGCCGGTCGTGCCGATGGTATTTGTTCAACCAGGCAACTTATATGTTGCTCTGGCTGGTGTCATGTGTGGGCTCACATTTTCTTTGATCGCCTGGCAACGGCGCGGCCAAGCTGATAAGGGTGGTAGCTATGTGCTTGCTGCAGTCATGTTTGCCTCGGCGGGGTTGCTTGGCCTTGGCAAGCAACTTCCCGGCATCTCGGGGTCAATATGGGCTCTGGCTGTCCCGCAGGTGATCTTGGCCTGCCTGGGGCTTCTATGCGTGTTTTTCGCGAAGGCAGGAGATCTGATCACGCGCAGGCGAATAGCGGTGGCAGCGATTTTTCCGGTTTTCTTTGCCTGGTTCTTCCTGGTGTTGCATGACCAATTGGAGATGGCCATAGTCGCTGCGTTGATAGTGACGGCCGTCGTACCTTACCTGGGTGTGCGTCTGAAGGAAAGATCGTACTACTATGCCATGGGCCCGTCAATCGCAGCTGTTTTCATCACCGTAGTCTTGTTGCCTAAAGATAGGATGATTGCCTGGCTTGACTGGTCTCCGGCCGTAGTATCAACCAGCGTATCATTTGTCTGGGATAGCATGATTGTCTGGGTCGCTTGTGCAGCGGCTGCGGTGGCTGCTGGCATATTGTTTGTCTGGGCAGACGCGCGCGGCAAACAGATAAAGCGAGGCGCTGCGAACCTTGGATGGCTGATCCTGTCTATAGCGGCTATTTTGATGGCCTGGCCTGGCGGCGGGGCATTTCACTTGCTGTACTGTGTTACGGCTGTTGGGGCAACTGCCGTGTTAATCGCCTGGCGGCCGAACCGTGGGCAGCGCGATGTATTAGAGTTATCCTTACAGGGATTGGCACTTCTTGCGACCACTGCAGCGGTAGTGATGGCGGCATTGGTGTCTGTCATCGGCTTGAGTGTGGTTGTTGTGGGAGCGTGCCTGCTGATTCTTTCGGCGGCCTACTGGCTGGTGTGGGCAGCACAACGGGGGCGCGGTGCTGCTCGTTTGGCTAACTGGCTGTTTGCGCTGGGGGCATTGCTGGTAATCTTCGGCGTATTCTCTGGGATTGAGGTGTGTCTGGGCGCCGGCGCGGAGGTCGTACTGATACTACTCTTATTGGCTGCCATGGGGCGTAACCGATTCTGCGCCATGTCTAACAGCGCCGTTGTGTCCGGTCACGTGACCAGTATCGTGCTGGCCATTGTAGTGCTGATTCAAGCGTGGTCCGTGAGTGCATCGCGTCTATATCTGGCGGCCGTGCCACTGGTAGTGTTCTATGCGTTCATGCCCAGACTGCGCGCGAACAAGGGTTTGCGACTGGGTACGACATTGTGGATTAGTTTTGCGGTCTTGTTAGGTATAGCGGCCCAGACCAACACACCCTACGAGCAGCAGATACATCTAATGGTGGGGCTTTCACTGGTGTGGGTGGCGTTGGGATACATGCTGGATCGCACCAGGGCGAAGGCCTGGTCCATGCCTCTTTATATAACGGCAGCGGTGGTGGCGAGCTTCTGTTGTGTTGTAAGGATTCTGGCTCCAGTGACAGATACGTCGTGGCTGGTGTTCCTGACCAGTGGTGTTGCGTTTGTCTGCCTGTTTCTGATCGTGCGGGATGATATTTACGTGTATCTGCTGAGCGTGGCCTTGGCGCTGATGGGTTACGATTGGCTCAGGGGGACCAGCAGTGTCTTTACTGTGGACATATTTTTCTATCTGGCGATTGCCGGGGCAGTTTTGGCGATGGCATTCCTGCTGCCCCATCTGGTGAAGCGGATCACTCGGTTGGGGACTGTGCCGATGTTTTCCCTTTTCACGGTGTTCGGTGCGGCCCTGCTGTTGCTGGTGGTTGCAGCCTTTGGCGCCGTGGCGTTTGGCGCCTACGGGATCAAGATCACGGCACATCCGAAATTCTGCGTCTCCTGCCACAATATGGAAGAATACTATGCGTCGTGGGAACATTCATCGCACAAGGACGTAGCGTGTATCGAATGCCATGCTAAGCCGGGCGTTGCCGGAACTGTTGCAGCCAAGGCGCAGGGAATGGTGCAGTTAGTTCAGTATATCGCGGGCTCCTACGGCACCAAGCCTCACGGTGATATCAGTAGCGCATCCTGCCAGCAGGTAGGCTGTCACGAAGAGATAGTTAAAGACGAAAAGCTTGTCTTGCTCTATGACAGGATCAAGTTCCGCCACGACAAACATCTGAGCGAACATCCGAATGGAAAGGTGTTGAACTGTGTGAGCTGTCATGGACAGACCGTTCAGGGCCAGCATATTAGCATTAGCAAGACCACGTGTCTGACTTGCCACTTCTACGGTCGGGGCGACAAACAGGTCGCCGCAGGTGAATGTCTGACTTGTCACATAGTCCCGGAAGAGCCGGTGACATTTGTGGATGAACCTTTCAGTCACCGGGACTTTTTGGACGGCGACGGAGACGTCACATGCGTCCATTGCCACAGCCAAGTGACCCAAGGCAGCGGGATCGTTTCGCGGGCACGGTGTCTATCCTGCCATTTGGAGGAAGAAGAACATGGTGAGGTCGACGATCAAGAGGCGTTCCATCTGATTCATGTATCCGCAGGACATTTTGACTGCCTGAATTGTCACGAAGAGATCAAGCACGGTGTGCGCCCGATGGCGGAGCAGCTGTTGACATCCAGCAACTGCACAACCTGTCACGGAGGCAAGCGGCATTCCGTACAGGAAGCCATCTATGCCGGTACCGCTGTGGCGGAATTGGACACCGCGCCGGATGTGATGTATGAGGCGGGCGTGGCCTGCGATGGATGTCATGATGATTCGCAGATCACGCACCTGGGTAATCTGACACTCACGAGCAGAATCTCCGGGGCCAAACAGTGTGTTGATTGCCACGGCAATGAGGATTGCGCCGAGGAGCTCGCTTCGTGGCAGGAGGCGACCAAAGAGATGCTTGGCGAGCTTGGGCCCGCACTAGCGGAATTGGAGAAGGCACTCCAGTCTTCTAAAGCATCGACCGAACAGTTGGTAAAAGCCAAAAAACTGGCGGGATCTGCTCGCACCAAGCTCGACATAGTGCTGAAGGACGGCAGCTATGGAGCGCATAACGTCGGCTATGTCATGGAGATTCTCGATAAGGTGCTTGAAGAGATTGAGATGGGCCAGTCTTTGGTTGAATGAAACCAATGGGCTGATTCTGACGTAATGGGCCTTTGGAAAATACGAGGCGTTAAAACAGGAAAGATCAAATGAGGATGGATTTAACTGACAAGGCTTTACACTCCGAATTTCGCCGTAAGGTGGAGGCGTTGAGCGGGCAGAACCTCAGCGACTGCTACCAGTGCGGTAAGTGCTCGGGTGGCTGCCCCGTACAGCCGGATGTCGAGGTGTCTCCCAATCAGCTGATACGTATGGTGCAACTGGGCATGGAAGCCGAAGCGCTGAGCAGTGATAGTATTTGGCATTGCGCAGCGTGCGGCACCTGCAACGGCCGGTGTCCGATGGGGATAGATATTGTGCGCATCAAGGATGCGCTGCGGAAATTGACAAAGAATATACACTATCGGCGCGGCTCTCTGGAAGCCTGGACGTTCTATGAGTCGTTCCTGGATTGCGTGCGTAATTTCGGTCGTCTCAGCGAGATCGGAATGATGGGTGCGTATAACATCAACTCGGGTTGGCTGTTGACGAACGTACGCAAGGCGCCGTGGTTCATTATGAGGAACAAGCTGGGCATCTCGCCTCATACCATCAAGCGTATTGACCGGCTGCAACGTGTGTTTGATCGCATTGAGGAGATAGAAGGCAAATGAAGTACGCCTATTACCCAGGATGTTCGTCGGAGGGAAGTGGCGCTGAGTATGCGCGCGCCGGTGAGGCGGTGCTGGAGGCCCTGGGAGTCGAACTGGAAGAGATCGACGATTGGGTCTGCTGCGGCGCAAGTCCCGCCCACGCGACAAGCCACCTTTTGTCGATAGCGTTGCCGGCGATATCCATCGCGGCGGCGGAGAAGCAGTCGCTGGACATTATGACGTGCTGCGCTTGCTGCCACAGCCGATTGAAGCAGATCAACCAGCAGGTAAAAGATGATCCGGAACTGCGAGCGAAAATCAGCGAGATCATTGAGGAGGACTACCACGGCAGTCTTAATGTGCTGCACATTACAGAGGTGTTGGCGCGTGAGGTGGGGCTCGAAGCGATCAAAGATCGTGTGCGCAAGCCGCTGAAAGGCTTGAAGGTAGCGTGCTATTATGGGTGTCTCATGGCGCGCATGCCCGAGGCCCTCCTGAGCGACAAGTCTGAATACCCGATGCTGCTGGACAACCTGATGGAGGCCTTGGGGGCCGAACCTTTGGATTGGCCCTACAAGACCGAGTGCTGCGGGGCCGCCCTGACCTTGACGCAAACGAAAACGGTGATAAGGCTCTGTGCGGACGTCCTGCACATGGCCAAGCAGAACGGGGCGGATGTTTTGACGGTGGCGTGTCCGTTGTGCCAGGCCAACCTCGATATGTTTCAGGCCGAGGCGGAGAAGCTGCTGGGAGAGCGATTTAGCATTCCGGTGATTTATTTTGTCCAGTTGATGGGTCTGGCTATGGATTTGGATCCCAAGCGCATTTGCCTGGACAAGCTTATCGTGGACCCCTTCCCGGTACTGGCCAAAAGAGGATTTATCGATGGAGCCGTTTACCTGTGAAACAGATGATGCGCAAATACCATAATTTTACTCAACCCTTGGTCATCGGCCGAGATGATCTAAATAGGGAGTTTTGACGATGGCGCGAATGGGCGTTTTTGTATGCTGGTGTGGGGCGAATATCGCAGAGAATGTGGACTGTGATGAGGTCGCGCGCTACGCCGGAAAACTACCGAGTGTGATCATCGCCCGCAGCTACAAGTACATGTGCTCTGATCCCGGACAAAAACTTATCACCGATGCAATTGAGGAACATAAACTGACCGGTGTGGTGGTTGCCTCTTGCTCGCCGCGCATGCACGAACCCACGTTCCGCAAAGCGGCCACCACTGTGGGCCTGAATGCCTATATGCTGGAGATGGCAAACATTCGCGAGCACTGTTCCTGGGTGCACACCAACCGCCATGAGGCCACTGAAAAAGCCAAAGACCTGATCCGCATACTGGTCGAAAAAGTCAAGCGAAACGTACCCCTCGATGAGATCGAAGTACCCGTGACCCAACGCGTGATGGTCATCGGCGCGGGCATTGCCGGCATTCAAGCGGCGCTGGACGTGGCCTCGGCAGGTTACGAAGTGGCTTTGGTCGAGCGCCAGCCGAGCATTGGCGGCTACATGTCCCTGTTGGACGAGACCTTCCCCACCCTTGATTGTTCTCAGTGTATCCTGACCCCGCGTATGGTCGAAGTCATGCAGAGCGACAAAATTACCCTGCACAGCTTCTCGGAAGTGGAGCAGGTGGATGGATACATCGGCAATTTCAAGGTGAAGATTCGCAAGAAGCCCCGCAGCGTTGACATGAGCAAGTGCACCGGTTGCGGTGACTGCTGGAATAACTGCATGGCCCGCAACAAAATCACCGAACCGCTGCGCCCTGCCCTGGATGACGGGATTCCCGCCGAGGTGATTGCAAAGGTAGATGCGATTCTCGACAAATACACGGAGGACCGGGCTGGCATGGTCATTGGTGTGCTGCAGGATGTGCAGGATGAGTTTAATTACCTGCCCGAGGATGCCCTGACATACCTCAGCAGAAAATCCGAAATACCTCTGAGCCGTTTGTATGGCGTGGCCCGGTTTTACAACGCTTTCAGCTTAAAGCCGAGGGGGAAAAACATCATTCGTGTTTGCCTGGGCACAGCCTGTCACCTCAAGGGAGGCCCCCGCATTGCCGATGCTCTGACGCACGAACTCGGCATTGAGCCGGGCGAAACGACCGAGGACCGCATGTTCACCCTGGAGCGGGTTAATTGCCTCGGCTGCTGTGCCTTGGCGCCGGTCGTCGAGGTGAATGGTAATGTCCACGCCGGCGTGACAGTCGGCAAGATTCCATCGATACTTGCTCAATATGGCTACGAAAGAGACTGCATAAAGGTATGAGATCATTAGAAGAAATATACTCGAAAGCTACTGATCAGTGGGAGGCATTGCAGACCAGCAGCATGCCCGTACTTTATGTGGGTGCGGCCACATGTGGTCGTGCCGCAGGCGCCGGAGATGTCATTAAACGCCTAAAGGCAGAGATCCGGGACAAACACATTGATGCGAAGCTGGTGGAGGTGGGGTGTCTAGGTTTGTGTTGCTTTGAGCCGTTGGTGGTGGTCCATAAGCCGGGTTTGCCACAGGTGTGCTATGGCAACGTCGATCCTGACAAGATCGCTGGTATTCTGGAAAAATATGTTCTCGGGAACGATCCGTGTGCGAAATGGGCATTGGGAACGATGACGCCGGGCGAACTGAAAGGCATCGGCAGATTCAGTGAACATCCCATGATGACCGGACAGGTGCGTCATGTCCTGAGGAACTGCGGTGTGATTGACCCGAAAGATATGAGCCATTATCTGGCCCGCGACGGCTACCGTGGTTTTTTGCGAGCATTGGAACAGGGGCCGGACAAAACGCTCAAAGAGGTCGAGGAATCCGGCTTGCGCGGACGCGGCGGAGCAGGATTTCCCACCGGGCGGAAGTGGCAATTCTGTCGCACTGCCCAGGGCGAACCGAAATATGTGATTTGCAATGCTGATGAAGGCGATCCGGGCGCTTTTATGGATCGCAGTATCATGGAGGGTGATCCTTATAGCGTCCTGGAAGGCATGGCCATTGGCGCCTACGTTATTGGTGCCGCACACGGGTACATTTATGTACGGGGAGAATACCCACTGGCGATTAACAATTTGTCCATAGCGATCCGGCAGTCGCGCTGCCTCGGGTTGTTGGGAGATGATATTCTTGGCTCCGGTTTTGGTTTCGACGTGGAAATTGTCCGGGGCGCCGGCGCGTTTGTGTGCGGTGAAGAAACGGCACTGATAGCTTCTATGCAGGGTGATATAGGCAGTCCACAGCAACGGCCGCCCTATCCGGCGCAGGCTGGGCTGTGGGGAAAACCGACCAACATCAACAACGTTGAGACGTGGTCAAACGTTCCAGCCATCATCCGCCATGGTGGTAAACAGTTTGCCGGTATTGGCACCGAGCGATCGAAAGGAACCAAGGTGTTCTCGCTAGTCGGCAAGGTGCAAAATACCGGGCTCGTCGAGGTTCCCATGGGCACGACCATGCGCAAGATTGTGTACGACATAGGCGGCGGCGCACACAAAAAACGAAAATTCAAGGCCGTGCAGTCCGGTGGCCCTTCCGGTGGGTGCATCCCCGAATCGCTGCTGGACTTGCCCGTGGATTTTGACAAGCTCCAGGAGGCCGGTGCGATGATGGGATCCGGCGGGCTGATCGTCATGGACGATCGGACCTGCATGGTGGATGTGGCCAAGTATTTCCTGGCCTTCCTGGTCGATGAGTCATGCGGCAAGTGCACCGCCTGTCGTGAGGGTGTGGCGCAGATGCATAACATACTGACGCGGATCGTCCAAGGCGATGGTCGCGACGGTGATATAGAACTGCTGGAACAGTTGGGCGCTTACGTCAAGGAAACCTCGTTGTGCCAACTGGGTGGTACGGCGCCGAATCCGGTCCTTTCTACTATCCGGTACTTTCGCGAGGAATACGAGATACACATCCACGAGAAGAAGTGCCGCGCCGGTGTGTGCAAAGCGCTGGTGCGATTCGCCATTGACGCCGAAACCTGCAGGGGGTGCGGTCTGTGCCTGCGCAACTGCCCGTCCGAAGCCGTTTCCGGCACGAAGAAGGAGCCCCATTACATCGTTGCTGAATCGTGTGTGCAGTGTGGTGTGTGCTATGAAGATTGTCCGTTCGATGCGGTCACAGTGGAGTGAAGGCAAGCATGATCAAACTAACGATAGATGGTCAGCAGGTCGAAGTGGAGCAGGGACGAACCGTCCTTGATGCGGCTAAACTGGCGGGCAAGGAGATTCCGACGCTTTGCCACCACCCGGCGGTTCCGCCGGCCGGCGCCTGTCGGATCTGCGTGGTGGAAATTGTTGCCGGAGACCGACCGGGTCTCGTACCGGCCTGTGCCTACCCTGCCAAAGATGAAATGGACATACAGACCCGTTCCGAGCGCGTGTTGCAGTCGCGGCGCATGACCCTGCAACTGCTGCTGGCGCGCAGTCCGGGCTCAGAAGTCATCCGAGAAATGGCCAAGGAACACGGGATTAAAGAACTTCTCTTTCCGGAACAGACCGGCGAAAATGGAGATGATTGCATCATGTGCGGACTGTGTGTGCGCCTCTGCCAGCAGGTCATAGGCGCCTCGGCGATTTGCTTTGACGGACGCGGACCGAATCGAAAGGTATCGACGCCCTACAAGAGTCGTTCCGATGTGTGCTTGGGGTGTGGCGCCTGTGCCTTTGTATGTCCTACCGGCGCGATCGACCCGGCAGAGTATTGTCCCAACCCGATCGAGAAGATTCCCAACGAGTTCAATTGCGGGCTCGATTCCCGTACACCTATCCACATTCCCTTTCCCCAAGCGGTACCGAACAAGCCGTTCATTGACAGGGAAAACTGTATCCGTTTCCGCACGGGCGGCTGCGGCGCATGCGAGACAATCTGTCCGGCCGATGCCATCGACTACGACATGACCGACGAGTTTGTCGAAGAGGAGGTCGGGGCCATTATCGTGGCCACGGGCTATGAAATCATGGATCCTTCCATCTATGAAGAATACGGCTATGGCCGGTATCCGGATGTGGTGACGAGTCTGGAATTTGAACGCATGGTCAGTGCCAGCGGACCTTCCAACGGTGAGTTGACTCGGCCGAGCAATGGCAAACCGCCCAAGACAATCGTTTTTCTGCAGTGCATCGGTTCCCGCCGCGAAATCAACGGCAAACCCTACTGCTCCAAGATATGCTGCATGTATACTGCCAAGCACGCTATTTTGTATAAGCACAAAGTGCACGACGGCCAGGCCTTTGTCTTCTTCATGGACGTCAGAGCAGGAGGGAAGAACTACGACCAGTTCGTGCGCCGAGTCATCAAGGAAGAGATGGCCACCTACCTCAGGGGCCGGGTCTCCAAGGTGTTTCCTCGTGGCGACAAACTGATGGTTCGGGGTGCGGACACCTTAAGCGGCACACAGGTCGAGATTGCCGCCGAAATGGTAGTCCTAGCGGCGGCAATGGTACCGTCCAGCGGCGTGCGCGAACTGTCCCAGAAATTGCGAATCGGTTGTGATGAACACGGCTTCATGCTGGAGGCGCATCCGAAACTTCGTCCGGTAGAGACCAATACCGCCGGCGTATTCTTGGCCGGTGCGTGTCACAGCCCCAAGGACATTCCCGAGAGCGTCGCTCAAGCTGGTGCTGCGGCCAGCAAGGCACTGGGGCTGATCTCCCACAAGCTCCTCAGCCGGGAACCGACTATCGGCATCGTGGACGAATCGTCATGCAACGGTTGTTTCGAGTGCGAAGGTGTTTGTGCCTACGGCGCTATCGGGCCGCGGGAATTAACAGACAACAAAGGCAACCCCATCGCTACGGTGGCTTTTATCAATGAAGGCCTTTGTCAGGGGTGTGGTGTCTGCGCCGCAACGTGTCGCTCTAAGAGCATTGAGGTGCAGGGGTATCGAGATGACCAACTCTTTGCCGCGATTAATGCGATTCATAGGTAAGGTAGTATGATACAGGAAACAAGTGATTCAAGTGAACCATCAGAGTGGCAGCCGCGTATCGTGGCGTTTCTGTGTAACTGGTGTTCCTATGCAGGCGCCGACCTGGCAGGTATGAGCCGCCTGGTGTATCCCGCTGCGATCAAGATCGTGCGCGTACCCTGTTCCGGCCGAGTGGACCCTATGTTTATCATCAAGAGTTTTGAGCAGGGTGCGGATATGGTTCTCGTATCGGGCTGCCATCCGGGTGATTGTCACTATACCAGCGGCAATTACCACGCCCGACGAAAACTGCTCGCCTTCCGTGAGTTGATAACGTTCTTCGGAATCGATCCGCGACGATTCAAGATCTCCTGGGTTTCTGCAGCAGAGGGCGCCAAGTGGTCGTCCCTCGTCTCGGAGATCACTGCTGAGGCCAAAGCCCTGGGGCCCTTTGAAACATACTCTGACATCCTGACTGGAGAAACCGGCAGATGAACGCAAATAGCACCACAACTGAGTCCCTCCAGCGTGCAGCCTCGGAACTGCTGTCTGACGTCAACGTTGCCGTTGTCATAGGATATGGCCGAAACGGAGAATCGTCATTCTCACATCCCGAGTTCGTGCGCAAGCCCCAGGACGTTGAACGTCTCGTGTTCGATGACCGTTGTTTTGGGAACCTCGCGGTCTATTTGTCTAAAGACACTATACGCCGTATGGGTAAAATAGGAATTGTTGTCAAAGGCTGCGACCTTCGGGCCGTCAACGTGCTTCTGCGCGAGCACGTAGTGCAGCGCGAGGACATCGTACTAATAGGAGTCCCATGCTCCGGCCAAGGAGACCCGTTGCTGCATAAGTGTTCCGTTTGTGAGCAGCGCAATCCGCAGGGATGTGACATTGTGGTCGGAGATCCGGTTGAACAGCCAGAGATCAACGTTGAAAAGAAGTATAGTGCCGCAGGGAACATCGACGCCAAGTCTATAGAAGAACGCTGGGAATTTTGGCGTGGGCAACTGAGCAAGTGCATCCGGTGTTATGCCTGTAGAAACGTGTGCCCGCTCTGCTATTGCAAACGTTGCATTATTGAGAAAAGCATTCCTCAGTGGATCGAGACCAGTGCTCATCTGCGCGGCAATGTCGCCTGGAATGTGGCACGGGCCTTTCATTTAACGGGTAGATGCGTGGGCTGTGGTGAATGTGAACGGGCGTGCCCCATGGATATTCCGCTGGGTGCTATCAATCAGAAAATGGCCCAACTCATGGACGAATGGTTCGATTTTCAATCCGGGCTGTCATCCGACCAGAAGGCTCCTTTTACGACTTTCTCCGTGGATGATCCTGAGACGGGGATTTTATGAGGTCAACTAAAGTGGACGAACAAACATTGTATCAGGCAACGGCCGGCTGGTTAAAGTCGGTTGTGGATATCCTTCAATCCTCAGGCGTGGAAGTTATAGCGCCGGTCGAAACCGAACCAGGCGTAGTCGAGCTTGCTGCCATCAATTCGTCCGAAGCGGTTGTCCTGGATTACGCAAATGTCAGACTTCCGCTCAAGCGGCTTTTCTTTCCTATCACTGAGGTTTTGCTGGAATTTGAAAACCAGCCCGATGGTGATGTGCATATAAAGTCAGAACCTCTTGCTTCATCTAAGTCAGAAGTAGTGGTGCTGGGAGCCCGGCCCTGCGATGTGGCCGCCATGGAAGCACTCGACAAGGTCTTCCACTGGGATTACGACGACGTCCGTTACAGTGCCCGGCGTGAACGAACCACGTTGATCTCATTTGCCTGCGCGAAGCCCGATCTACAGTGCTTCTGCACGGCAGTGGGCGGCTCGCCGCACAGCACGAGGCAAAGCGATGTACTCGTCTTTCTCGGAGATGATGGCCAGGCCGTTATGCAGGTCTGTAGCGACAAGGGGGCCAAGTTCATCGATCAACTGGGAAACGTTGTCAAACCGGCTCCTACAGGCACCAAGCTACCCACACTACCGGAGGTCAAGGTAAAATTCGAGCCCGAAAAGATTAAGACATGGCTTGACGAGAACTTCGAGAACGATTTCTGGACCGACATCTCGCTCAAGTGCCTGGGATGTGGGACCTGTAGTTTTCTTTGCCCGACATGCCACTGTTTTGATATTGTTGACGAAGCCAACTGGCGATCAGGTCAGCGACGTCGAAATTGGGACTATTGTTCTCACCCCATGTTCACCAAGCATGCCTCTGGCCATAATCCCCGACCCGATCAGGCATCCCGATGTCGGCAAAGGGTGATGCACAAGTTCAAATACTTCCCTGAGCGTTTTGGGCAAATCGCTTGTGTCGGCTGCGGCAGGTGCATACGGGCCTGCTGTGTGGGCCAGAACCTCGTCAGCATTCTGACTGACATCGAAACAAAAGCGAAAGGAGGGAACAACTCCGATGCCGGATGAACGCTCAACGAACCAGGCCCAGACATTGATACCCTTGGACTACATTGTCTCGAAAATGCGAATCGTCTCCATCACAGATGAGACCGTCGATACCAAAACATTTCGCCTGGAATTCTGTAACCCACAGCAGGGCGAACAGTTTGAGTTTTGTGCCGGCCAGTTCGGACTTTTCTCGGTGTTCGGTGCAGGTGAGGCAACCTTCTGCATTGCATCTTCGCCCACGCAAAAAGGATACATCGAATGCAGCGTGAAACGCACAGGCAAGGTGACGAACGAGTTCCACCAATGTAATGAAGGTGATATCATCGGTTTTCGAGGTCCCTATGGCAACTGGTTTCCGATCGACAGGATGCAGGGGAAAAACCTGCTGTTCGTCGCCGGCGGCATTGGGCTGGCCCCGCTGAACTCGTTGATCAGAAATTGTCTGGATCTGCGGGACCAGTTCAAAGACATATCCATTTTGTACGGGGCACGTAGCGTGGACGATCTCGTGTACAAAGAAAGGTTGGAAAGCTGGCAGCAGATGAATGATGTGCAAACACTTTACACGGTGGACCCCGGCGGCGAAATCCCTGAGTGGAAGGGTGAAGTCGGCTTTGTTCCTACTGTTTTGACAAGTATGAAGCCCAAACCAGAGAACACCATCGTCATTCTCTGCGGTCCGCCCATTATGATCAAGTTTGTGCTGGAATCTCTTGTGAAACTGGGATTCTCGCTGGAATCAGCGTACACCACGCTCGAAAACAGAATGAAGTGTGGTGTGGGGAAATGTGGTCGCTGCAATGTCGGCAACCTGTACGTCTGCAAGGACGGCCCGGTGTTCCGTTGTAGCGACTTGGAGGCTTTACCGAAAGAGTTTTGAGCCACAGGCAGTATGTCTGTCGGAAGAAAATGGCTGGAAATATCTGAATCAATTGTGGTGCTATCTGGTGTAGAATTATGAGAAAACTTACCACAGTGTTACTTATGTTCATTGGCTTATCATCTTATACTTTCGGTGTAGAAAAGCCACAAACCGAGGTGGAAAAGCCACAAACCGAGCAGGACACTTGCATCACGGAAGAATGTCATCTCGAACATACCTCAAAGCCAATTATACATGATCCCGTAAGTGAAGGTAGTTGCGAGGCCTGCCATGAAACTGTCGATGTGAAGGAACACACCTACAAACTGACCGACAAAGAACCGGGAATCTGCGTGCAATGTCATGACGAACTAACCAAGAAGTATGTGCACAGTGCCCTGAAAGACGGTCAGTGCAGCCAATGTCATGAAATACACGCCAGCGAGAATGAATCTCGATTACTTGCCGGAACAGTCGGCGAGACGTGTGCGGAATGCCACGTGATGGCTGAAGATATAACCCACCTTCACGGCCCTACATCGGTCGGCGAGTGCACCTTATGTCACGATGCTCACGAAAGCGACTACGAAGACCGCCTGATCATGGGACCGGACCAGTTGTGTGTGTTCTGTCATGTCACCACCAAGGAGGAACTGGAAGGAATTGAGTTTGTTCACGAGCCGACACGGGACAACTGTGTGGGCTGTCATGATCCGCATGGGGCCGATAACTGGAAAATGCTCAGGGGTGAGGCCCCGGAGTTGTGTTTTTCCTGTCATGAGGAAATCCAGACAATGGCCCAGGCCTCCAAACACCAGCACAATGCGGTCTCAGAACCGGGCGGATGTCTGAATTGTCACACGCCCCATGCTTCATCCGTCCGACCCCTGTTGGTCGATGTGCCGACCACCCTCTGCCTGACCTGCCATGCAGAGCCCCAGGGGGTGACCATAGACGAGGTTCTGCCGGCGTTTATTGACCAGATCAAGGACAAGAAATATCTCCATGGGCCCATCAAAGAGGATGACTGCGGGGGTTGCCACATGACGCATGGCAGTGACCATTTCCGGATACTGGCCGGGGAGTATCCGGCGGGATTTTATGCCTCATTTGATGAGACAAAATATGAGTTGTGTTTTGGCTGTCATGAAAAGACACTGGTTCAGACGTCCACTACCGATGATCTAACGGATTTCCGCAATGGTAACCAGAATCTACATTTCCTGCACGTCAACAAGGAAGACCGCGGTAGAACCTGTCGGGCGTGCCATCAGACCCATGCCAGCAACCAGCTCAAGCATATCCGGAAGAGTGTGCCATACGGTGGATGGAAGGATCTGCCGCTCAATTTCAGCAAGACCGACACAGGGGGATTTTGCGATCCTGGATGCCATTTACCAAAAGCGTATGACAGACAAACAGTTGTCGACTATACGGTCAAACCGGCAAGACAAAAGCCCAGGCCAAAGCTAAGGGTCGGAAGCAGTATTCAGACGATCTCCTCTGCCAAACAGGACTGAAAGGGAATATGACAATGAAAACGACAAGGAACATCATTGTGGCAGTGGTTACTATGCTTGTATTTTCGACTGTGATATGTGAGGGTGTATCGACTCCGCCGCGAAGAATCCCCGAGGGCGCATTGATTCCGGAATTTCACACAGTTGATATAACAGGCAAGTCCTTTGCCTGTACACGGTCCAGCGGCAAGGTGCTGATATTGGCATTCTTGTCATCTCAGAAAAAACGCTCCCAGGAGGCCGTAGAGGACATTTTTTGGGCGTTGTCCAGCATTCCGTCAGATAGGTTAACGTCTCTGCAGGTCGCCTTTGTCCTGCAAAATGTTGACAACAGGGAGTTCATTGCGTCGATTCAGAAAGAGGCGCCGTCCGTGGTTCATATCCTGGATGACGATCAGTACAACATATGGGGCAAGTTCGGCGTCATTGTCACGCCCACCGTATTGATTTCCGATCCCCAGGGTATTGTGCTCTGCGTTAAGCCGGGATACGCCCACGATTTCGCGCAGGTGGTTAAATCCAGGCTCTTCCAGGCCTTGGAAATCCCCTATGACGTCAGCCCCGACGATACCTCAACCGTTCGAACCGTGGCCAACAGCACTATGTCTGCCAAGGCAAAACGCCATCTGCAGATGGCCAAGTTGATGTCGAGAAAGGGTAGAGTCAGTTCGGCCATTGAGCAAGCCCAAATGGCCTACGAGATCGATCCGAATTCCCCGGAAGTGGCATTGGAACTGGGGGAATTCCTGTGTCGGGCCGGACAAGCCCAAAAGGCAATAAAACTTGTCAGTTCGCTGTCCGGCCAGAGTAGTCGAGACAAGGCAAGAATTAACCTAATCATGGGATGGGCCAAACGCCAACTGGACGAACTGGAAGAGGCGGAGAAACATCTGCTGGAAGGCATCCAACAGGATCCGATGTTACCCAGACTTTACTTTGAACTGGGCCGTATCTACCAAAAACGTAATGATTCCGAAAATGCGATGCAGGCCTATTTTCAGGCGTTGCAACTGATATATCGAGAAGAGTAAAAAATAACCATGTAATTCACCGGCTCGGCCAGTGGTTTTTCATTATTGAGGATATATGAGAAATCCCGGATTAAAAACTTCAACTGTGCAGGAGAGTTTCCATGAGGAGTAAATCGAAATCCCGGCCAATACCACTAGTATCTCTAAGTGAGCCGACATATGTGGAATTCATTGTCTTTGCGGTACTGGCGGTTCTCGGCGTCACAGCAATCGTCGTGCTCTTGGCCAAAACGGCCAATACCCCACCGATAGCTGAAGCCTGTAGCGTGGCGACCCAGGAAAATACGCCGAAGTCGATCACCATTGCCGGAAGCGACGAAAACGGGGACCAACTGACCTATAGCATGATAGCAGGTCCGGCGCACGGGCAGCTTAGCGGAACGGCGCCAAATCTGACCTACAATCCGAAGACGAATTTCCACGGTTCGGACAGCTTTTCCTTCAAGGTCAATGACGGCGAGGCCGACAGCAATGTCGCGGTCGTGTCGATCGAGGTTGAGTCGGCGACCGCCAGCGTCGCCCTCAAGACCTACAGTCTGACCGCCACTGCGGTGGACGGCTCTGTCACGAAGAGTCCCAATCAAGCCAGCTACAATCATGGTGAGACGGTGACTTTGGAGGCGGCACCGAATGAGGGTTACAGTTTCACGAATTGGTCGGGCGACCTGACCGGTAGCACCAATCCCGCCACGTTGCTCATGGACGCGGACAAATCGGTGAGCGCCGGCTTCGCCCTCAAGGCCTACAGCCTGACTTTCACCGCGGGCGACGGCTCTGTCACGAAGAGTCCCGATCAGGCCAGCTACGATTATGGCGAGACGGTGACTTTGGAGGCCGTACCGATTACGGGGTACGGTTTTACAAATTGGTCGGGCGACCTGACCGGCAGCACCAATCCCGCCACGCTGCTCATGAACGCGGACAAGTCGGTGATCGCCGGCTTCGCCCTCAATACCTACAGCCTGACCGCCACCGCGGTCGGCGGCTCTGTCACGAAGATTCCCGCTCAGGCCAGCTACAATCATGGCGAGACGGTAACTTTGGAGGCGGCACCGAATGAGGGTTACAGTTTCACGATTTGGTCGGGCGACCTGTCCGGCGGCACCAATCCCGCCACGCTGGTCATGGACGCGGATAAATCAGTGATCGCCGGCTTCGCCCTCAAGAAGACCTACAGCCTGACCGCAACCGCGGTCGGCGGCTCCGTCACGAGGCGTACCGCTCAGGCTGGTTATAAGCATGGCGAGACGGTGACTTTGGAGGCCGTGCCGAATGCGGGGTACCGCTTTTCGAATTGGACAGGGGACCTTTCCGGCCGCGCCAATCCCGCCAAGCTGGTCATCGATGCGGACAAGTCGGTGACCGCCAGCTTTGCGCTCACAGCAAAACCAAGCGACGTAACAGCCAAGTCCATTGACATAAAACTGGTCCATATTCCCGCCGGCTCGTTTATGATGGGCAGCAGCGATTCAGCCGCACAGTTGGCCGAGGAATACGATAAAAAGGAGAAGAACTTTGCCAACGAATTCCCTCAGCATGAAGTACGTATATCCAAAGGCTTTTGGATGGGTCAGACAGAGGTAACTCAAGGTCAGTATAAGTCAGTTATGAATGCCCAGCCCTGGTCCGGAAAGGCATATGTCCAGGAGGATGCCAACAATCCTGCTGTATATGTGAGCTGGGATGATGCGGTGGAGTTTTGCAGGAGGCTGAGTCAGCAGGAAGGCAAAACGTACAGGTTGCCCACAGAAGCTGAGTGGGAGTATGCCTGCCGGGCGGGTACAACAACTCGGTTCAGCTTCGGTGACAGTGACTCACCCCTCGGTGACCACGCATGGTTTGACGGTAATGCCGACAAAGTGGGCCAAGACTATGCTCATCCGGTAGGCCAAAAGAAGCCCAATCCATGGGGTCTCTATGACATGCACGGCAATGTTTTTGAGTGGTGCAGTGACTACTATGATGAGAAGTATTATTCAACCACCCCGAGCGTCGATCCCAACGGGCCTTCGTCCGGCACTTCCCATTCTCTGCGCGGCGGCTCGTGGGACAACGGTGTGAGCTATCAGCGTTGCTCTTATCGCTCCGACTACCCGGTCGACCGCGGCCTTCTCGTAGGTTTTCGCGTTGTAGGTGACGGCGAGGCCTACAACGATACCGAGACCGTGTCGATAGCGGTCGAGTTGCCTAATGAAGGCGAGGCCGACACCGTTGCTGGGGCCGTGTTGATCAAGGTCGAACCAGTCGATGTCGGCAAGGCCGACGACGCTGATGCCGGGGCCGTGTCGATCAAGGTCGAGCCGGTCGATGAGCGGGCGAAAGCTAAAGATGACAGTGTTAAAGCGCAGGAAGATGTGGCGAACGCCGTGAAGGTGCCGGCCAAAGACACTGACGCGGACGGCGACACGCCCGCGGTGGCCGACGCTACGCAGGAGGCCAATAAAGCTGACGCCGACGCCGAGAAACCTGCGGTCGTCGACGCTACGCAGGGGCCCAAGGGCTCTGTCACTATCGGCACAGACAGCACTCTGACTGACGCTCCCGGCAATGTGTATGACAAACTCGACCAGGCTGCTGTCGACGCCCGCAACGGCAAAGTGGAACAGGCCCAGGCCGCGCTCACCTCGCTACTCAAGGACAAGGACGTAGCGGTCCTGGCCGGGCATGAGTTGGGCTTGATCCATTATGAAAACGGTGATATAGACAAGGCCATGCCCTTCTTCAAGGATGCACTGTCTGCCGCCTTTCCCGGACCTGCATCCGGCAAAGATGAACAGGCGTTAACCGCCCTGCTTAACCAGGAAGCTGACGCTGCCCGCATTAGATATGAACTGGGTCTTATTTATCAGTCGCAGGGCAAGCAGGATCAGGCAGCTAAACTGATTAGAGATGGCTTGAGCATTATCTCCGCCAAAGGCGCCACCTACATCGGCGTCAAGAAATGCAAGAGCTGTCACTTCAAGCAGTGGAATAGCTGGCGAAAAACGAAAATGGCTAAGACCTTCGAAGTGCTAAACCCTGGTGTCAGGAGTGAGGAAAAGACCAAACTCAAGTTCGATCCCAATAAGGACTATACCAGGGATGCCGCGTGCCTCGGTTGTCATACGAGCGGTTTTAGCATTCCTGGTGGCTATATTGTGCCGGCCGACGGCGACGTCGAGGCGCAAAAACAAGCCGCAGACAATGCCGGGGTAACATGCGAGGGGTGCCACGGTCCGGGAAGCAAGTCCGTCGAAATACAAGAGGATATCAAGGAAAACAAGCGGCCTTATAAGTTCGCTGAGCTTCGGGCGGTCGGTTTCCAGAAAGCCGGAGTGCGATCTTGCACACCATGCCACAACGCCAGCGATCCAGGCAAAGAGCCCGGATACCATTTCGCGTACGAAGAAAGAAGGAAAGAGGGCCAACACGAAAACATTGAGTTGAAATACCGCCAAGATTGATGAAGAGCTGAAAGGTAAAAATGCTTGACTTCAATAATAGCCAAAGTAAGATTGTAAATATCGACCGAGAGGGTAAGGCTCTGCAGAGGTGCAACCTGAGCGCTCGGCCGATGCCGGAAGATGGACAGGGGCATGTGCTTAGCCATATGCTCCTTCCTTCTCGTTCATCTTTTGGCTATAAAGCGACAAACCTCCTTAGTTGGTGCGAAGCACCAATAAGGGTAAAACAAGCCCAAAGTAGTGCACCGGTGGGACATACGTCAGGATTAAGTATCCGGATGAAAAGAAATGTATCAATCATATAACTCTTTTGGGGGTAGGCCCCTTGCGTGTGTGCGCACACATGAGAAACTATTAGCGATAGGATTGTTTTTGAAATACAACATAAATGGTGTTAAGGAGATGTCTATACACGCCGAATGACTCAATCTTGAGGTGTGTCGAGGAATGTGTTTATCGAACTGAAAAAGGCCACTTTCACTCTTCAGATTTTAGCCCATATATGTTTAAATGAAAACGTCCCACAGCTTTGTTCACATAGCTGCTTATTTTATATGGCACATACGGCACAGCTCGGGCCCATGTTGGCTGCCGTAATCGTAGCCCCGTAACGAGTTCTGGCCGACGCCAGAGGAGTGAATATCATGACAACTGCTGCACTGCATCTTGCTCTGGGGATCCAGCAGGTCTTCGAGTACAGTTCCTCCAAGTGTGCTCGCTTCCGAGGGATCTTTCAATGCACCATCCAAGGTGGCTAATGCTGAATCGTACACAAACGAGATAGGATGCGAACTTGCCAGCTTATCACCCTCAAACGTATGTTCCGGATTCATCCACGCGAGGTCTGGATTGGCACCGTCGTGGCAGCTCAGGCATAGCTTTGAATCCCCGCTGGGCTGGCCGTCCATAATACCCTGGAATGTATCGCTGGAGTACATCGTAAAG
>SDBU01002957.1_pt1 | contig 22094 bp, 20 predicted proteins | sample 2277071 | NCBI WGS metagenome assembly SDBU01 (sample SAMN10397929, study PRJNA504765) | marine sediment metagenome | isolation source: marine sediment core GS08_GC12, 126 cmbsf | place: Arctic Ocean: Gakkel Ridge, Loki's castle | collected 2008 | reverse complement strand
GGGCCTTCCTTTATCGCTTCCTGTTCCATCTTGCTGTGAAGGGTAGTTTTCCAGCCTTGATAATGTTCTTCATGACATACAGCGCATGACTCTGAGCCTACATATTCTTTAGTACCTTCCTTTTGGGGTTTGCCATAAGAATGAGCCAGGAAAGAAAAGGCCAGAATCAAAATAAAAATTACATTTATAAAAACTCCCTTTTTCTTCATGAATTGCAAAATAGATTTTCTCATTATAATCCCCCCTTGAAACTCATTTTCTCCAAACACATTCGTTCTTCTTACAAAAGTTTTTATTTTTCGACCGAGATGATTAAGAATTTTAGCATTAAGGGCCTAGACCTTATTTGTAGAAATTTGCTTTCTTTATCATCTATTCCAAGCTTCCTTTATTATATTGTACAATATTAATATTATAATTCCTATTTATTTTATAGACAATATAAGTAATCATATTTTTTGTCAAGATTACTCTATTGATCTATTACTAACCAAAAAAAACCATAAAAATCTTGACAAAATTAATTTATAAAAGTAGTAAGATATTATCTATATATTTGATAGAGATAATTATTAATATAAAATAAATAGAAAAATTTTTAGAAAAGCGCGATTTCACACTCTTAGAGAAAAGCAGCTATCTCTCATTAATACTAAAAAAGGAGGTTTAAATATGAAAAAACCAATTTTATTGTTGATAGCCATCCTAGCGATCCTGATTTTTGGGCTTGCATCCAGCAGTTCTCAAGCTCAGAAGAAGGAGAGCCATCAACATGAAGAAGAAGCTCTAAAGGCTCTTTTTGCTCCGCTTCCCAGCTCGCTGGACGCTCTATATCCCCCGCAAGCAGAACAACCAATTTTCTTATTCAGGATGATGGACATGGCGACACCTTTTGTGGGCATTGTTGTCGACCTGTTTGAGAATGACCTGCAGAATGCCAAAAATAATTTTGAAAGGTTCAAAGCCCAGTATGTTGATGTCTCGAAACTAGTACCTGAATGGAAGAAAAGTTATCTGCTAGGCCCAGTGGAGGAACTTGGGGAAGTCCTAAAGACAGGAGACCAGGATGAAGTAATGGCGGCATATGAGAAAGTAGGTAACATATGTCATGACTGTCACCTAGTGAATATGGTTAAAGTTCAGCAAGAATTCCATTGGCAGGATTTTCGGACGATAAAGGTCAAAGACCCTCTGACTGATGAGCAGGTGGATTTTCGCCTACTGATGCAGTATCTCGTTACAAATTTCATAGGAATCAGTGTGGACACCATGGAAGGTCAGAAAGAAAACGCTCTAAAACAGTTTCAAGGTTTCAAGGCGAGATTTCAGGCAATGAAGGATACCTGCGAGGAATGTCATGCTACAGATGAGAGGAAGTATTATGTTGATGAGAGTGTGCAAGCCATGGTGGATGAGATGGGGAAGGCTTTAAATAAACCTTCTGTTGATCCAAAAGAAGTGGAAGCACTTGCCCAGGGAATTGGGATGGAGAGTTGTTTCAAGTGCCATTTGGTCCATCTCCCGGCTGCCTATGCTAAAGATCAATGGAAGTAATGGAAAAATATCAATAGAAATTAAACTTTAAAAGTGAGGTGAAGCAAATGAATGATATTTTTAAATTAATTTCACTCTCCATCTTGAATTGGCTCCATTTGATTGCGACGGTTGTCTGGATAGGGGGCATGACCATCAATTTATTGGTTCTCCTACCCTCTATCAGGGAGGCCTTGGAGCCACTGTCGGCAGGGAAACTGATGGGGGCGGTGATGAAGAGGTTTCGTAGGTTAGTCTATGCTAGCATCTTCGTGTTGGGTGTGACAGGGGTGTTGATGAATCTCCTCGACGAGAACTATTTAGGATTAATGAAGCTTGGAAACCTTTGGAGCCAAATTACTTTAATCAAACATATCTTCACGGCAGCCTTAATTATCCTTGCCATCTACGCTTTCGAAGGCCTTGGCCCAAAGGTCTCCAGACTTGCTGTAAAAGGTCCTTCACCGGAACTAGCTCGTCTTCAAAGGTTGCAGATCAAGCTTGCCACCACAGGTTTAATCATGGGCATGATAATCCTCCTCTTGACAGGTATAGTAACAGCTATTTCATAGAGAGCTGAGTTCGCATCTCAATCCTGAGAACTAGTCCGCTATCTTATTATAATATCCGCTATTTCATTTACAATTTGTTGAGTTCAAAGCCATTTAGGAGTGATTTTATAGTTACTTTTTCATTAATGTGGAATTCAATCTGTATTTTATGTAAAATATTTTTGTGAAGATGCGTGGATACTTAGTTGCGTTTTATTTCCTATTCTCAAAGATTGAAAAAATTCAGGTGTAGTGAAACTTAATCGATTAACTGAGGACTGTTTTAGTTGATTTAATTATCACAAGACCGACATGAAATGAAAAATTTATTTTTATTTCTATTATTTAGTTGCGTTTTATTTTTTTCTACTATTAATGCGGCTGAGATCGAGGGGGTTGTTTCAAGCCGATCTAAAAAACTTGAAAATGCCGTAGTCTATATAAAGAAGATTGAAGGTAATAAATTTTTGCCGCCAAAAGAGCCAGTGGTTTTAAATCAAACCGGACTTAGATTTGTTCCGCATGTTCTTCCCGTGATTGTCGGGACTACCGTTAATTTTCCCAACGAAGATGATGTCCTCCATAATGTTTTTTCTCCTGGACACATAAATAGATTTAATCTGGGGACTTACCTTCAAGGTTCAAACAAAGCTATGAAATTTAACAAACCAGGAGTGGCCCTGCTTCTCTGTAATATTCATCATGAAATGTCGGCTTTTGTCGTCGTCGTTGAAACTCCTTACTTCGCAGTTACCGACAGCAATGGGAATTATAGAATAAGCAATGTACCTCCGGGTAAATACGAGTTAGCCGTCTGGCATGAGGAGATGAAGCCTCAAATCAAGGAAATCAAAACTTCGGACAAAGGAATTATCACTATTAATTTTATGATGAAAAAATAAACATAGACAGATTAGATTGATATGAGAAAAATCTTTCATTGGATAGATTCCCGATTCGGGATCCAGGGCAAATTAACTGTTATATTCATTTTATTTTCAATGCTCCCTCTTGTTTTTATTGGTCTCTATGCGATTCGGAACCACCTCGATTCCATGAAGATAAGAAGTTTGCAGAATATTAAGATTGACATCCAAGAATTAAAGGAAAGAACTTCTGCTTTTTTTACTAAAACCGAGAGTGAGATGCGGTTGTTGTCGCGCACGACCGAAATGACTCGTTTTCTTAAAAGTCTTGAAAGCACTGGCCCTGCCGACTCAAGTATGCAGGTTGAAGTTGAAAAAGAAATTTTAAGATTATTGGAAAATAAATCTTACTATACAAAAGTAGATGTCTTGAATAATAAAGGCGAACAGGTTTTTGCCATTTTATTTGATAGGAATATTCCGTACCTGCTGCCCCAGGAATATTTATCCGACAATCCTTTCTGGTTTTATCTTTATGCTGTTGAAGGTATGAAATCGGGTGAAGCACTAATTCTTCCCTCCGAAATAAAGCATCCTGAAGAAAACGAAATCATTCAGACCATAAGTCTTGTTATGCCCATGTTTGATCATCAGGATGAACTTCTTTCTATACTCATAGCGCATATCGATTTCCAGGAATTCATCGGTTTGTTTCACATTTCCAGAAGAATTGACGCCGGAAAAATTGTTATAGTTGACAGTGAAGGCTATTACATATACGACTCCCTTGAAAATGATTGGAATAAACTCTTTGCCAATCGTGGCCAGAAAAACCTCTTTAGTGATTACTCTCAACAGATGGCTGATCGCCTCCTTGCAGGTGGCCAGGGTACAATTACTGAAGATCAAGATAGAATAATTGAGTACGCAACCATTTTGCCGCAGAACATCAAGGAAGCCGGTTATTACATCATTTTTATTGACGTGGCAACCTCATTAATTTTTTCCAGGATTCATCAATTTCAGAAGTTATTTATCTTCCTAGTAATGATTGTCGGCATTATTTCAGTTTCGGTCGGTTATCTGACAGCACGACATTATCTCAAACCGATAAGGCATCTTATTAGGGGGGCAAAAAATATAAAGGAAGGGAACCTTGATTTTAAATTTTCCACTGAAAGTCGTGATGAAATTCAAATTTTAGTCGAAAGTTTTAACCTTTTGATAAAAAAAGCCCAGAAGGCACTTAAAGAAAGTGAAGAGCGTTTTATCCAGATCTTTAAGCAAAGCGAATATGCAATAATTATATTTGATCCCAAAAATCATAAAATAATAGACGCTAATCCGGCAGCATTAAGGATTTACGGATACACAGGAAACGAACTAATAAAGAGTGATATTTCTTTATTATTCGAGCCCTTGAGTTATCGAAGATTCAAGAGAGTCACTGATTCGCCTGAAAAAAATGAAAAATTCTATGTTGAACAGATTGACAGTTTGAAGAAAGATGGGACTAGCTTCAAAGTCGCGGTTCTCGGGAAAATCATTAAATTAGTAAATGTTAATGTTATCTTGTGTGATTTCCGGGATTTGACCGAAGCGAACCGCATGAAAGAAGAGGCACAATTGATTCAAGAAAAGTTAATGCACACCGATAAAATGGCATCCCTGGGGATACTTGCCTCAGGCGTTGCGCATGAGATTAATAATCCCACTAATTCTGTTATGTTAAATATTGCAGCTTTATCAGAAATTTGGGAAAACTTGATGCCCATCATCGATAGATATTATGAAAAGAACCAAGATTTCACAGTCAAGGGAATAAAATACTCAGAAATCAGGGAAAAAGTTCCCCAGTTGGTCCGAGGGGTATCGGATGCAAGCAGACGAATCAAGAATATCACGAGTGATTTAAAAGATTTTGCCCGTCCAGAGCCAGATGGTTTTAAGAAAGATGTGGACATCAATAAGGTCATTAAGACGGCTCTTTCTCTTAGCAGTAATCTCCTCTTGAAATCAACAAAGCATTTTTCGGTCAGTTATGGAAACACCATCCCTCCCTTTAAGGCAAATTTCCAGAAGCTTGAACAGGTGATAATTAATCTAGTACAAAATGCTTGTGAAGCCCTGACTGATGCAAATAAAAAAATAAGTTTATCAACATCGTATAAAGAGAAAACAAAAAATATAGAAGTGATAATTGAAGATGAAGGCAGCGGGATCCTGAAGGATAACTTTGAGCATATTACAGATCCCTTTTTTACAACCAAACGGAGCAGTGGCGGCACAGGATTAGGTTTATCAATCGCTTCTTCCATAATCAGAGATCATGGAGGAACGCTAAATTTTATCTCAGAGGAGGGTAAGGGGACTGTGGTCACCATCAACTTACCTGTAAAATGAAAATATAGGAGGATTACAATTGGCATTGTTTCCGAATCTTCCGGTCATGATTGTTGATGACGAAGAGAGCGCTCTGGAAAGCTTTGAAACCGCACTGAGACTAGGTGGTATCAATAACCTACTTAAATGCAAGGACAGTCGGAAGGTCTTATCCCTCATTACCGAGCGAAAAATCGAATGCATGCTGCTGGATATTAGCATGCCCCATATCTCAGGCTTAGAATTGCTTCCGAAACTGAAAGAAGACTTCCCGAACATCCCCATTATTATCATTACCGGGATAGATGAGGTCGATACTGCAGTGGAATGCATAAAAAACGGTGCCGATGATTATATGGTCAAGCCGGTTGAAAAGAACCGGCTGATTTCAGGGGTAAAACGGGTTATTGAACTGGAAGAGGTGAAGAAAAACTATTCTCTTTTGCGGCAGCATTTTTTTTCAGATAAACTTGAACACCCGGATGCCTTTGCCAAAATAATTACTGCCAGTCCAGCTATGAAATCTATTTTTCAGTATGTTGAAGTAATAGCCTCCAGCCCTGAGCCTGTCTTGATTACCGGAGAGACAGGCGTAGGAAAGGAATTGATTGCAACAGCGATTCATAGTCTCAGTAAAAGGGAGGGGAATTTTGTTGCGGTCAACGTGGCAGGTCTTGATGATCACATTTTTTCCGACACACTCTTCGGTCACGAAAAAGGAGCCTTTACAGATGCCCATCATGTCCGCAGCGGTATGATCGAACAAGCCTCTGGTGGTACTCTTTTCCTGGATGAAATTGGCGAACTGAGCATCACCTCTCAGGTAAAACTGCTTCGCCTGTTTCAGGAGTATGAATACTACCCCTTGGGTTCGGATATTTTAAAATACTCTGACGCCCGAGTCGTTATCGCAACCAACCATGAGTTAGGACCTATGCTCGAATCTGGACAATTCCGCAAAGATCTTTATCACAGGATTCGTGTTCACCAAGTCCATATTCCTCCTCTCCGGGAACATCTGGAGGATATTCCGCTTCTTGTCGACCATTTTCTAGAAAAGGCTTCAAAAAAACTGCAGAAAAAAAAGCCCACGGCTCCCAAAGAGTTGATCCCCTTATTGCAGACTTATCATTTTCCGGGCAATGTAAGAGAGCTGCAGGGTATGGTATTCAATGCTGTCAGTACACATAAATCAAAGGTGCTCTCCCTTGATTCCTTCAAGGCGAACGTGTTTAAACAGGAAGACCTGAAAGTATCGGATTTAAGCCAATTCATTGATGATCCTGGTTCCCTCGTGATGTTTTCCAGCAAATTGCCTACTCTCAAGCAAGCCGACCGGCTCCTCACAGCAGAGGCAATGCGGCGGGCCAAAAAGAATCAGGCGATTGCTGCCCGCATGCTTGGAATTTCCAGGCAAGCATTAAACAACCGCTTGAAGCTTTCCAAACAAAAACTGATCAAAACTTAACTCATTTTCTGAGAGAACCAGCAAATTTAGCTCTTCCAGAATATTAGGTATTCCTTTTTCTCCGATTCTTTAACATTTTGACTCATTGTTTCCTCATATTTATCTGAAGTTACCGGGTTTGATATGAATCATTTTTTGGAGATATGAAGGGGTGCAAGATTATTTGCTTTGTCAATTCACCTGATTTATTCATAAATTATGCCGGCGCCAATATTTATTCTCATTGATATCTACCCGTTACGCTGATTTCACCTCTAGCAGAACATTCAATCGGTCTCAAATGCGTTTCTTTTTATTATATGTCGGCATAATTTACCCTTCGGGCGGGCCGATTTCACCGCATCTACTTCGTTACAGGGTATTTGCGGTGAAGAACCACAGCTGCATACCCTGTGCCTCGCATCTGCAGCGAACTCGATCCGTGAATAATCCAGGTTTCATTATTTTTTGCAGAAAACTATTAAATTAGCCATATTTAAAATACCAAAGCAAAATTTCTGTCAATTTTATTTGCATCACTTTGCTTCCTGACCCAAAACGGCGAGGAAACAATTCCATCTTTTTTTTGCAGCTATTCTTTAGAACATTTAGCCTGAAAACAATTTTGACAATCTATTTTAGGGAAATTTAGTTATTAGTTTAGACCAATTTGGCACTAACCTTGCATTCATTCTAATGTGAATGAAAAGAATGTCATTCTGATAGAAGAGGAAAAAGATTCGCTTCTCTCCGTTAGTTTGATACTGAAATTCAATGGATATAAAGTGACTACCTTAAAGAATTTCAATGAGGCATTTGCTAAAATCCTAGCTTTAGAAAAAGCATCAAATTTCTGTGGTCTTCTCATAACCGATATTCCTGTATCTCGATTAGCCAATAAGGACCTTGCAGATAAACGCAGGAAATTGAGCAATAAATTCCAGATTTATGTAATATCAGATTTTGTGTACAAAAAAATACTCAAGGAACATGAAGAAAAGGGCTTTTATTTAATAGAAAAACCCCTACATCCACAGGATTTGTTGAAATATATAAATAAAGCTTTTAAAGAATAAAAGAGGAGAATGTTGTGAAAAAAGTATGGAAGTTTTGTTTATTTAGTGTCTTAGGATTTTTAATGTTTAGCTTTCTGGTTCAAACGAGTCAAGGGGTTCCCGCATTTGCCCGAAAATATGAAACAAGCTGTCAGACTTGCCATATTGTCTATCCGAAACTCAACGCTTTTGGACGGGTTTTCCTCAACAATGGGTACCGCATGTCGGAGGCAGATGAAGAACTGGCTAAGGAGACACCCATCAAGCTGGGAGCAGATGCCTGGAAAAGTGTTTGGCCACAAGCAGTCTGGCCGGGTGATATACCACGATGGTTCCCTCTGGCTATATCGACAGATTTTCTATTGACGAATGACCCTTATTCAGAGGAAGGAAATTGGACAGAATTCCATTTTCCACGGCAGATCAGTCTTTTAGCCTCAGCGAGGATGGGCAGCATCTTTTCCTATTTTACCAATCTAACCCTATTGGAGCACTTTGAATTTGGCGGATTACACCGGATCTTTTTCCAAATCCATCCCTTCGGTGAATCTGCCATTTTTAATATAAAATTGGGTGGTTATGAGACACGAGCAGTTCCTTTTTCCGGTCACAAAAGCCTGAATTATTCAAATTTTATGATGAACTCTCTGGGCTACACGCTGAAAACTCTAGAAAATCGCCAGATAGAATTGGGGGGAGGGCATCACGGAGGTTCCTCCTTCTCTCTGGGACAATCTCAAGTGGGGATTGAATTATGGGGAGCAAAGGGTTTTAAGCACGGCGGCATTGAATGGGCTGTAGGAGTCGTTAGCGGAAACGGCCTTGGTGGCGGCGCTGAACATGTGGAGGGAGACGAAGATGATGATCATGGTGAGGAACACGGAGAAACTTCTCTGTCTCCAGCCAGTGTATTAATCAAACATGACAACAACAGGGACAAGGATATCTATTGGCGGTTCTCATTAAAATTGGGAGGCATGAGTATTACCGGGAAATCAGAGGAAGAGGGCGAAGAAGTTCCAGTGTTGAAGGACGCTGAAAACTGGAAGGATAACTCCATCCGGCTGGGGATTTTTGGCTACCATGGAAAAACTCCTTCAATGGTAAACAGTGAGGTTGAAAAATTCAGCAGAATCGGTTTTGATGTGGATGCTTGGTATGGAAATCTCAATCTTTTTGGGGGAGCTTGGTTTGCTATAAACAAAGGTCCTTTCACCCTGGAGGAACAGATCTATCCGGCTGAATTTAAGTCAAATACCTTTTTCGTTCAAGCTGATTATGTGATTTATCCTTGGCTGATCGGCTCCTTAAGATGGGAAAAGTTCAAAGCCAATCACCTTTCAGTCTGGCGCCAACAAGGCTTTGAACTGGCTCAAGGGTTCGGAGGTGATGACATAACCAGATTTGTTCCCCATATAAGCGTGCTCTTCAGAGCCAACGTAAAGCTTGTTCTGGAGGCTGCTCTTTTTCCCAATGGGGAGTGGAAGAAAAACAGCAGATTCGGATTAACTCTAGCCGTTTCTTTTTAAAAATAGTCCCAATAAAGACCGACCCTTTGTGGTCATAAATTGCATGATAGTACCAGAGAATATGAAGGAGAGGAAAAAAGATGAAAACAAAAAAAAATGTGATACCTGTAATGTTAGCATTATTTGTATCAGGATGGACTATTTTTATCCTTGCCCTATCTCCGCCAGTTAATGCCGATGAGCAGGAAAGCAAAACTGGGACTATAACCGGGATAGTAAAAGTTTTCAGGGCTCGCCACTCGGGTGACGTTGTGGCTTACTTAGAAGGCGAGAGCCTTAAAAAGGAATACCCTCCTCCTGAAAAACATACTGTACTTGATCAAAAGAACCTTGTGTTTATTCCTAGGGTGCTTCCAATATTCAAAGGAACAACGGTGGACTTTCGTAATAGTGATGATGTTCAACACAATGTTTTTGCCCCAGGAAAAGTAGAAAAATTTAATCTGGGAACATGGAGCCTTGGAGGAGTGAGAGATTATACTTTTAACAAGCCTGGAGAGATAGTTATACTCTGTAATGTTCATTCAGAGATGGTTGCTTATATAATTATTTTAGAGAATCCTTATTTTGCCAAAACAGATGAAAAGGGCAATTTCAGGATTGAGAATATCCCTCCTGGAACCTATGTTTTAAAGACATGGCATGAAAGAATGAAATCAGTCCCCCAAGAAGTAACTATAGCCAAAGGAGAGATAAAAGAAATTCATTTAGAATTGAAAAAGAGGAAATAGAGGAATGCAAGGAATTTTTGAAAGCCTGGAAAAGATTTTTTTGTCCAGAAGAGATTTCTTGGTTAAGCTTGGATGGGGAGGCATAATTTCTTTCTTAATAGGAAGTGTTTTAGCTACAGTCAAGTTTTTCTTCCCCAGAGTTCTTTTTGAGTCACCAGCTCGGTTTACTGTGGGAAAACCTGAAGATTATAGTTTTGGGAAGGTGAATGCATCCTACAAGGATAGTCATAGAATATGTGTAGTCAGAAAGGAAGATGGAAGCTTTTTTTGCGTTTCTCTGATATGTACTCATCTCGGCTGCACGGCAAATTGGAAGCCTTCAGAGGGGATATTCCATTGCCCTTGCCATGGAAGTAAATTTGACAGGATGGGGATAAATTTCGCCGGTCCTGCGCCCAGACCACTGGATAGATTTAAGCTGGATCATACACCAGAAGGGGAGTTAATAGTTGACAAAAGCGTAACCTACAAAGGAATTCCCGGTATGAATTCTGATATAATTTATCCTCAAAGTTTATTAAAGGTTTAAAAATGAGAAATATTTTCAACCGTGTAACAGAGACTCAACTCTGGAAATCAATATTCCGCCATGGCTATGAAGATACGCCGCGGAATCGGGCTCTTCAGATTCTAGGCAATGTTTTTCTCCATTTGCACCCTGCAAGGATAACAAGGCTTGGAGTGAAGCTGAAACATACCTGGTGCATGGGTGGAATAACTTTCTTCCTCTTTATCATATTGACCATAACAGGGGTGTTGCTGATGTTCTACTACCGTCCTGCTGTTGAGCATGCATATTGGGATATGAAAGACCTGGAATTCACTGTTCGATTTGGGCTCCTCCTTCGCAATATCCATCGCTGGGCAGGTCATCTTATGGTTATTACCATTATGATCCACATGTTCAGAGTCTTCATGACGGGTTCTTACAAGCCCCCCCGAGAGTTTAACTGGGTTCTTGGAGTTGTCCTTTTGGTATTAACTCTTCTCCTTAGCTTTACTGGCTATCTTCTTCCCTGGGATCAACTTGGATTTTGGGCCATCACTGTAGGAACCAATATGGCCAGAGCAGCACCGGTCATGGGTCACGAAGGTCCCTTAGGTGAACTAATAGGAGCGACTGCTTACAATGACCTTCGTTTTGCTCTGTTAGGAGGCTCTCAGGTTGGTGCCAATGCCTTATTAAGGGCCTATGTCTGGCATTGTATAGGGATACCTATTATTGCTATTGTTTTTATGGCCGTTCATTTTTGGAGGGTGAGGAAGGACGGCGGTATTTCAGGTCCATTATAAAGATAAAAACAATACTATGGAAAATCTGCTTAAAATCGTATCAAAGCCAGATAATGTGGCCATCATTATCATGATGGTTATGGTTGGATTTTTTGTCTTTTTTGCCTTTTTTCAGGCTCTTAAAAACGATAGAAAAAAAGCCTCGGCCAAAGAAGAAAAAAATAAATTAGAAAAAGAGAAAATTCACACCTGGCCTTATCTAGCAAGGAAGGAATTTTTAGTTGCTATATTGGTAGTAGTAATTTTGCTAGCCTGGTCTATTTTTGTCGATGCTCCTTTAGAAGAACACTCTAATCCGAATCTTACTCCAAATCCTGCCAAAGCTCCCTGGTATTTCTTAGGACTTCAAGAACTCCTGGTTTACTTTGATCCCTGGATAGCGGGGGCGATTATTCCCCTTCTTATTATTGCAGGATTAATGCTTATACCTTATATTGATATCAATCCTAGAGGGAATGGATATTTTACCTTTGCTGAAAGAAAATTTGAGATATTGATCTTTTGTTTCGGGTTTCTTGTTCTCTGGATTTCCCTCATCATTATCGGGGTATTCATGAGAGGGCCCGGCTGGCTTTGGTTCTGGCCCTGGCAGGAATGGGATCCAAGCAAGGTTGTGGCCGAAATCAACGTGGACCTCACTCAACTTATCGGTGTAAACTCGAGATCTACCCCTGGTTTTTTGATGGGAGGAAGCATTATTATCCTCTATTTTTCTGTAGGAATGACCATGCTCTATTTGTATTTACGGAAAAAAAAGCCAAATTTATTACATAAACTTGGGTTGACTCGATACTTAGTAAGCTCTTTTCTTTTATGGTCAATGATAGGAATTGCCATAAAAATTATCATGAGACTCACTTTGAACATTAAGTATATTTGGGTTACTCCTTGGTTTAATATTTAAACAGATGCATTTCCAAGAAAAAAAAGAAGAAGAAAAATCTTTTGCTCTCCATTTTCTTGTTCTTGCTTTTTTATTAATCGTTTTTTCCATATGGGCTCTGTGGGAAGAAATAGGAGTCTTAAGGCCATGGAAAACTTACCAAAAGCTATATTATGGCCTTAAGTATGAGAGGACAGCACAGGAACTCGAACAAGCCAGGCAAGAGTTTAAAAAACCCCAGGTTCAAGAGGAATACCTAAAGCTAAAAAGTCTCTTGGATAAAGAAAGAAAAGAGTTCGATAAATCTGATAAGCAGAAAGAATATAAAGAGATAGAGGGAGCAATCAAAGACGTTGATAAAGAAATTTCCGGCATAAAGAATGACCTTCTCGTGGCCCGGAATAAACTCCTTGAGCAAGAATATCAATACAAGAAATTCAGAAAGGAAAGGAATAAGAAAAAGATAGAAGAATTAACAGAAAGAATCAGAATTCTTGAAAATCGAAAAAAAGGGATGGTCCAAAAAAGAGATAATTTGAAGAAAGAATTTGAGAGTTTTACTCTAATTTTAGATAAATATTCAGAGAAGCTGAAGTTATTTCCTTTTTCTTCCAGAATAGAAGAACTGGAAAAGTTATTGAAAAGTCTTAAGAAACCCAAAATAGAAATCAAACAATATTATATTGAAGATCTTAACAAAGCTGATCGGTGTACATCGTGCCATGTTGGAATTGATAATCCTGCGCAGAGCAATTACCCCTCTCCTTACACTACGCATCCAGCTCATTACTTATATCTTGAGAACCATCGGCCCCAACAATTCGGGTGCACTATTTGTCATCAAGGTCAGGGAAGAGCTACTTCTTCCATTGACAAAGCCCATGGCAGAATAGAGTTTTGGGAAGAACCCATGTATAAAGATGAAAATACACAGGCTAGTTGTCAGCACTGCCATCAAGATATAGAACATCTAAAGGGTGCTGAGACCTTAAAAGAAGGAGATAAAATTCTAAAAAAAAGCGTCTGCTTTGGTTGTCATAGAATAGATGGTTATGAAAATATAGTTAAAATTTCCCCGCCTCTAAGTCGCATCGGAGAGAAAGTTAATTATACCTGGTTGGTGAAATGGCTGATGGATCCTCCTCAAATAATGGATGGAGCCACGATGCCCAAATACGATTTTTCAGAGGAAGATGCCCGAGCTATTGCAGATTACCTTTACAGTCTCACTCAGAGAGAAAAAAATGATAAATCCGCAAAGGAAGAGATAAACTGGAATCTATATGATAAAGGCAAGATTATATACAGTCAGTCTATTTGCAGTATTTGCCACTCTGCTAATGGTCGGGGAGGAGTTCACGAAGAGATGTATGCTCCAGACCTTAGTCGAGTGGGAAGTAAAGTAAAGAGAGAATGGCTAAAGAAATGGTTCAAAAATCCTGAGAATTTCTTTAAAAACGCAAGGATGTCCCGTTATAGATTTACAGAAAAAGAAATAGATTCTTTAACTGAATATTTAAGCGGAGAATATGTGGATTGGGATATAGAAGAAGTTAAAATAAGCATGCCTTTGCCGATAGAAGATTCTTCGATTCAAAAGGGCGCTTCTTTAATAAAAGAATATGGTTGTTTTGGCTGCCATGATATAGAAGGAATGAGAGATATTGAAGAAATAGGCCCTTATCTTAAAATTGACGGACTTGAGGAAATGGTTGCTGAGGAGCTTACTTCTTTTGGTGATAAACATCTACAGGACTTGGACTTTGGAAAGCTTACTAAGGCCCCAAAGACGAGAACGGACTACCTAAGAAGAAAGCTGGAAAATCCCCGGGCCTTTCGAGATGATGCAAAGATGCCTCAATATAATCTTTCCGAAGAGGAAATAAATGCGTTAGTCACTCTTGTTTTAGGTTTTTCCAAAGAAGAACCTTTGGTTAAGTATAGAGTAGAAAAAGAGGTGAGCGACTACCAACCTACTGGAGAATTTGCACAGATATTGGAAGATGTGAAATGTCTTAGCTGCCACAAGATCTATGGAAAAGGTGTGGACTATGCACCAGATCTTAGTATTGAGGGAAGTAGGGTGAAAGAAGAATGGCTAAGTAATTATCTTAAATCTCCAGATATTATCAGGCCTATGATTGAACAGATGCCAAAATTCAATTTGGGAAGAGAATCTCAAATGTCTGGACTCAAACTTTCTAAGAATGAGATGGATATTATCACCGATTATATTATGACAGTTTTAGTTTCCGATGAGATTCCTAAGAATATTTTAAAGGAAAAAGATATTTCTCAGGCAGAGATTGAAAAGGGCAGAGTGATATATTTTGAAAAAGGTTGCCAGGCCTGCCACCAAATCGGGGAAATGGGTGGGGCAGTAGGTCCTGCTTTAACCACAATAGGATTGAGATTGACCCCTGGATATATTTATAAACATCTTCTCAATCCAAGAATATCTAATATAAATACAGTGGAGCCTAATTTGGGCCTTTCTGATGAAGAAGCTCTAAGCTTGATGAAATTCTTATCAAATCTCCAAGGAAAAAAGAAAAGGTGAGAAATATTTTAAGAAAATATACTTCTCTTTCATTTACATTTTCTCTTGTGTTCTTTCTAGCAATTGGAATAATCCATTGTACGAAGCAACCGAAAAGAGCAGAATCAAACAAGAAAACATTAAGTTTTAATGGTCGAGAAGGGAAGAGATTGTTTATTCACTACTGCGCTCCCTGTCATGGAGAAGATGCTGAGGGATCAGGCAGGTATTTCCCTTCTTATATAGAACCCCAGCCACCTGATTTTATAAATTCCGAATATTTAAAAGAAACCAATGAAAATGTAATGTTTAGAGCGATAAAATTTGGCAGCAAGGCCCTTGGCAAATCTAACTATAGTCCCTCCTATGATGAGACTCTTAGAGATGAAGAAATAAGATACATCATTGAATACCTTAAATTTTTAAAAATGAGCAAAGATGAGGAAAGTTAATTAACCTGATAAAAGCGTATTAGAATTGGATTTCTGTGCCATGGTAAAATGCGGCCCAGGCAAACCAGTAGGCAATGAATGAACTCGTGGGAGTCAATTTTATGCCTGCTCTGGGGCCAGAGATGCCATTTCCAAAAATATCCCACTTTGTTCCTTCATTATCCATCATTATCACCGGCAGCTCCCCTTCAACGGGATTAAAAGAGAGAAGCGTACCGTCAGGTAACTTTCTTTCAAAAGATACTGCAAAGTTTTTCTCAGCACTCCCCGCAACAACAATCTGAATATCGTTAAAAGTTTCATTGATAACCTTGATGGGATCATCAAATGTATTTATTGGATAGACCGTTGTTTTTTCCCCAGCAATAATGCCAAGTACCCGCTCTTTCTTAGGAAGCCTGGAGTCCAGTTTACTTACTGAAAAGAGGAGACTGTCGCTCGTTTTGTAATTGCCGTAGGGATATATACTGTAATCTCTAGAATACCCGGTGTCGGTAGAAAGGATCATCGATTGCGGATAGAGCAGCTTCCAGGTTTGCCATGTGGTTTCTACTACATGAATGGGTTTGGCCTCTTTTCCTGTGAGCTCACCGTTCACGCAAAGGTTTAGCATTTGTGACCAGTTGCTGTCGGTTTCCCGGTCGTAAGCTATAAGATTGGAGTTGTAAAGAAGGCCTGAAACCCCGAAAGTCTTATCCAGGGTGAACTCGCTCGTATCCCAGGCAATTCCTGTTCCTGTTAACGGGCAGTAAGTGAGGGCAAACGAGGTATTTCCAATGGTGTGATTGACGATTTCATGTTGGTCAAGTATACGGTGGGAAAAAGCTCTGACCAAGTTCCCAATCTGAATCCCGATTACCAGATCATTTTCTAAGAGAAAGGAAACCTCTGAAACTGGAATAAATATAGGATTGGAGATGGCGGCAATGCCATCTTTTCCAGGTCCTCCATCTGCGACCTCTTCTTCCGGTATTAACCATGTAGCTGATAAATTCGAATCCAGGGATTGCTGCGCGCAGAAGGGTAAAAACACCAGCATAGTAATAAGAAGTAATTTCATATATTTTGATTGGAACATTTTCATCTCCTTAGTAAATTTTTATATTCTCCGTTTTGATTCTGGATTTACAAATTTTGCACTAAATTTCCTCTATTTATTGGCTAAATTTCATAGAACAAAGAAATTGATATTAAAAAAGTAGATGAAAATTGCCGATATCCGTTTAGCTTCCGGTAAACAGGGATTTCGCCCTCTGTCTTAAATCCTATATCCCTGGTAATGCGTACTGTAACAGCAGGAACCAAGTAAATCCATTGACCGCCTGTATTGGGGACATCTCCTTTGAAACGCTTGTCACTGCTGGCCCACCTGTACCGCCCATAAAGTGAATAATTCATGATTTTTTTTGTATGAAGCTTTGCCCCAAAAGAATAAATGATTTCGTTTCCAAACCGATAGCTTCTATTGTTGGAGCCATTAAATCGAGTTGAAACGCCTGCAAAAATTTCCAACCCGGATAATAGCGGAACTAGCCGGGCAACATATACCCAGGCGATGCCATCCCAGGAGCCGGTCCCTGGCTGCATATCTTCTGATGCAATCCCGATAATTTTTGCTTCAGATTGACCTAAAGGCAACTTAACTCCGCCCCCGATTGAAACTTCAGTTCTACTGCGGTCAGAATAATAAACCGGCGTATATTGAATGGCCAGCATACCATCTCCAAGCCCTTGTGTACTTACTGGTAGAGCAGTACTGATACCGACCTCCCTCTCGTGCCTAGCAGAACTGAAAACAGCTCTGAGAGTAAAACTTCTGAATAAAGCGTACCTGATATCCAGAAGCAGGGCTTGCGCATTTCGCCTGCGTTTCGTATCATCCTCAATTTTTTTCGAACCTTCCACCAAATCGTTTATAGCATGGTATTTATAAGCGATGGCAAAGTGCCATTTTCTATTCTTCAATGTTGAATATTCAAGTGGATTAAAGAGGGGAGTTGCTGCACAACTGCAAGTCTGGGAATTCAGATATACTTGAAATCCAGAAAAAATCATAAGCATTACTGCCATTTTTAACATGAGCTTTCTTTTCATTTTCAATGTCTCTTTTCCATTTTGGCAGGCCTAAAAAGGGAGAAAGCGATGGCTTCCTCCCTTTCATTCAGTAATAGTTCGAGCTACTTTGCTAGCATCTTGGTGAGCATTTCCAGTTTCTCATCGAGTTTTTTGGCCACCATATCGACCTGCTTATTGTTGAATTGTGCCAGTTGCTGCGATGGTTTCATGTAGCTTATAATGGTCTTGCCTTTGCCGTCCTGGAAAATGTACACTCGGAGGGGCAGAGCCAGTCCCACTCTAGGATCGGCATTGAACAGCTTTTTGCCTACCGTTGGCTTGCCTATAAACAGCGAAACAGCCTTAATCTTGAGACCGGTCATCGCTAGGATTTTACCCTGGTTTAGCTCACTCAAGACCATCATTCCTTCCTTAGCTACCATCTTTTTGAGCTGGTCCACCGTCTGGTCAAAGGTTCCCTTGGCAACCACATCCACCCGTTTGACCTCCTGGGCCGCCACTTTACCAGCTAGTATTGGGCTGAGAAGCAAAAAAAGGCTAAGTAAACCTACCAAGCTGATCCTAATTTTTTTTCTGTTTTTCATTGTAATTCTCCTTTCATAATTTTTGTAAATAAACTTTGTTTTGCTTATAACCTTTAAGATTAAATCTTTCCCCCGCATCTGTTCCTTTATTTCTCTTTGAAACAACACTCGCCGGCAGGCTTACCTGAACCGCAGGAACATAGTTCATTTCTTCCACAGCAAGCACCATGAGATTTTCCCGAGCCGCAAGGACAAGGTTCATTGAAATCTTTTTCTTTAGCCATTGTTCTCACCTCCTCTTACAGTTATTTTTGTTACTATATTTAAAAATAAGGCAACTCGCTTTTAAAGAAAGTAAGGTAGATTACAAAAAGGATATTTTTTTAAAAAAAGGGGAGAAAGATATTATTTATCTTTCTCCCTTTTTTGATGGACAGGAGATCTCTCTCTCAGTCTGTTTGACATCCCCCTGGAAGGACCTTATGCCCAGAGGATTGACGAGGAGATCTTCCTTCTCCCTATAGAATTACTTTTTGAGCAAAAAACAAAGATGGGATTAAACCGGGGTAAGTACTGAGAGATTCTATCTTAATCTTTGATAAAAGCCTGGCCTGCTTCCTTTTTTTCGGTAAGCACTCAGGTTTTGATTTTTCTTTTGAGTTCAGCTTCATTTAGAAGCAGAATCTTCCGCCGGTCAAACTCAATAAGCCCTTCTTTTTTAAAATCATTCAGACAAACCGTAGTAGTTTCTCTGGTTGATCCGATCAGACTGGCGATCTCATAGTGGGTTAGTTTAATATTCACTAATATTCCCCTGTCTCTTTTAAGGCCATTCTCTTGAGCCAAACGGAGAAGGAGGTGAGCCAGCCGTGAGTGAACATCCCTGAAGATTAAGTCTTCTATTTTTGTTTCCAATTCCTTGCGCCGTAAACCTATGAGCTTGGTAATTTGAAAAGCCAGTTCAGGTTTTTGGGTAAGGAGTGCCTCAAAATTTTTGCGGCTGATCACACAAATATGGGTTTCGTCCATGGTTTCGGCTATTGTTCCTGAGGGAGAATCATCAACTAAGGCCATCTCGCCAAAGACATCTCCTGGTCCCAGCATCGTTAAAATCAGTTCTTTGCCTTCAGCGGAAAGCTTTGAAATCTTTACTCTCCCCGATTTCAAGAGATAAATTTGCTCCTTCCGATCCCCTGGTAAATAGATAGTTTCCTTTTTAGAATATTTCTTCATGAAAGAAACATGAGAAACCATCTCCATCTCCTTGTCACTCAAACCCGAGAAGATGTTTATTCTTTTGAGATACCAGACCTTATCCAAATTTAGACTTCCTTTTTGCTCTGGTGATTATTTATTCAAGAGAGATTCTTTAAGAGCAAAGAATGTTCGTCTTTGGGCTTCTATATGCCGATAATAATAAACGGCTATTAATACACATACTAAAGTTAGAACAATTGAATACTCGATTTGTTGGGAACCAAATCCAAGCCATACATAACTTAATATAAGAAGAAGGCCAGTTATTAAGTGTCCCATCACAGTAAAAGCATTGGCTGGAGCAAGATCAAAGGACTTTTCATGAAATGTTTGAGAAAGCTTTATAGCTCTTAGGAAAAATGGGAGGGAGGCAAGAGCAATTAAAGTTGCCAGCGGCAATATAGAAAGAATAACACCCACGCCTAAAGAGAGATAAGTTATAAAGATTAAAACAATAAAGCCGAACGCAGCCTTTTTTCTGCCTAAACGGACAACAAGAGTTTTCTTTCCTACTTTTTTATCAGCTTGATAATCTGGAAACTCGTTGATATAAAGCACTGCTGTGATAAGAAAGGCGATGGGGAGGCTGGCAATAACAGGTTCTAGTGCGATTTTCTGGGTTTGCACATAGAATGCGCCCAGGGTCATTAAGACTCCATAATTGATACCGACCAGTAATTCTCCGATCCCTCTACTTCCCCAGTTCAGACGAGGCCAACTGTAGAACATTCCAGAGATAAAGCCAATAAGCCCTAAAAGAAGAATAAACATTCCTCTCTCTAGAACAAGGTAAATTCCAATCGAGCCTCCAAGGAAGAAGAAAAGAAATCCCCCTGTTAAAACCTCTAGTGGTGTTAAAAGGCCGAGTTGGATCATTCTACTTCCTCCGCTGAAGGGTCTGACAAACTCTCGGTTTATGTTATCATTGCCGCTTTTATGATCAAAATAATCATTTAAAACATTTGTACCTGCGTGAAGCAATAATCCGGCTAGAAGAGTAAGCAGAAAATATCTCAAATGAATGATATCTGTTTTTACCCAGGCTATAGCAGTACCTAAAAAGATAGAGACTGCCGAAGCGGTAAAAAAAGGTGCTCTCAGCTCTTTTATCCAGCTTTTAGCCTTTCTGGTGATAAGGTCAATATCTTTCACTCCTTCTCTATTTTCCGGGAATTCAATCACGGTAGGAGGAAGACCCTGGACAATCTCCTCAAAGATTCTAAGCTTAATCGTTTGAGGTATTACTTTAATGCACTCAAGCATGGATTCGTTTCCTGTATTCCTTAAATAAGCGACAACAGGAGATCTCTCAGCGATAGCGTCCAATGCCTTATTTCTCTCTTTTTCTTTCTTGAGAATCAGAGCCTTTCCTATAATTTCTACTTCTTTCGATTTATTTATGTCTTCTTGACTTTCGTGGGCTAATAAGGAGATAGAAGGATTTGTGGTAAGCTGAATTATTTTTGGATCTCCTTTCATGCTAGATATATAAATATTAAATTCATCATCCAGGGCATAATGCATCATCCGAATTCTGATATGATCTCCTCCCGAAGTGGCTATTCCCGCAACTTTTAATTCGTTCAGAATTGAAAGGATCTCTTTTTTAGTGTGCTTTTGCTCCATTGTGTTTTATTCTTTATTTAGATATTGATTTTATATCTTCTGCCATCTTAACTCTTATTTCTGTGGGTCTTAAAACTGAAGCTTTGTAGAGGTATTCGATCCGAGCGCTTATTGTTATTTTTTTATTTTTAGGCATGGCGAAGGCAAATCTCTCTACCCTTGTTTCCCTGGGTCTTAATCTGTTATCAAAAGATACTTGAGCTGCCTTCAGGAAAAATTCATACTCTTTCTTGACCTCTTTGCCAGTTTCATCCAGCATTATTTTTTGGTAGATTCGTTGCTGGGAGAAATATTCGTTGGGGGTTTTTAGTTCAACCAAAAGGATTAATTTTCTTGAAGGAATACCTGTCGGAACCATATGGCCAGAACCAACATTAATAACACCCACTACAACTTCTACAACGCCTTCTTCTTTATTAATCTCTCTGATTTCAACCTTAAGAGCTTTTCTCAATTGTTCAGTGGAACGGCTAGCAGAGATGGCATGTAGATTGATTTGTTTTCTGTTAGAAGATTTGATTTCTGACTTTACAATTTTACCGGGGATCAAAGGCATATGGCAATTCTGGCAGTGAGTTCCTTCCTCTGCATAGGGACTTGCTCTCCATTCAGAATATGTTCCTAGTACCTTTACCCCATTACGATTGGTGTACTCATGACATCCAGCGCAGAGTTCAGAGGATTTGAAGAGAGCGGAAGATTTAGTCTTGTGAGCTGGAGATTCGACATCTGACAGCGGACCTCTCTTTATTTCTCCTATTTCTAGTTCAAAAGGGTTATCTTTATTATCTAAGTTAACTTCTTTTATAGAATGACAAAAATCACAATTCACGCCTTCTTTTGTGATCTTTTTTTTTAAATCATAGTCGTTATTGAGGAAAGCTATGGGCGCATGACAGCGCAAGCAATTGAATTTTGCTTCTCCCGCAGTTTTGAAATAAGCTTCCATATAGGAAGCTTTAAATATGGGATCTTCTATAGACATGGAGTGCATAGCATTTTTCCAGTGATTGTATATCTCTTCATGACACTCTTTGCAATTTTTACTGGCAGCGATAGAAGGCGCTTTGGAGAGGGATGAGTTTGATACCAAAATAGAACTTAAAAAAAAGACAGTGAAGGCAATTATGGTGATTAGTAAGGTCCTCTTTTTTTTAGCCATTTTCTCCTCCTTTAAAATTTTATAGGTATGATAGCTAGAAGAAGATATAATTTAGACCAAAATTCTTTTTTTTAAAAAATCTACTTATGATTACTTTGATAACTATTTTGGAGAGAAGCTTAAAATTTCTTGTTTGTTGCCAGGTCTTTTTATATGTTTCCTGGCCTGAGATAATGTTAAAGAATGCA
>SDBU01002956.1_pt1 | contig 22100 bp, 27 predicted proteins | sample 2277071 | NCBI WGS metagenome assembly SDBU01 (sample SAMN10397929, study PRJNA504765) | marine sediment metagenome | isolation source: marine sediment core GS08_GC12, 126 cmbsf | place: Arctic Ocean: Gakkel Ridge, Loki's castle | collected 2008 | reverse complement strand
TTCCACATCCTCAAGCCTAATCTCCAGGGCTTCTAGCTTTACGAGTGTTTGTTCCAATGTTAGTTTTTTCATTGTTCATCCTCTTTTGTTGCTACTTTAAGGTTAATTCTAGTTTTTAGAGCGAAACAGTAAGGAAATGGCATAAATTCATTTCTTGGAAAGATCCAAAGAAATTTTTTATCTGTTCTAGCCATTAACAAAGTTTTTCCATAAGACTCACATTCATCCTCAATGCAGTTCTCATTTTCTAAACCAAATCTAAAAGGACACTTCATCATGTTTCCTCCTTAGATTCGCGTAATCTCTGGTTTTCTAGTCTAAGATCGTGGTTTTCATGTGTGAGATCTAGGCCAAGTTTCCAAAGAAGTGTAGCATACCCTATGAAAACTGCTGCAACTTTAGTTTTCCTCCTTAATTGATATTTTCAGAAATTGATCCCTCAACCCAATGTATCTAATTAAATACCTGGTAAGTAATGATTGCTTGGTCCTGATCTCGATAGTTTTTCTGAACACCATTAAAAATGTAATCACCGAAACTTTCCCCAATATACACAACAAAAGAATCGTCTGTGTTTCTCAGTTGAATTTCATCTAAAAGAACATCCACCTGGGACATGCCAATTATACAGAGAAACATAAAAGCAAACCCAAGTACAGATCTAAGCGTATCATTCATTTTGGGTTCTCCTTTTTCCATTTTTTATACTCCTGGTTTATTGAACCAGCTAATACAGTGATAAAAGGAAAACCAAGAACTGAGAAAAGAAGCCAGTTAGGGTTTATTACCGCATTAATAATTATAATAAAGCTCCAGGCAACAAAAAAACCAATCACAAACTTGTTATCACCATCCCAAAGCTGTGCTTTAAGGAACCTAAAAAATCTCATTGTGGGTCCTCCTTAGATTCGTTAACCTTGTTATAGCAACTTGGGCAAGTAACGTAATGTTTTGAGTTTCCTTTGTAGTTCCAAGTATGGCCACAGTCTTTATGATAGCATGTGATTTTTATTGTTTTTTCACCAGTTGTTCTATCTTTACTGCATAGTATGTAGCTGTTAAAGCAAGACCATACATTATTAATGACATTATCTGAGGGGATAAATAATGGGTTCTAACTGTTGCTAGGGTTGCCCCGGTTACTAGGACGAATTTTAGTCCCGCGCTTTGGAGTTTGGTAATCATTCTACTACTACCTACTACCTACTAGTATATAACATTGTTGTTAATAACAATAAATAAAAAAATTAGGGAGTGGAGGTGTCTATGATCACACCAAGCGCGCGCGCATTAGTTGGGTTCCACCTGAACGTCGAAATCATGATCTAGTTGCTCATACACAGAGTGTCGAACAATGTCAATGATTTCTTCTTTTGTTTTGGCTGCCGTGTATAGTCCTCGATGGCCTCCCTTCCCTGTCTTTGTTGTTTCAGATAGGAACCCAAGATCTCTAAGCCAATGTAGAGAGTTGATTATGCTTGCCCTGCTTATGGCACCTGCGCCTACGCCATGCCATATATCAAAACTTCTCTTGGGTGTACTCTGAGACCATAGAAACTCCATGATCCTTTTCTGGTATGGTTTGAAGATACAATCAAGTCCTTCGTTTTCCAAGTTTATTGTTATTTTCACATAACATCACTTGTGTTTCAATGCTCCAAACTATTATATAAATATTGTTAATAACAATATTTAGAGGCGTATAACCTTATCCTCGACAACGATCATCATCCGTTGCCAATAGTCCTTGAAGGGCTCAGGAAGAACCCACCAAATAAACAACGTCACCAAGTACAAAGGACCCTTAATTATCCCTACAAACTCTTAAAAAAACTCAATCAACCAACCCTTTAAGGTAGCCAAACGCCCAGGACAGCCCCATGATCACAAAACATCCTAAAAACACCAGTGTTTCAGGCATCTTTTCACTGGTTTTGGCTAGGGTATATTGTATAATCTTGTTCACCGCTACCGATGAAACAACTAAAATTGACCCAATAGGCCACCAAAGACCCACAAGGCAGAGTAAAATTGAAGGCAAAGCATGAAGCCACGTAAAATGACCCGTCACCTTCCATAGCCTAGAACGACTCCAACCATAACCAAACATCTGCTTCGCAAAATCAACCGCGCGTCCTCTTTCTTTATGATTAACTGGACACTCAGGAACCCCGAGGATGTGATACCCCAATTCTCTGATTCGTTTATTAAGTTCCCAATCTTCACAGCCACCTATATCCTCGTTAAACCCTCCAGCCTCATCAATAGCAGCTCTAAGATAGACCCCGTTATATCCAGGTGCGCTATCAATTACAGTTACCTTATCAAACATACGCGCATGAGTGGAACCAAACTGAATCAGTCGGTTAATTGCTTTAGAAAGTTTTGTGCCATCAAGAGAGACACACCCACTGGTTACAGCCGCGACACTCCTTAAAGGGTTTAAATAGTTTGAGAGATCTGCCGCCCAACTAAATGATACGATAGTGTCTGAGTCTATAAGTCCTACTATTTCTGAGATAGAATATTTTAATCCCTCATTACAGGCCACCGCACGTTTACTACCTGGACCAGTTGAAGGAGGTTCATCAATAACAGTTACCCCAAAATCCTTTGCAATCTCCCTAGTTCTATCCGTACTATGAGCATCAACAACAATAACATGAATCGGTGGAACTTGAAGTAACAAAGCCTCCAAACATTCACCAAGAGTCACTTCACTGTTTTTAGTGGGAATAATCACATCAATCATTATTGTTTATCACGTTTTTTATCAACTTTAAATGGAGCGATTATTATGTCCAAGTCTAAATTGTCGAGAGTCCCACATTCAAACGTAATCAACCGAACAAATATTGGAGTTGGATTAACAACCCGCATATAGATTTGGTTATGAAGATTATAATACTTAATCACCTTGATACCCTCCTAAACAAAATTATAGCCTGTTCCTTGAAAAACGTTGATCTCCGATCAAAAAGTTTAAACCCATTTTTTTCAATATGATCAATAAAGTATTCCATAGTAAAAGAATACTCAAAAACACCTCCTGTCCCAATACGCATCCATAGCCAATGAAGAAGCCACCCAAAAAACGTATAATGATCAGGTTGAGTTATCAACATCCATTCTCCACAAATTCTACAAGCCTCATCAATGAACGGGGCTGGGTCTTCAAAATGCTCCCAAAGACCTTCCTCAAACACAAGCCCGAACTCCTTATCTTGATACGTGGTTTTAGAAGCATTCATATGGAATACGTCTTTACCAACAACAAGTCCTTTGTTTTCACATTTTTTAAGCGCCGCTTTAGAGAAATCTATGCCAATAGAATCATTAAACCCATGTTCACGCAACAAAAGAAGAGTGGTCCCACCACCACACCCCATATCTATTGCTTTTATATTAGAAGAGATGGGGGATAACATCTTTCCAGTTATATCTAATCTCCATTTCCTCAATATTTTTCCTATTGGTGAGGCACTATCTCCAATGGTTTCTGATGTAGACCATTCATCTTCCCAAGCCTCTTTTGTTTCTTTGCGCTTCATTTTATCAACTCCACATGCATAAGGAGAACGCGAACCCCAAGAATATGAGCCACAATCAACTTGAACGCAGCAATGGGGTCACGAACAAATCTCAGGTTTAAGTTTATGAAGTTAAGTTTCTTTTGTTTAAGTGTTCTAAATGAATATTTTTTAAGCATATTTTTTATATCCTTTTCTGTGAACCGATATGGATGTGTTGGATCTAACCAAAGCATAATCTTGGATACTAATCTAGGGTGAATATGAGTTCCTAAATATAGTTTAGAGGACACCCGGAATATCTCATCAATCACTTTGTTTGGATCCATGCAATGATCTAATGCGTTACAAATAATCACGAAATCAAAATAATTATCATCAAAAGGAATGTTCTCACCTACTCCTTTAACGAAGTTAGGAAGATCGTTTGATTGAATAGGGTCAATCCCAATAATGTTTTCAGCAAACCGATAAACCCCATTTAAACCACACCCTATTTCTAATCCCACCCCATCAAAATCATCAACCAGCATATAGTTTTTCCAAAAATCAAAACTATGGGGAGTCCTCCATACTTTGTTTTTACCAGTTTCGGTATATTCACGCTCATGTTTTTGAGCTATTTTCCATTTTTCTTCTTTACTCATTGTTTCATCACCGCATAAAGTATGCTTTTTTCGTCATTATTTACTGAGTACCCTTGTTTTTCTAAATAGTTTTTTATCGTGTGACTTTCTTCTGGATAATGATTTGTAGATATAGCAAAATCAGGGGAAAACCTATCAATAATCATTCCCATTCCTTTAAGTATCTCTAACTCGGCTCCCTCTGCATTGATTTTAACAAAATTTACTCTATCAACTCCTAAGTCTTTTACTAATTTGTCTAAAGTAGTAACTGAGACAGATCTACCTAGACCAGTTTTTTTTATTGATGGAGCCAAACTTGACTTCCCTATTACCAAATTGGCTTTGCCTTCATAATTAGAAACTGCGGTCCTCCTAACTTCAACGTTTTTAAGTTTATTATCATAGATGTTTTGTAATAATAACTCATAACTATAATCAAAAGGCTCTATCGCAAGAATCAACTTGGCCTTTGATGATTTTAGAACAAATAGACCAACGTGTGCGCCAACATCAATTATTATATCATCTGATGCTACTTTATGGTGTGTTTCGTAGTTCTCTTCTTTAAATATATAATCTATTTCACAAAGACCGTCATATGGTATTGTGATTTTAAAGTCACAAACATTTATTGTTGTGGTGTCAAGCCCGTTATCTCTTGCAAATTCTTTTCCAAGAACGACTCTAATAAGATAATAAAACAATGCCCCTAAAATCTTTGATTTATCTTCATTACACCACAGATATTTAATTGGATAAGGTATTAATTGATTAATCATCGGCTTATCCTCCTGTAGATTTTTACCTCGTTAAAATCGTAAATGATTTCCCATTGAGAGGTGTTGTTGTCCCATATATCTGGAACAGGTTTTCGTATCTCTTCACTTCTAGTTCCGTCATTATATCTAACTAAAAAAAAGGATTGTTTTCTTGTTCTAGGGCTAGATAGTACATATGTAAAATTTGTTTCATGAATATTGTAACTACTATACATTAATTGGGCGTATTGTAGTGTGGATTCGTCTAAATACCAATCGTTTTTATGATAAGTAGTGCCAGTAAGTGGATCAACGTATAAAAATCTGCGTTCAATATATCCTTGTTCATCAGCCCAATCTAACGCAGCTATTTCTTCCGTTGTAATGCTGTCCTTGACCCACATAAGGTTATCAATGCCACCCAAATAAGGAGTCAAAATCATTAGAGACAACAAAAACATAAAGTGCTTCTTTTTTAAGTGTTCAACACCAACGCAAATAAAACTAATTGCTATATAAACAATAAGTCGTGTTGGTCCAGTTATGTTGCTACTATATATTAGAAAAGAAGCTAAAAGTCCGAAAAGTGCGGTGTACCCCATTTCTTTCATTGGAGTTTTCCATCGTTTGAAGTAAAAGAGAGTTATTAACCCTAAAAAAACAGTTCCACTGTAATATAGTGCATATCGTAATAATTCATTTATTGAGTACACAAAAACATTACTTAAAGAAAAACTCTTAAAGGCCTTAATTAAAAATGTTGATGTTTGGTTTTTATGGGAGCTTATGGGGCTTATTAAAAATAAAATTCCCCCACACCCCAAAATTACTGCATAAACCCAAGTGGCTTTTTTTCGTAGCATTTGGATACAGATTGTCCCGATGGCAAATAATAAAGGTAAAATGTGTGAGTACGCAATCAAGGGTAAAATAAAGACGGCCCTCAAATATTGCTTACGATAATATAACCCAAAGAAAAGGAATAGGAACAAAAGCCCAAGTATTTCAGAAGACCCAAAATGTGCGGCCCGATAAAACACGGAGTCATTAAAAGCGTATAGAGTAGTTCCTAAGATTGCTTTTTGTTCATCCATTAATATTGATAACATATAATAAAAAGCGTAAACAGAAATTCCGGAGATTATGGGGTTAATATAGTAAGAAATTTGAACACCGTCTATTCCAGTTATTTTATGAATGAAATATATTAGATAAAATTCAAGGTGGGGAAGGCTCAGTAAGTTTGTTGTTGACCCATCGTTATTAATAATCCATTTAACGTAATGAATCATGTTATATTCATCACTAGGAAATAAAGCTGCAACGGTTAAACGAGGATATATTTTAAGAATAGTTGATATTAACGCAACTAAATGGATCTTGAGTTTCAATTTGCATACCTTTTTTTCGTTCTTTTGTTTACGTTTAATACTTCATGTAGAAGGGTGTTTGACTCTAAATAATGAGCAAGATCAGTTGTATCTTTTACTAAACATACACCACCAAATGGACCCAACAGGGGATATGAGTACAATTCACCACATCTTAAATCGCCTCTCAGCACATCAAACACATGGTTTATGTTTGCTCCACACTTTAAACTGATTTCTTCTATTTCGTTTATGAATGAAACTTTTGTTGCGGCAAAGGAGTTTAACACAAGTTTAATAAGTTCAGCCGTAACGTCATCAACCGTTTTAAATAACTCATCAGCCACCCAGAATAATGCCTTTTTATAAACCAAGATATGATCTGCATTTCCAGCACAAACAACTTGATGCATGTCCATAAAATCAGTTTTAGCGGTCTTTGATCTCAAAAACTCTGGGGAATAGATTAATTTAAGGTATTTGAACTTCGACCTTAGAGTTTCCATTGTACCCAAAGAAAGAGTGCTTTTTACTACAACAACACCATGATAGTTATGATCTGCTAAGTTCACAAGGCAGACCTCAACTATACCTGTGTTGAGGTTGATCCCAACTAAAGGCGTGGGTACACAGATGAACACCAAATCAGTTTCAATCACTTCATCATAAGTGTTTTTAGTTTTGGTTTCATCAATATCATATCCTAAAATTACGTGATCTGTTTGAGAGTTCATCCCACAGTATATTGCTGTACCAACAACTCCCATCCCAATTATCGCAATATTCATCTTATCACTTTGCATGAATGTGACCCTCTGTTACAAATTCTTTACCCACAATTTCTTTTTCTAACTCTATATGATAAATACTGTAGTTACGGTCTAAAAGAAAAGAAATAACGTTTTTTGCTCGACGGATCTTATCAAATTGACCAACCCCGTGAAGTTCAATAAATAACTCCGGTTTGTACTCCTTTATTGTTTCTCTAGCTCCCAATAAAACATCATATTCATGACCCTCGACATCTATCTTCATAAACGAAGGCGGGTCCAGTAAATACTTTAAAGAATCGAGAGTTTTTACTGTGACAAAAATTAATCTATGAGGTTCTTTTCTTAACGATTTATTTATCATGGGATCTAGTGTTGCACGACCAGTTTTTTTATTTGGAACAAGAAACTGTTTGTTTTCATCTTTAGATCCTAACGCAATGTTCAAAACCGTAAGTAAGGATTTCTGTGGTCTAATTTCATTCAAGGTCTTAAAAGCACGGGGATTAGGTTCAAAGGCCACAACATGACTAGAATGTTTTAGAAATAATCTCGTAAATACACCATAATGAGCCCCAATATCATAGATTACCCCAGAAGTATTTAATTTCTTAATATACCTTTTCTCGGGGGATTCTCTCTGCAACCAACTATATTTGCTAATTATGTTTTCCAAATCAATCAAGTTCCATCACCGTTTTAAGGTTTTTAATCCCATATCCAAATGGTTTTCTATCAACTGTGTTAATTATTTGCAAAATAACAAGAAGTTCACCAAATATTTTCATGAACTGAATCATAAATAGTCTCGGCCTAAAACCGTGATTTCTATAATATCCATAGGTAGAGGCGAACAAAACGAAAAAGGATACGAAAATAATTTTTATGCAGGAAACCACGTTAGATCCTACGAACATCAGATTCCATCCTAGTAAGAAAAACATTAAGAGCATAAACATTCGATATAGAAACATAAAAGTATGAATGTAATCAAGTCTAACAAAAGATACTCCATATTTGTATAAAAACTTCAAATAAGTACATCTTCCTATTGTGTTTTTCCAGAACCCTTTGTAAGATTCAACGTTTAACAAACCAATGTGATAATATTTGAGATCGGAACATTTTTTTCTAACTACCCCATGATGGTTTAATCTATAGGCATGATCAACATCTTGACCCCGCCTAAAAAATGAGTCAAAACTCCCAACCGCTAATGATTTTTTTCTATTTAGAAGGTTTCTACCAAAACCATATCTCCCTATTGGTGTTGCCGGATAAAGTTTTGAGTCTTTTACGTCAGCAATAAAGTTTTCATACAATTCGCCATTTGACTCAAATACATTTAGTTCTGGGATAGTTCGTTCAACGGTTTCTGCCTCTAACCCATCAAACTCATATTTAGTTTTAAGATACATTACGCTCTCAAAAAAGTTTTTAGGAAAAACAAAATCAGCATCAACCCAACTAATTTCAGTACCTTTTGCGGTTTTCAATAACAAATCTCTTGCGTATCCGGTCCCTCTATCTTCTGTGTCTAATAGGATTTCTACATGAACACCGTTTTGATCCATTTTTTCACAAAACTTAGTTATTAACTCTAATGAATTGTCTGTGCTTTCCGAGACGCAGAAAAGATACTCTAAAGGTTGAACCGTTTGAATTTCAAGGGACCTTAAACATAAAGGCAGACACCAAGCAGAGTTCTTAACAGGAATACACACACTTAGACTATACACTAAGACTTCCCCCTTGAATAATCATTAAAAACATAGACAATACACTTCTAGCCAAGAATAAAGGAGTAGAAATAAGTATTAATCCTTTAAACCAAGGCCTAACCAGATCCAAGTTTTTTACCAACAGACAAATATAGACAAACAGAGTGAACAAATGGGTTCTATCCGTATTTAATGACCACCCACAAACCATTCTAAATGTAATTGATAAAACTGGTAATAAATATGCTGCAAAAAATAAGTATCTGTCTTCACTGTTTATTTTATAAAAAGCCGAGATCAAAGAAGTAAAAATGAGTGGAGTACCTAAACTGAGCAAAACAAGCATTATTCCTATGACCACCACATCCAAACTGAAAGGAGATAGTTTTATCTCGGATATACCGAAATAATTTGAAAATACCTCCACCTGGTTTCTAGCAGCATACCCCCAATACGTCTGAGTATATGGATGAAGAAGATAAGATACATATCCTAGAGTTGTTGTTGGGAGTAATGGCAGTCCATAGGTCCCATCAATATCATCCGTAATGATACGACCCATCTGGGACCTAGTTATAACCACATATTTAATCTCTTTATCCCCATAGTCTTCTAAAGAAACAACAACTCCAATTGATTCAACTTGTTCATCTGGCCAAGAAATTTCATATGGAGTGATATACGGAGTTAAAACCCCTAAAAATACAACCCAGACCAATAATACACCGCCGTACATTCTATAGTTTTTAGGACTCTGTTTTTTACTAAATATAAAAACAAAAAAAGTTTTAACTGACAAAATAATCATAAAAGACCCAGAGATTATATTAAACAAAAACGCCAATCCAAACACCAAGCTAGATTTAAAGTATTTTCCCTTCATATGATACGCAACCGCTAATAACCCCAAGAAAAGACCCATGGTTTCTCCTTTTGGGTGCTGTAAGTGATAATACGCAAGATCACTAAAAAATATCAATAGCATAAGTGTGTATGTAGATTTACGCCAATCAAAACCCATAGTTTTACAAAATAAATAGATAATGATAGGCAATAAGATAGACATTATAAGAGGTGAAAGAACATATGTGGCAAATTCAGCGGTTGTACTGAAGAGGTTTTGTATTATAGCATTAAAAACAACATACCCCGCAACATAACAATATCTAACAGGCGAATCAGCGAGATTATTGTAAATATAAGTTTGGCTACTATATGGAGATACCCCGCTAGAAACTATGGCCACATGAAATTTGAAACGATAATAGTCAAGTTCTGGATAATTAACAATCACTTCAAAATTATTATACCTCACAAGATTGATTAAAACTGCCAGAAACACGTAAAAAACTGATACTAAAACATAGAACTGTTTCCCGTTATTCTCTAACCATTCATCTATCCTCTGAATCATCAATTATCCCCTTTAGTCCACCAACTAGGAACAAGATTAATCCATTTTATGAGCTGCCGCCAACCAATATACTCACAAGATTTGCAAGGGTCAAATAGCTTGTAGTTCTCCTTTCTTAGAAACCTTATTCTAAGTTTAATAGCGGTTGGTGAGTTCCAAACATTTTCTTGAGTGAAAACATTTCCTAGGGATATATCATTAATTTCTAAAAGAGAGCAACAGAAAGATGTTTCACCATCGGCTCTAATAAATAATTGAAGCCAGGGCAATAAACAAACATGTTTATTTCGATCATCTTTAACTTGATTCGGATCCTCGTATTTTTGGATTATGTATTCTTGTTTACCACAAAGATCTTTTAAGTTTGTTAAAACCCCTAATTCGTTTGCAACTTTTAATGCCCTATCTAGTTCAACAAGGATATTAGGAACATTGGATAATTCTTCGTTCAACGCATCTGGCAAATTTAACCCCTGATATAATCTAAAAAAAGCCCCATCAGCCCCAACGTCATGAGTAAACTTGACAAACTCGGCCATCTCTTCATAGTTATTAGACATGACAACATACTCAAATCGAACCTTTGATAATCCTCTATTAACTATTTCTCGTACATTGTTTATTACACGGAAAAAATCTTCACGCCCTCTAATTAACTTATATTTTTCAGGAGTATAAGCATCAAGTGAAATCTTCATCAAATCAACGTTAGCAACCCAATCAATGTTCTTATCTAAAAGTGAAGCGTTTGTATTCAAAATAACCATATGTTTTCGTTTTTTAAGATTCATTACTATTTTGTCAATGTCCCTACATAGAAGAGGCTCACCTGTAGCCCCAACCGCTACACTTCTAGGTTTAAAATTCTTAATGGTGGTTAAATATTCGTTAAACGTCCATTCTGCATCTTTTTGGGTTTTTTGGGTCTGAACTCGACACATTAAACAAGAGTAATTGCAGTTATTAGTGGGATCCATAATTATGCTTTGAGGGGACCAGAATAGCTTTGTTGGTAAAATCATTTGTAGTTACTCCTTGTTTTTAAATAGTCTTTAATTCCTTTATCGAAGTTTCTTGGATGCCAATCAAGTTCACGTTTAGCCTTTTCTATGTTGATTCTTGCCCCACGATTTACGATTTTGTCTTTAATATGTTCTACTTGGGTATCACCTAGAATCCCACGTAGTTTATCTACAAGTCCATTAATTGTGATATAATCTGGACCAGCAATGTTAAAGATTGAGTTCTTATGTTCATAGTTAATGCTTTTCGTTGTGGCCTCTGCAGCGTCTTCAACGTGAACGAAACATCGTCCTTGTTTACCATCTCCAATGATAGAAAGTGGTTCGCCTTCATTAATTTTGTTAACAAATGAGGCAATGGCTGTATTAGAACGCATATTTCCACCATAACAACTATCATATCGAAGAATTGTGTAGTTTACTTTTGATTTTCTTATAAGATATTCTTGTAACGTTTTTGTGTAAGCGTACATGTTATGTGGAGGCAATAGTGGGAAGTTCTCTGTAACAAACCCGTCTGAGTTTCCATAGACCCAACAAGAAGAGGCTAGAATTATTTTTTTAACCTTGTTCTTTAACGCCGAATGAATTAGATTTACGGTTCCAAGACCATTATTCCCTAGATAGTCACTTGACCCATAAGCATCACCAATAGAAGCTAAATGAATTACAAGTCCAATGTTTTTCAATGCCTTTACGGTGTCTTTTCTATTTTTTAGATCACACTCAATCCATTTAACTTCTTGATTACTAGGGGGACAGTTATCGAGAGTAGACACATTATAGCGACCAGCGGCTACAAGTTGAGAAACAACCCGTTCCCCTATATATCCACTGCCTCCTGTTACAATAATGTTCATTTTGTTCCTCTCTCCTTTTCAGTGTTCAACTTGAAAAACTTGTTTAGAACTTCCTCAGTGACATTATCGTTTATGATTGATTTTGATTGATGGAACAAAGTTTCATCGTTAACTTCAATGCCCATCTCCTTGACCACCATATCATACATATCAGTTCCATACCAGGGAGTTGCAACACTGAGACTAACCCAATCTGGATCTAATTCTTTGCACAAATCCAAAGTTTCTAAAATCTCTTGCCTTGTCTCAGAAGGCAATCCAATCATAACGTAAACAGTAATAGGAATATTGGCATCCTTGATCTTTTTGACCGCAATCTTAATTTCCTCGGTTGTGATGTGTTTATTCATCAATTTTAGTATCCGGTTGCTTCCTGATTCAACACCCACTTTAATTCTAGTACACCCGGCTTGCTTCATAAGCCTAAGCGTGGTTTCATCCACAAGATTTAACCTGGCTTCACATGAGAAAGTGATGTTCATGCTCATTAGTTCGTTACATAGATCTCTAAGATATTCTCTATCCATGTTGATAGTATCATCACAGAAATAGAAATGCTCCACACCATGTTTTTCTTTTCTGAACACTATTTCTTGAACAACACTCTTTACTGACCTTCTCCTAAGAGTTCTTCCCCAAATTCTAGGGCTCGAACAAAAGAAACAATCATAAGGACATCCGCGAACCGTCTGAATCACTATAAAATTATCTTTGGTATCAACAGGAATCAACTCTAATTCAGGATCAGGAAAAGGCAACCCATCTAAATCAGTTAAAGCAACTCGTGTGTTATTTACTTTAATTGACCCGTCGCCCATTCTCCAAACAAGGCCATTAATAGTGGACACATCCATTCCTCGTACAAACTCTAGGAACGAATATTCACCTTCTCCAAAAATGGCGTAATCAATGTCATTATTAACCAAGGATTCAAGAGGTCTAAGAGTTACTTCCGGTCCTCCTATGATAACAGGTATGTCGGGATTTATTTTCTTAGTTAACCTAGCGATACGATAAGCCATCCTCTTTGTCACAATCGACAAGGTTATACCAACTAGATCAGGATCATAGTCTCGAATTGTTTGTTCTATTTCATCCCATAGATCCGTGTTCTCAATTTTGTAATCAAGATTCTCTTCAAAAAAGGATTTATAGTTCTTAACTGGAATATTTGGGTCTGCATCAGTATTGTATATCTTTACAGAGTACCCGTTTTTAGATAAAACACTAGCCACATATTGCAACCCAATGTGCATCCAGTTATTCCGGCTACCAAGGAGCCTATAGAAAGGAGGAACAATCAACAATATTTTGTTATACAAATTAAACCCTCTCCATGACTTTTTTCAAAGAATCTATCACATATCTTATTTCTGAAATATTAAGATCAGGAAAGATGGGCAAACACAACATTCTACTCGTAACATCCTCTGCTACTGGATAATCACCAAACTTTGTACCAAATTTTTGTTTATAGAACGGCTGAAGATGAATGGGTGGATCATAAACCTCCCCAGGACAAAGAATACCCAAGTCAAAAAGACCTTTTTTAACATTGATTTTGTTTATTCCCTCATCAACAAACATAATGTACTTGTAATAACTACTACGACAACCCCCAGGAATCTTCATAGGAGCTATACCCGATATATTTTGCATCTCTTTATCATACACCATAGCAATGAAATGTTTCATATCTAATATCTCGGAAAGCCTATCCATTTGAGTAAGGCCAATAGAAGCATTAATTTCAGTGAGTTTCCAGTTAAACCCATACTCTGACATCATAACACTATCATCCTTGGACCTGCCTTCGTCACGGATTATTCTTGAAAAGCGATCTAACTCTTGGTTGTTTGTTGTAATGACCCCGCCTTCTCCGCATGTAATTATTTTTGTTGGGGATAAACTGAAACAACCAGCATCCCCAAATCCACCAGCCGATTTAGTTTTATATTGTGATCCAAAAGCGTGCGCGGCATCCTCAATTAAGAAAATGTTTTCTTCATCACATAAATTGACCACCTTATCAATTTCAGGCGTAATAATTCCACCAACATGAACTATGATCATAACTTTGGTCTTTTTAGTTATTTTCTGTTCCAAATCCTTAACATCGAACCCTAATGTATTTGGGTCCATTTCTACAAAAATTGGGTTTCCTCCAGCATGTAACCCAGCCATAATTGTAGCTGAAAAAGTGTTGACAGGCACAACGAAATCAAATCCTGAATCAAGTCTTTGACTCATTATTGACCCCTGTAAAGCCGAAGTCCCTGAACTAACACCAACTGCGTATCTTGTCTTAACGTACTCCGCAACCGTTTTCTCAAATCTAGTAATATACTCTCCATTAGGGACAGATAACATCCCCGATAATAGAATTTTATCTATGTTTTCAGCAATGTTTTTTCTATCCTCACCAGTAAAATATGGCCTCGTAGGAGGAATTGGAGTTCTAATTCTAGTCACTTCATCATCACCATTTCTTCATATATTTTTGATACTGTTTGAGCGCATATTCTTGGGTTAAACTGATTCTCCACATAACGTTGCCCCGCCAGGTTTAATATCGGATTCTTTTCCAGTTTCCTAAGATGTTCAGACACGTTTTCAATGTTCTCAGCGTATAGACAAAAAGGAAATTCTTTATTCCAAACTACGTAACGTCCACGCGCCAAGGCTTCAAACACCATAAATGGAAGACCATCATGATCTGCAAGTCGTACAATAACTGAGCTTTTTGAATATACCTCATCCATCGTGTCATAATCAACATAGCCAAGGTTTGTTATGTTTTGGGAGTCAAAAGTTTTTGTTGTGTTACCAATAACAATGAATCTTAGATTGTTGAACTCTTTAGCAAGTTTTTCAAGTTTCTCCACACCATAAAATGTTTCCCTTTCTTTAGTTATACCAAGATAAACTAATACCGTGAACTTTTCGGGTAAAGGATGTTTTTTTGATGGTAGTGGTGGTACGATTGCAACCCATTGTGCTGAAACGTTTTTAGGTTCTAGTTCATCACAGAGCCAACTTGATTGGGCTGTTTGGTTCGGCACTAAATAGGATAACACTTTGCCTGTTAATGGATTTAACTCTAATACATCGGTTCCTTGCCAATGAAGCAAAATTGGTTTACCCATTAGTTTAGATATAGAAAAGATGATAATCCATGCTAACCCATTGAATCCACTCGGGTTTATAGAAATAATATGAACTAGGTCTGCTGAAAAGAAGTTTTTAAAGTACCCAAAGTTTTTATTGTTGGTTTTCTGTGTAATTATCTCATAATTATAGAATTGTTTTATAAACCCGGATAGAAAGATAACGTCTAATAGATTACCAGTTATGAATATTTTCATTTTGACATCATCCATTGAGATCCAATCATCGAGAGAATTAGGCCCACAATCCAAACCAGAACACCGACCCAATTTATCTTATCAGCCAGATTTTGTTCACTATACTTGAGAACCGCGATTAACGTAATTGCAGATATTGGTGCGCTTATTAGGCTTGTATATCCGTACATTTCACTCAGTTTCAATCTTTGCCTAATAAGACCATCAACCACCCATGACCCTTGAGCAACGACAGCTAATCCAGTTATAGAGGCAACCCATTTAATATCTCGAAGGCTATTCCACCCTATTTTGTCTTTAAAAAGAATTTGCTTTAAAGCGTTCACTATATGACTATAAAAACCACTCCACACAAAGAACAAGAAATGAATTATGTCCATTTAAGATACCCCCAACAAACTCAAAACTATGTTAAATAAATCGGTGTCTTTTTTCGGTACTTCTTCTGTGTTACTTAACACCGTTCCATGCCATCTATGAGTTCCTTGCGTCGGGAAAAAGTTGACACCATCACCAGGAGATAAGATTTGTCCGAATCCTCTGATAATTTCTATTCCCTCTTTACCAACCAGAAAAATCATACGTTCATCAATGTTATCTCCGCTTAGATGGTGTTCTGCATCAATTACATGCTCTATATATTCACAAGATTTTAACGAAGTAATAAGGTCCTCTTTTTTCTCAGGATCACAAAGAAGATACCGACTTGCGTTTGAATAAAACGTTACAGGTGAAGACGCATGATATTTTGCCCTGCTTTGGAAGAAAGTCTGATAAACATATCGTTGTAATCTCCTGTTTTTAGGGATTATCCAGGCAATCTTTCTTATGACCCCAATCACAAAATCAGGCATTATCGGTTTAGATACGGAAACCTTACTAATGTTTTTTTGTTTCAGCCATTCTTCTATAAAGAAGTAATTATCTATCTTTCTGAACCCGTGATCACTAACGGCTATCAACCCCCAATCAGGTAATCGATCCATTAGTACCCCAACACTATGATCAACTGCTAAATACAAAGATTTGAGTTCTTTCTTTCCAAAGTAATAATGTGATCCTCGATCTAATATGTTGAATACGATAAAGAAGAAATCCCAATCTGCATAGTCCAATAATTTGGAAAATGCGTTAAACCGCATTGAGAAGTTTTGATATATTTTTTCTATTATTTCACCTCTTGTCTCGTTCTCAAAATCAAAGGAGGGTTCAACCTCGTATGGTTGAATGTAATTCTTATAGTTTGATGGGTTGGTGTTTCCTTTATTATCTGGTGACATTATTCCAGCGATCATGGCTCCGTTTATTCTAGCTGGAGGATATGTTAACGGTACATTCATGACGAGACACTTCTTACCCTTTTTAGATAGAGTTTCCCAAATCGTAGGTGCTAGAATGTCTTTACTTGATTTTAGTTTAAGTAGGGACCCGGTTTTAAAGAAATCAAATATACCATGAACCCCAGGATTAACACCCGTGGTTAAGGTGGTCCATACAGAAGCAGACATGGCTGGAAGATAAGTTTCAATAAGATGTGGTTCACCATCAAAGGATAATTTCTTTAAATTCGGTAATTCTCCGTTAGCCATCATCTCAGTTGTAACGTCAAAATCCAATCCATCTATACCAATAACCCCAACTTTCATGAATCATCCCTCAAAAACTTTAACATACCAAACCCATCAGATATTACTTGTCTTAACTCGCCTGGATTCGTTATAACATTCCACCAAAAACGAGGATTATACAAGTAAAACTCCTTAAAAAAATACTGTTCCCACTTTTTCATTTCTTTGAACCCCATCAAATGATGTCCCGCCTCTCGATACTTTTCAATAGTTTCAGTAACCGGACACGAGGGATACGCTTGAAGTTGAGCCACATTAATCCTAGTAGCTCCATTATCCTTTATCCACTTTATCATAAATCGTATTTGATCTTCGGTCATAAACGGAAAAATCATAAAGCTGCTCGAAGTCCATAGTTTCAGTGTGTTTACATCCCAAATGAACTGCTCCATCTGTTCAACGGTTATATTTTTCTTAATTTCCTTCAGAATGCTTGGAATAGGAACTTCATACCCCACATGCAACGTTCTCAAACCTGAATCCTGCATCAACTTTAATGTCTCAAAATTCTTATCAGCCCGACTATAAGCACCCCAACAAATATTCAATTCCTCATCAATTATTCCTTGAGATAGTTCCTTGGCCCAATTAGTTTCAAGATTAGAGTCTTGGAAGAAAATCTGTTTAACCTCTGGAATCTCGTTTTTAATGTACCATAACTCATCAAGAACACTTCTAAGGCTGCGTTTCTGCCAACGCTTAGGATGAAGTTGATACATACCATTAACCCAACTACAGAAGGTACATTCACCAAGACAAGACCCGGAGCTAGAAAACAAATCAATAAATGGGTGTTTAAAACTGGTTTGATGATACGCTGAAATGTCTAAGTGTCTTTTATAGACAGATGTAACGAAAGGCATCCAATCAAGTTCAGCAGTATTATAGGGCTCTCTCTGAGGAATATGCTTACCACCTTGATATGTCACACCTTGTACCTCTTGACCTTCAATTAACTTAGGCAATGTATAATCAAACCTACCAAAAGTCATAGCCTCAACAGAAGGGCAATCATCTAATGCTTCTGGGTAATGTGCGCTCCAAGGACCCACCAAAAATACACGATAATCCTTTGCAAGTTCCTCTGCAAACGCTAAATCCTCACCTCTAGTATCATAAGCCCAATAATAAGCAATCGAACCTGGGTTCCACCCCTTAATTAATTCCTCAGTCTCATAATTTGATTTTCCAAGAACCGAAGCATCATAAAGACGGCAATCATACCCAAGTTTCTCAAGCACACCGCAGGAGTACGCAAGAAAGATTGGCATCCATGATTGAGTGCTTATCTTAGACTCACGTACCAAACGTCCGGTACGAATTGCGGTCCCTGGAGGATTGAGCAAAACTACATCAACCAAATGTCTCTACCTCGGGTTCGTGGCCATTAAGATACCATACAGCGTACACAAGTTCATCCATATTCGCTAGGTTTCTTTGTTTTATTTGATCTAGGTGATATATCATACAAATATAGGAAGTTATCAAATTCTCAATCTGGGTTCTGTCTCTAAAACACTTGTAAGCAAGAATAGTTGTAGACATAGAATTAGCGGCCTTTCTAGCAACCTTTAACCGTTTAATGCGCCCTAACCCATTTCTAGTTAACAATGCAACGTTTTTCTCAAATTCTTTTGAATAAACATATCTACCGTCAGTTATTGTAGAGACATCTAAATCAACCAGTTTTTTCAATATATGTTTCTCTGGTCTAGGAGCATCCAAACAAGTTACCTCCACTCAGACGGCGGTAATGCGTCAAAATCGTTAAGATAATGTTCAAAGAGCCGTTGTACCATATGTTTTGTGCTAACCTTGGGGGGCCACCCTTTTTTCATCAACTTATCGTTATTCATCGTCACCGTTTTTGCTAACCCAGGCGGATAAAACTTCACCCGTTTATGATCATACAAATAATTGTATTCACGCCCCACCTCCGCGATAACATCAAGAACATCACCTACTTTATCTGCTTCCCCTCGACAAAGATTAAAGACCCCACCATAATCCATCCCAGCGATAAGAGCGGAAACAACGTCCTCAACGTCAATGAAGCACCGTTTATTATACCCATGATTATACACAGTCGATTGTTTTCCTTTAACACAATCATAAACAAACCGGTTAAGAACAGAACGCCCATAAGGACCAACAATAGTACCTGGACGAAAAATACAGTAGGGTGTCCCAGATTCTACAATAATGGTTTCCGCAACGGCCTTACTGAACCCATATCCATTATTACAGTTCAACGGATCTTTCTCTCTAAAATGTTGTCCCTCACCATACAAAGCAGCCGTACTTGTAAAAATGAACTTCTCAGGTTTAGAGTACTTGATCAAATTTAATGTGGCTTTAGTGTTGACTTTCCAATAAGGATCAATATCAGTTAACCAATTATCAGACGCACCTAACCCCGTTTCAGCGGCAAGATGATAAATAATATCATATTGTTCAAGCCAACTATGATCACCGGGTTTATCTAGTTCCAGTAAATCCATTTGAATAAAGCGATCTAATTTAACTGTACAGTTAATTGGTAAATCTTTATCTAACCCATGAACCGTGTGTCCTTGCTTAGACAACTCATTACAAAGATGTCCCCCCAGAAAGCCAGATGAACCAGACACAAAAATTAACACGTTAAATCCCCAACAATTAGCTTAGTATTGTTAACAACAATTCCATATTTAATAGTTCTTATCACGTTTTAACTCCCTCAAGATTTTACGGTTCACCAACACAAACATACACGCCAACAACAACACCAAAGAAGCCATGATAAAACCAGATGCAAGTAACGCAAGATTAAGAGCAAAGTATTGTTTCATATAATACTCATTAACTAACATTGCCCCAAACACAACCCCGAGGAACAGAGACACCATTGAAACACCCCCAAGAGTTGTTATTGGTTTTCCCCAGACCCGAACCCAAAACAAAGTCTCTAAAAGACTAAAGCCTTGAGTAATTGGCGACTGAGAGTGTTTAGTGTCGGTATAGTTAATATTAATCGGTGTTTCCGAAATAGATAAATCTGCGTCAATTACTTGAGTGAGAATGTCTAAAGATCCACCCATATCATACTTCTGAATAGACACCGCTTCAATAGCAGCTCGGTTATATGCCCTGAACCCACTTTGACTATCTCCTACCCCAGTAATGAAGTTAAGACCATGAATGAAAATCTCACGGTATAAAGGCGTACCATGAACCCCAATAAAACGGTTTCCGATAACAACATCAACATTATTCAAAGCACAGAGAAGATTAATAATGTCTGACGAATCATGCTGACCGTCCCCATCAATTGTTACAAGGGTTTGATAACCGTTATCACGCGCGTATTTGAATAACTTCATTAACCCGTATCCATACCCTCGGTTACGGTGTTTGTTATTAGGGTTTAAAACGTGAGCCCCATGAACTTGACTGATTTCCGTGGTCTTATCGGTTGAACCATCATCATACACCACCACATCACCATAAAGTTTAGCACCAGAGATAACAGATCCAATGTTATCAGACTCATCATGTGCTGGGATACCGATCATTACCTTGTTCAATGGAAACCTGATTTTCTCAGTCAATGAAAGTAACTCAAGTTCCTCTGGTGTGCCTTTACCGTCACACGCCACATAATGAGCGTGATCAGGAATCGTACAATGGGTACTATCACAAAGATACCATTCACCAAGACAGTTCTTCGACATATAATTATACAACAAAACAATCATACGCACCGTTTCATCAATATCCGGTTTATCAGTGTGACGATGCGTACAAGCCATAACTCTTACATCATGACCTTTCATCTTCAGGGTTTTAACAAGATAAACCACCCCATCACTATAAAGAATAGGCTCCCGTTCAGGAATAGAACAAAGAGGACAGTTAAGATCCGTCAAATGAGTTACCTGTTTTTGGCTCGATACTTTTTCCATGCCTCATCAAATTCAGTTATAGCTTCCTGAGTTTTAGGATGAAAAAACAGTTTTTTGTAAATAGGATAAGGAACAGTTACTATGTCAGCACCACGAAGAAGACACAGGGCAACATCTTCAGGACTCCGAATACTACCAGCTATTATTTTACTATTCCACCCAAACCTGTCAAGAAGAGAACGTGTGTACTCAATGTGTAGCTCGGCCGCATCTCTACCAGCCCGCATATCCTCACCTTTTTTACCCTTCTTTCCATAATAATCAATCATACGATTATAGAAAAGAGACACATAAGTTGACCCAGCAAGACTACCGACAATTGCCTGATTAACAGACATGAGGCAAGTCATATTCACCTTTATCCCATGTGTGGTTAACTCGTTCCCCAAAGCAACACCAGTTCCATCCTGCCACATAGGAACTTTAATAACAATCTTATCAGGGTCAATTGCATTAAGTTGTTTGGCCTCTTGAACTAACTTATCATAGTCCTTATAATTATTAGTTAACTCAACACTAACGGAGCCAGGAGAAATTCTACAAATCTCCGCTATTCGTTCTTCATAGTTCTCTGGATTAGCTTTTTCAAGAATCGCTGGATTGGTCGTAATACCACCGAATATGCCTAAACTAAGCATTTCCTCAAGCTGTTCAAGATCCGCTGTATCTGCGTATAAAGTCATTTATCGTACCACTCCTTATGAAGTAGGTCTTGATTAATCTGAGTCATTTGGTGCTTCTCCTTGACAAATTTAATTGCATCAAACATATCCATTCCCATTGACTCCAAATGCTTTGCAATAATATATGGGCTCCTAGACATTCCCGCCCTACAATGTATTAAAACCGTGGACCCACAAAGGATTTGTTGTCGTGCTTGTAGAACCGCATCCATCACATCAATACGAGAATTATTTCCATCATCAGACAAATGACGGTGATAGTTTTCCATTCCAGTTTCTTTACCACCGACATTAAGAACCCAATGAATGCCTAAATCATCCAAGTCTTGCTTAGTATATTCACTATCACCAACATAAACCCTGGATAATATCTGGTTAATCATCGGTTCATCCTCCACCTAATAGC
>SDBU01002955.1_pt1 | contig 22101 bp, 17 predicted proteins | sample 2277071 | NCBI WGS metagenome assembly SDBU01 (sample SAMN10397929, study PRJNA504765) | marine sediment metagenome | isolation source: marine sediment core GS08_GC12, 126 cmbsf | place: Arctic Ocean: Gakkel Ridge, Loki's castle | collected 2008 | reverse complement strand
CACACTTTTTTCACGTCGGCATCCTTTTTTTTCGGTTCAACCGCTATCTGATCATGTTTCGAATAATTTTTGGCTTCACACAACAAATTGTCATAGTTAGCTTGAATAAATGCAACTATTTTCTCCGCTGCATGACCATCGCCATACACCTGTGACGCCTCACGATTCACTCTTAATCGATATAAAGCTGCCCATTTCATGCCCCTTTTTATTGCTTCTGGATCACTTCCTACAATACGAGCACCCCCCATTAACACTCCTTCCATGCGCTCTGTTTTTTCACGCAACACCAATACTGGTTTTCCTAAACTCACTGCCTCTTCTTGAATACCACCCGAATCAGTCAAGACATACGTTACAGCATCCAACAAGTATACCATTTCTCTAAAACCCACTGGTTCGCACAGATACAAATTAGGAATATTCAGTAATCCAACATTACGGATAGCATCAATTACAAATGGGTTGGGGTGATAAGGATAAAACCACTGCGTGTCCGGATTATTCTGAGCCCATGCTTTAACCGTCTGCAAAATACGCTCAATGGGACCATTAAATGATTCTCGACGATGCACGGTCAGTAAGGCAATATCACGCCCTTCTTGACGACAAAGTTTTACTCTCTCTTTCACATCTGCCCGAACACTAATTGCACCAGTTTGAATTTTCTCTCGGATACTTAACAATGCATCAACAACCGTATTTCCCGTACAAAAAATTTGCTCCCGCTGCACACCATGTACCAGCAAATTGGCAACCGCCGCTGGCGTTGGCGCAAAGTGGTATGATGAAATCATACTAATAATACGTCGATTCATTTCTTCAGGAAACGGCGTACGCACATCATCGGTACGCAATCCCGCCTCCACATGTCCCACAGGAATATCTAAATAAAAGGCCGCCATCGATGCCGCCATCGACGAAGTAGTATCTCCCTGCACCAATACCAATGATGGACGCACAGAAAGAAACGCTTCCTTCATTTTTTGCAAGATTGCCTGTGTAAGATAGAATAGGTCCTGACCTGGACGCATAATATTTAATGCTATATCAGGAGTAATCTCAAAAAGATCAAAAACTTCATCAAGAAGCTGATGGTGCTGCATGGTAGAACATACGATGGTAGGAATACCTGCACGCTTGAGCGCATGATACACGGGAGCCATTTTGATGCCCTCTGGACGCGTACCAATAACGAGTAAAACAGAAGACTCATTCAGTTCCGTCATACTACCATTCCTTACACAACAAACGTATCACTTTACAAAGGGATTACTTTAGCATATTACGTATTATTGGCAAAGAAAAATTAGCGATCATTTTCAACAAGGAAAATAATGTCCCTATCAATATCGACTAAACAAAGTGCTCTCATTTTTACAAGTTCCTTTATTGTTCGAGCCATTGTCATGTTATTGCTCATCCAGCCGCACGGGTTCTATAAACAAGCTGATAGTTTTGATTACCATAACTGCGCACTAAGCATCACCTATGGCAATGGAATGCATCGTCTTGATAACAATGAACCTATTTTTTGGAGAACACCTGGCTATCCGCCATATCTCGCTTTTTTTTATCGTTTATTCGGCGTAACAAGTTGGAACATTGATAACAACAAGCCCGCACAACAAGCGTCAATTTGGTTTCAAATATTTCTTTCATCTTTCATTCCTCTTATTCTTTTTTATCTTGCACTGACACTCTCCCAAACCTATGCAATTGCTGCCGCTCTCGCTTGGATTTCCGTTTTTCACCCGGGACTCGTACTTGCGAGCACGTACCTTTTATCAGAGGGCCTCGCGCTTATCTTTTTTTACTTGTTTTTGGCATTTCTTTATCCATTCATTATCCCCAACAAGAAAAAAATTCCTCGCACTATACTCCTCGTATTTGCAGCACTTGCACTGGGAATCTACACATGGATGCGACCCATGGGAGAATTTATTGGTTTTTTCACCGCAATCCTTCTCGCTTTATGTGCCATCGGATCTTGGAAACAAAAATTTAAAAAGGCCGCACTGTTTTTTCTTATCTTTTTTGTATCCATTGGCCCATGGTACTATCGCAACTATCAACTGACCGGAGAATTATTTTTCTGTCCCACCATTGGCACTTACTTAAACTGTTTTTCAGTGCCCAAAATTTTACGACGAACGTTAGGCAAACCAATCGAAGAATGTCACCATATTGCACAACAAGCAGCTACACAGGAAATTCATAAAGAAAAACTTCAGCGCGGCTACACGGGAAAATATATCTGTAACACCATTTGCAAAAATATTGCCTATCCGATCGTTCTAAAACACCCATGGTATTTTGCTTACGATTGGGTAGCAGAGGCAATCAAAACAACCTTCGACTTATATACGTATCAACTCATCCCAATGATCAATGACTCATATTGGTACGATCCAATCGAAGAGTACCTTCCAGAAAAAATAACCGCATGCCTCTGGGCACATACCATGCCGTGGCACGGTCGCCTTGTTTGCTGGCTTGAGTTCATCTTTGCCCTGCTTCTATGGATTGGACTGTTCGGTGGACTGTGGGTTTTTATTATCCGCCCGCTTGTGAACAAAAAAATAATTATTCCTTTTGCGAAAGCAATAAACTGGGTATGGCTTACTACTATACCAATGATTGGCATTATTGTTGGCATGACAGGAGGATTTGGCTATGCACGCCTTCGATTGCCCGCAGAACCTCTGCTAATTATCTTGTCACTTACATTTTGGTATTGGATATACAAAAAGAATAAGAACTTATCCAAAACTTTCAAATTGTAAAAAATATTTTACTCTCGATTGCTCCACCCAATGGGCCTTTTCATGCAATTGCCCTTGGGAAAAAGCTCAAAGTATTGCAATCATCTCCCCCGCCTTGTTACTATTTGTATTAGAAGATATAGTGTCTAACAAAAAAGGAGTGAATATGAAGCGAAATCTTTTTCAAGGAATTAATTTTTTGTTGTTATTTTCGTGCATGATATCCAATATTCCTTTGGTAGCGGTACAAAAGCCAGCTGTTGCTAATCAACCCAAAACAGAGGAAGTAGGTGTGATGGCGGAATTACTGCAAAAAATGTCAGCCGAGGCTCAAGAGGTCATTGGATTAATTGATGAGTCAGAATTAGTATCAGGTGAGGGACCTACTGGCATATACAACAACATAGTAACTAGAATAGGAAAAAAATTAGTTAATATTACTCTTCATATAACTGTTAAGTCATGGGCTATAACGATAGATAAAATTCTTGATCCTTTGGCAAAATTGCAATTTAAATTTTTTGATAAACTAAACGATTTTGTAAAATTCCGTGCAAAAGCAGTAAAAGCTTCTGATTTCAAATTATCACGGCATAATTTGCGTGTGATACGATTTTTGTTGCAGGTATTCGTATCATTAGCAAATATAGTGAAAGCAACTGGGGTACGTGCTACTCAAGTGTTGGGCTTAATTTTAAGTCTGCTTCTTGTGATCCTTTTTCTAGCTGAAACTATGTCCATAATAGTTGTAGGATCTTCAATCGCTGCAGCTTTTGCAATAGTCATGGCTGTTGAGGTGGCTATTATAACTGCTGGAGTTACGCCCGGACTGGCCGCCAAGGGGGCGATTTATGCTGTCAGATCACCACGTAAGGCTATAAATTTTCTGAAGGAATTAAGCAAAGAACTAACCGCTAAGTTCTATAGATGGTATTTGAAAGGTGCTTTGGAATAAAAAATGTAGAAAGTGTGATTTACAAGCTATAAAAAGAAACTACTGTCTGAAGGCCAGAGTTTGATCGAAGAAAAACACTTGAAAGTCAAAACAGATACGAATAATGGCAACCGATAGTGCATTTGATATAAAAAAGCTTTATTCTCGATGCAAGAATAAAAACATAGCTTTAGTTGCTTCACCAAACCAAAGAAGAAAAAATGGGTTCACAAATTCAATGTTCCCTATAGATGGATTTTGGAACAATCATTCGGAATATTATTATGGTTTCGTGGAATCAAAATTTGCTGGACAAAAACAGAAGAAGCAAGCTTGAGTTTTCTTCAAATAGCTTGCACATTAAAACGTTTTAGGATGTCTGGAATTTTCGGATAAGTTCTAAATAAAAGGTAACTACAAATGAAACGAATGTATTGCCCCTGGCGTAGTGAATATACCGCCGATATCGCGCAAACAAAAAATGAAGGAGCTTCTGCACGCGAATGCGTATTCTGCACACAATTAAAAGAAAAAAATGATGCGAAAAATTTTATTATCAAACGATTCAAGAATAACGTTATCATGCTCAATCGCTTTCCCTATAATGCCGGACACATACTCATCATGCCACTTACGCACAAAGCAACACTTGAAAGCCTCAGCAAAGCAACTCGCACTGAGCTAATGGAACTTCTATCCAAAAGCGCAGAAATTATAAAAAAAACACTCAAAGCTGACGGGATTAATATTGGCCTCAATCTTGGAAAGGCTGCCGGCTCTGGCATCCCATCACACTTGCATTTTCACGTGCTACCCCGCTGGTATGGTGACACTAATTTTTTGCCAACACTAACTGGGACTAAACAAATATCATTTGATTTGAACAAAATTTGTAAACAACTAAAAAAAGCATTTAAAACTATTTGAGCTCATTTTTGCCTGTACCCCAACTGTTTATCCATGCAAACAATTGGGAAACCGCGATTTTTGGCCTCTTTTTTTCCAAAAGTTCCTCAACCCAATGCTTTATCCAGAAAACACAAGAATCCTCTAATGCAAGATTGTACTCTTTTGTCTTCTTAATCTCGCACCCAAGAAGTGCACCACGTGTATTAAGCTGAAATTCATCAGGATAGAGGTCGCGATAAAAAATCCATCGTTGGAAAAAGTCTTTACCATCATCACTAAAGAACGATTTATCTTTTTTTATAGCTACCATTAGATTTTGTAATTGTTCCAATGGTTGATTTTCTAGATTACACAATGGATCTATCAGTTCCGCAAGAGATACCACCTCGGATACGTTCAAATCACGCACACCGGGTCTTTTAAAAAGCTCAGTTAACTTGTCATGTATTGTTTTGGCCTCATCTATTTGTTTACTGGTTAGATGCTCCTCAATCTTGCACTCATATGTGGGGCAATCTTGAACTATTGAAGGCGAATCTACTGCAAATAACATCCTTTTTTGTACAAAAGCCACATATATTTCCAAAGAGGTTTGTGGACTCAAAGATTCGATACCCCAATATGGCGAAATCAGCTTTGCTGGCTCTGATTCATCAGAAAGACCCTGACTGTTTTCAAGTTCAGTGAAGTCACTCCATGCTTCTTCGGTCTTGTCATTTTCATAAGAAACTGAATCCGCTTCTTGCTCCATTCCATGCAACGAACCCGCAAATATAACTGCTAAAAAAAGATACTTCATACAAGTTCCCTTAAAACTAACTATAGAATAATTGTACACTAACTGGGTATAATCGGTGTATACCACTAAGCTAATAACTATGTAAACAAAATTTTTACAGTGGGAACACTTATGTATTTACTGCCATATGGAATATTGATTGGTCTTTCTATCGGCATAATAATTGGCCCAATTGCCATCTTATGCATTCGCCGCAGCATGATTGACGGATTTTTAATGGGCATAGCAACCGGGCTTGGTGCATCGCTCGCTCATCTTATTTTCGGAAGTATTGCAGCATTCAGCTTGAACGTGGTCAAAAACATGCTCATCACACATGCCATTTGGATTCGATTACTCGGCAGCATCTATCTGATTTATTTGGCATTAAAAGCGCTAACAAAAAATTTTTCCATCGAAAACAAACAGCAAAAAATATCATATTCGAGCGCGATATTTTCCACGTTTCTTTTAAATCTGACCAACCCGGTTGCCATCACCTCATACGCAGCTTTCTTGAGTATGTTTAATGTCTCGCTTCTAACCATAACAAGCGGCTTTGTATTATTGTGCGGTATCTTCATCGGTAATTTTGGCTGGTGGATTGCGCTTTCAGGGATGAGCAGCTTGCTCGGATCATTTAGCTCTAAAAAAATCCTAATTTGGTCAAATAGCATTGCAGCTCTCTTGCTTGCTATGTTTGGTATTATTGGCATTGCAAGTGCGCTCTATACGTTTTTTCGATAAATTTGCCGCTCGCAACAAATACTTTTACACTGAATAAAACGCACTTATAAAGGATTTTTATGTCGGACCACAAATTATCACTACGTTCTGCCATTTTTATTAATATCAACATCATGCTCGGTTCAGGAATCTTCATCAATAGCACTGTCCTTGCAAAACAAGTCGGCATACTTGGTGCAGCCTGTTATCTTGCCGTTGGCATTTTGATGTTTCCCCTTATTCTCTCAATAAGCAAGCTCGTCTCAATCCATCCATCGGGAGGATTTTACACATTTGGCAGCAAAGAGATTCATCCATTCGCCGGATTTTTGAGCACGTGGAGCTATGTAACCGGCAAGCTCGCTTCCGCCGTTATTATTACCCAAATTGCTGTTTTGCTTATTCAGCAAGTTATCCCGCCACTCGGCCTGATCAATCCATTGCTTTTGAACGGTGGTATCATTGCCCTCTTTCTTGCACTCAACATGCTCGATATCAAAACAAGCATCACCATCCAATCTGCGTTTTTGGGATTTAAGATTATTCCTATTTTATTTGGTATTCTTGCCGGTTTGTATCTTTTCTCTGGATCAAATATACAGGCAGCACATATCAAATTAAGCGGCATTCCCGTTGCACTTCCACTTGTTTTATTTGCCATTGCCGGATTTGAAGCAGCGTGTTCTTTGAGTAGTAAAATTGAAAACGCACGAAAAAATGCCCCGATTGCCATTTTAGTCTCATATGCATTTGTTATCGCGGCAACAACATTATTTCAGCTTATGATCTATGGAGCACTGGGCGACACACTCGCCGCACTGCCAGATTATCGCGCTCTATTTCCAACCCTCGTGAGCCATCTGCTCCCATCAGCTGTAGCACTACAATCCACTCTGGTTAACCTTATTCATCTTGCAATTGCCGCATCAGCATTAGGGGGTAGTTATGGGATCATATTTAGCAATAACTGGAATGTGTATGCACTAGCACAACATAATCACCTCTTTGCCTCAGATCGCATCGTTCAATTCCACCGGTATCGCATACCATGGTTATGCGGACTAACTGAAGGAATTATCTATTTTCTTTTTCTTCTCATTTCTCATGGCAGCCAACTGCCACTGCAGCAAATTAGCGCACTTGGTCCATCAATCGCGTATAGGTTCAGTGCGCTTTCATTGTGGTATGCAGCACGCAGAAACGCCATCGACATTTCGACATATATACCCCTACTTGGTATCGGAAGCTGCCTACTGCTCTTGGCCACTGCTATTTATAGCTTGATCTATTATGGCATGCATTCGCTCATCACGTTCGCAGCACTACTCATTTTTGGTACAGCAATGTTTTGGATTACCTACAAACCGTCAAACCACAGAAAACTTATGATCAACGAATCTTGATCGTAATAAGTGCAAGAATACATAAAACCAGAGATATGATTGCAAAGCGAACGGTAATTTTGGCTTCCTGCCACCCAAGAAGCTCAAAATGATGATGCATCGGTGCCATGCGAAAAATACGTTTACCGCGAAACCGATACGAAAGTAGCTGCAAAATAACTGATACCGTCTCTGCTACAAATATCCCCCCAGAAATAACAAGGAGCAGTTCCTGCTTGCAAAGTAATGCCATAAAGGCAAGCGCAGCACCAAGAGCCAGTGAGCCTACATCGCCCATAAAAATCTGTGCAGGATAGGTGTTATACCACAAAAACCCCAATGAAGCTCCCACTAAAATTGATCCGATAATGGTAATTTCCGCCGTACCGGCAAAAGGAATATGAAGATACTCAGCAAGGCGCACATTGCCCGCCAGATAACAAATAATAGAAAAAGTAACAAAATTGGGCATAAGCGAACCAATAGCAAGCCCATCAAGTCCATCAGTGAGATTTACTGCATTACTGCACCCAATCAAAACAACCATAGCCCAAGGAATGAACAGCCATCCTATATTCGGTTGCAACCATTTAATAAATGGAACCGTAATCGTGGCAGATGGATCGGAAACAAAAAACCACAGGAGTATCACGATACATGCCACCATGCACTGCAAGGAAAATTTCAGACGTGCACTCATCCCTTTTTGCTGCCTAATTTTCGACCAATCATCACACGCGCCAATCAATCCAAAGCCTGCAAGAACAAGCACCATAAGCCAAACCATAGGGCTGGTCAGATCGCACCACAACAAAATATTCACTCCAACCATCAATAAAATAAAAATCCCTCCCATGGTAGGAAGGTTATCCTTTGCGCGATGGTGCTCGGGAGTCCAGAGACGGGCAGGAGCCCGAAAAAGCCGCTTAGATTGTTCAATAAACCAGTCACCGGTCAAAAAAGAAAATCCCAGAGTAGTCAAAAAACCTGCCAGAACCCGAAAACTGACATAGTGCACCACATTCAAAAATGACCAATATTGCTTGAGATAATTGGCGAGATGATAGAGCATAGACCCTCTCTTTTGGTGTTTAAAACCCCCTTTTTCCAGAAAAGACTATTGAGCCCAGAATACCCAAAAGAGCGACTAAATCAAGCGATTGGGGGGGGCTTTGCCCAAATCAGGCATTTTTGATAGGCTAATATTGACTAGGATTATAAGTGAAGGTTATCTCATTAACATTGATTATCAAGGAATTTACCATGAATAAACGCGCATTGAAAATTAAAAAGATAAGCATTCTCTTTTTAGTCTCAGCAATCAGCCAGGGCTCTCAAGCCCTTGGCCATGATATTGAAAAATTAACAAAGCTGCTCGGGCCTGAGCGTGCGCAGCAATTTATGCAAAAATTGCAAAACAAGAATATCCAGCAAAAAAATCCATCGAAAGAAATACACCCGGCTCCGGTTATACCAAAACCCGAACCGGTAAAACCTGCCGAGCCAGAATGGCTCTCTGAGCAGGAAAAGCACGATTTCAATCAAACAGTTGCAACAATGCAAGTATATATGCGGCGAGTATACACCTGTCTGGATTCGTTCTTGAACAAGAGAAATTCTGATCCATACGGCTCACACGTGAGCAACTTTAAGTCACAGTTACAGTTCCTACAGCAAGCCGTTTTACAAAAACTGCCAACGGCGCAAACACCAGCAGGGAACAAAATATTCAACTGGCTTCGTACCATTGCCAAATCGCTTGAAAATACACAGTCAGCCATGTGCCATACACTGGATCGCGATTATACCCAAACCTGGCTGCCTGCCAAGGCACTCGGGGATGAACTTGAAAAATTGACTGATCCAATAAATCAGCAGCGAGCAATCATTGATCAGCAGATCGCAGCACTTCGTAATGAATTGCGCAATGCTCAAGCACAGGCCATGCTTACTGAAATCAATAAGCTATTCGTACTCATGAACAGAACTTTTGACTATGGCAACAGGAAGTCACGCATCGAGCTCGGCATGATATTGATGCATCGATTAAAACGATAAATATCACAAAAAGCCCCGTCGGATCTGACGGGGCTTTTTGTTGCCAATCACCAAGCCACATGATACCCTAAAATAAAGCATTTTATCCCATTAATTGTACAGAATTGGTGCTCATGAAACAGTCATCTAATCATGCGTTTGATGTCATCGTTGTTGGTGGCGGACATGCGGGAATTGAAGCAGCTCATGCTGCTGCCAAGCTTGGGTCTGCAACCCTTCTGATCACACTTAATCTCAATACCATTGGTCTAATGCCCTGCAATCCTGCCATTGGCGGCGTGGGAAAGGGGCACCTTGTGTATGAAGTCAGTGCGCTTGGTGGGTTAATGCCCAAACTCTGCACGAAAACCTATATTCAAGCACGCATGCTCAATACACGCAAAGGACCCGCAGTCCAAGGGCTTCGGCTTCAAATTGACAAGCATAAATATAGCCAATTAAGCAAAACAATGCTCGAAGCTTGCGACAAACTTACGCTCCGTGAAGGCATGGTTGAAACAGTTCTTGTCGATAAAAATCGCACAGTTCAGGGCATTAAAACTAAAGATGGCATAGCATACAGAGCTCCAACCGTTATTATCACAACCGGAACCTTTCTGAATGGAAAAATTCATATCGGAGAACAAAGTTCCTCCGCAGGACAAATAGAGCAACCCGCTGCCACCGGATTATCAAAATTTTTTATCAAAATGAATCTCAAACTTGGCAGACTCAAAACCGGCACACCACCGCGTTTATTACACTCAAGTATCGATTTTTCAAAAATGGAATTCCAACAACCTGATAATCTAACCTATCTTTTTGAATTTTATCCGCACAAAGCAGTTAATTCGCATGCCTGCTTTATCACACATACCAACGAACAAACACATGAAATTATTAAAAAAAATATCCATCGATCTGCCATGTACAATGGCAATATCTGTGGAATAGGTCCCCGTTATTGCCCGTCAATCGAAGACAAAATTAGCAGATTTCCTGACAAATTATCCCATCACATATTTGTGGAACCCGAAGGGGCCACAACCGAGCAGATATACCCAAACGGTATCTCAACGTCGTTACCCCTTGACGCGCAAGAACAATACGTGCGAACTATTGCAGGATTTGAAAATGCAATTATCACACAGCCTGGCCATGCCATTGAATACGATTATGTGTTGCCCAACCAGCTGAAAGAGACGCTGGAAGCCAAAACAATTCCTGGGTTATTTTTAGCAGGCCAAATCAATGGCACCACTGGATACGAGGAAGCCGCAGCTCAGGGAATTATGGCAGGAATTAATGGGCATGCAAAATCACACAATTTACCGGCTTTTATCATCGATCGCACTGAAGGGTATATCGGCGTTATGATTAACGATCTGATCACATTAGGTGTTGACGAACCATATCGCATGTTTACTTCACGTGCAGAACGGCGCTTAATTCTCCGCCAAGATAATGCATTTGTGCGCCTGACAGAAAAAGCATATCATCTGGGGCTTATTGATAAAAAACTGTATCAAGAGTTTATGAAAGAAAAGAAACTCATAGAGTGCACACTTGAACAGCTACGAGCTACGCACAGCAGCGCTGATCTTATACGCCTGTATGGGCAAAACATTGACGCAGTAAAAGAAATAAAAACAGAACCGGGTCAGTTGCTCTCAGATCGAGCCGCACTGACCGTGCACGCTGAAATTAGATATGAACCATATATAAAACGGGAAGCAAAGGAAGCTGAACATTCCCGGCATTATCAATCGTTACGTATTCCTGGAAATTTTCAATTTACTGATTTGCCCGGGCTTTCGAAGGAACTGCAAGAAAAACTGAATCGACACAAACCTGAAACTATCGCCCAGGCAGCTCTTATTCCCGGCATGACACCTGCTGCACTATCGTTGCTTATTTTTAAGACAAAAGAACGATAGCTTTTTGATCAGCCAGTCTTCTTTTAATTAGGACCAGACTCAATTTTCTTTTTCGTCTTAAAAAGAGTAACAAAAAGATTTTTTGAGCTGAGTTTTTGCTGCGACTCTACTCCTACTTTTTCCTTGCCATTTCCCTTAGTTTTTTCAAAAGTTCTCATACGCTCCTTACGATTAATCCTCGTTGTAACACTACCCTTTTTGGGAAAACCAAAACGGGTTGTTTCTTCAATATCAAATTCTATACCCGCACCCTCTAGTACTTCCACAAGCTCATCTTTAGTCAACAGAGCCATATACTTAGCAATCTTTTCAATCTGTGGCTTCACCTTTTCCTGATACTCTTCTGTCAAAACATAGTCAGACAAAACAGCCACGTTATCGCGTACGTCTTGTATTATTGCTTCCCGTATTGCAAGCGCAACTTCTGGCGCTTTCGCTTTGATCTTTTGCATAGCTACATCTACTATCCCTGGAATTTCATCCCGAATACCCTTACTGATATCTTTGACAAGCTCATCCGTAAGTTCTTTTCTTTGTTTTTTTATTTTTGCTTTTAGCCTCGGCACACCCTTCCAAATACCCACCGCTCCAAAAGTAATAACAATCACTTTGGTCAAAAAAACCAACTGCGCATTCACTTGCTTTATTTCTTCGCACGTGCACGGCCCGGTGATCAGGCATCGTTTGATCTTGTTCAAATTTTTACGGAAATCACTCACTTTGCTCTTCAAATTTTTTAGAGAAAAAATGGGCACCCCCACTTGAGAAGGTTCTTGCCCAGACACCCCCAAAAAATTACTGAGGCTAAATAAACACAAGAATAAAACACGTAAGATTGTAGTACTATTAGTTCTCTTCATACCTGTGCACCTCTACTGGTAATTTGTTATTTATTACGCTCTTCATACCTAGAGAATATACCATAAAAATCGTAAAATGTTAGAGATTGGAGATTGAAACTCAGGAAAACTGCACGAAAAAGCTTTTATATCAATTTTCTTTTTTCCATTCGTCCCTTGTATATAGCATGGTTCCCCTTGTCAAAACAAAAATTTAGCAAAAATTTGAGAAGTATTATTCACCCCTGCAAAGGACATGTTCAGCTCTCCTGTGAGCTTATGAACATGCCCTTTTTTCTATCCCAAAAACTCATTTTTGGCTATTACAACAGCTAAATGTTTCTGTTTGTAAAAAACAGCATCACTCAATTGGCCCATCCAGTGCGCTTTTTCGCACAATTTACCCTACATCCCCCCCCCACACCCCCTCTTGACTATATGTAATTTTAATATAAGATAGATAGTATAATACTAGACATAGAACTGGCAGGAAAATTTAAAACAGCCACTAAAATAGATATTGGAGGTTATTATGAACTATCGTATTTTTATCGCTATGTTATGTGCCGGAACCGCACTAGGTTCTTATGCTATGGATATGCAATGTTTTCAATTTTTTATGAATATGAAAGAAAACGAGCGAAAAAATCTTTCGAAGATAATGAACGCGCCTACAAATCAAAATATTTTTGTAGAACAGGAAAAAACCAAGCAACAAGAACAGATCACTAAAGGTTTAAATCTTCAAGTTTCACTTAAAAAGTATGGGGCTCAAAAGGAGCAAACAAAGTTGCAACAGGAGCAAACAAAGTTGCAACAAAAAATTGAAGCCCAAAAGAAAGTCCAGCTGATGCATAAAGCCAAGAATGAAGAAATAGCTCTAACAAATCAGCTCGCATGTGAGAGAAATAAAAAACAAGCAGCCCTAGAGTTAGATTCTAAACTGCAGGCGGCTGGTCAAAGTAAAAAAAATAGTAAGTATTTGCAAGACAGACAAAATAAGATGGAGTTAGAACGTACAAAAAAAATAAGAGATGCGCAACTAAAATTAGAAGAAAAAACGGCGCGTATTAAAAAAGAAGCAGCAGCAGAAGAAGCACGTATTAAAAAAGGAACAGCAGAAACAGAAGCGCGTCTTGCAAAAGAAAAAGAAGAAGAGAAAAGAAAAACTGCAGAGGCGAAAGAAGGGGCAAGAGCTAAAGCTGAAGCCTACATCAACGAAGACCAATTTCAACGAGAAAAAAAGAATAAAGATTTTTTTAAACAAAAACTGGAAGAAGAATCTAAAAGAAGGCAAGAAGAGTTTGCTAACAAGATCAAGTCTATTCAAAATGCAATCTTCAACTTTACTGATGACCCTCAACGAATGAAAAGAGTATTGTATTATGGAGGAACAACCATAGTTGCTGTTTCTGCAGGCGTATTATTCTTCAAAAACATGCTACCTCTTATTCGCAAAAAGGCAGAAGAGGTTTTATTTACTCCAGCGCTTATAGATGACACTTCTTTTGGATTCAAGCTACCATGGAAAAAAAAGCAACTAGATCAAAAGTTCAGCACATTATACTTTGAAAAAGAATTAAAAAGTCAGTTGGATCAGATTAAATCTGTTTTAATGAACACAAAGAAAAATGATGGCTATTTCTTGAATTACCTCTTTTATGGTGAACCAGGAACGGGTAAAACTGCCACAGCACGGGCACTCGCTTACGAGTCAGGCCTAGATTATGCCATTATGAGTGGTGGTAACGTACAAAAACTCCTTCTTACGGGAAAAGCTGAAGAACGTATAAAAGAAGTCTTCAAGTGGAGTCAAAAAAGCAAAAAAGGGCTTCTCTTGTTTATAGATGAAGCAGATGCTTTCTTGAAAAATCCTAATGGTCAACAGATAACTGAGCAACTTTATGCTGTACTTAACTCATTCCTTAACTTGACGGGTACAGAAAGTAAGGAAATTTGTATTATTCTCTCAACAAACCATCCACAAAATTTACCGAAGGCGATAATTGACCGTGTCGGTCCGGGTCAACTTATTTATTTTGGTCTTCCTCGATATGAAGAAAGACTTAAAATCGTAGGTCACTTTGTTAGGAAGTATCTTAATAAGTATATTAAACCTATAAAAACTACCGGTGTTACTAATAGTGCACAACCTATAGAAATACCTGAAATACCGATGGTAGATGATGAAACGATAGAGCATATAGCACAAAAAACCGATGGTTTTTCTGGACGTAACATTTCATACCTAATACTTGCTATTGAAAAAACAGTACTAGCACAGGACAAACTAGAGTTTACACGAAGCATCATCGATAGTGTTATTGAACAGGCAACAAAACAGCACAAACAATCATTGCAATTCAAATCACATGCATAAAAAAATACCTCTATAAATACATTAAAAGCAGGGGGCGAATACGCCCCCTGCTTTTATTCAGATGCAACAAATTCGACGCTAATTCCATACCAATTGGACCCATGTATTGGAAAGCCTGAATGTTGTGCCAACTTTAAAGTCTACCCTTGCTGCAGCCTAATAGTTCTCTCAAGATGAACAGACTACTCTTCTTTTGCCAATGATATATAATTGTAAATCATACGTTATGAAAGGAACACAGATGTGGCATACGCTACTCCATATATACGGACCAGTTTCCATCCATAGTTACGGCCTCATGATCGCCATCGGACTGATCATATTTCTCTACCTCATTCACCGAGATCCGCGATTTCAAGCACTTGGGCTAGCATCTCGGTTCAATCAAATTCTTCTCATCGGCATTGTCGCGGCATTGATTGGAGGGCGGCTCCTTTTTTTTATAAGTCATCCCGAGTTTCTCACCAACCCACTCGACCTAATCACCTTCTGGCAAGGCGGATTTTCTATTCTGGGTACTATACTTGCCGTTTTGTTCACCGTCCCCTGGTATTTGAAACTCGTTAAGATACCAATTATTCCCCTTTTAGACCTTGTTGCCATTTATGCCCCCCTTTTGCAATCCATTTCTCGCATCGGATGCCTTTTGGCTGGCTGCTGCTATGGAATCCCAACCTCTCGTCCTTGGGCAATCGCATACACGGATACTGGCTCAATAGCGCCTCTCTATGTCTGTCTTCATCCCACACAACTGTATAGCGCGATCAGTTTATTGCTTATTTTTTCTGGCATGTACTTTGTACTAAGACATCGGTTTAAAAAACCTGGACAACTAACTTGTTTTTATATTCTATTTATTGGCTTGGAACGCTTTATTATCGATTTCTGGCGTGGTGATCGAGCAACAAGTCTGCTATTTTCATTGAACCAATACGTTGCCGTTGGTATGGTTATAGGAGCATTAATAGGCTTTACGTATATCACCATCTACCATCACAGACATCACAAATCATGAGTATATTTACTAGTATCAAATCACGCGTTTCTATTTTTGATGTAATAAACGAATACACGTCGCTCAAAAAAATAGGTCATTACTGGAAATCACGCTGCCCGTTTCATCACGAAAAAACTGCTTCATTTACCGTCAGCCCGCACAAAGAGATTTTCTACTGTTTTGGTTGCCATGAGGGGGGAGATGTTATCTCCTTTATCGCCAAAATAGAAAATTGCACACCACTTGAATCTGCGCGCCTTTTAGCGGAACGATACAATATCGAATTACCCGATAGCATCGAGTTTACGCAACACAATGCAGAAGAAAAACAACAGTATTACCACATCTGCAAGGTAGTCGCGCTCTGGTGCAATCAACAACTACATAAACACCCAAGCATTATGCAATATTTGCAACAACGAGAAATCGCACAAAAACAAATTGATTATTTCACCTTAGGCTTCTTTCCGGGGGGTCCATCAGCAATAAAGCAATGCATTACAGCCCTTAAAAAAGGGCTTATTCTTGCCAAAGATTTACTGAATGCCAATATAATTGCACAGGGCAAAACAACGCTCTATTCACCTTTTGAAGACCGCATTATTTTCCCAATCAAAGATTCCGTTGGCCGATTTTGCGGTTTTGGCGGACGGGTGTATAAACCACAAGATACGCGACCAAAATATTATAATTCACGAGAAAACGATTTCTTCTGTAAAGGATCTATTCTCTTCGGATTCGACAATGCCAAAAAAAGTATACAAAAAAACGGAATTGTTTTTTTGGTAGAAGGATACACCGACTGCATTGCTATGGTTCAACACGGATATCCAAACACAGTCGCTACACTTGGCACCGCCTGTACAATCAATCACCTCAAATTACTTTCTCGTCACGCAAATTACGTATACCTTCTCTATGATAATGATACGGCCGGCCAAAAGGCTATCCTGCGGCTTACCCACCTTTGCTGGCAAGCCAACATGGAACTCAAGGTCGTTCAACTGCCAAATGGCCAAGATCCTGCGTCATTTTTGGCAGCTCAAAACCAACTTGATACCCGAATTGACCAGGCTCAAGATATTTTTACCTTTTTTATGGAATCACTTGGCAAGGGATTTTCGATAATGCCACTGCATGAAAAGGTGGCACGAATCCACAGGCTCATCGAAACAATCCAAAGCGTCGACGATCCACTCAAGCAGGATATTCTCCTACAAGCCGCTGCGCGCATATTCGATATGCCCTTTGAATCGCTCAAACGAGCATTTCGAGACCAAAATCGGCATTCCTTTGCTCCTCGCTCCGATCATGCATCACAAACTCCCCAAGCATCCCCACACACACCAGAGCCCTCCAACTTAGAAAAACGCTTATTTTGTGCTATAATGAATAATGTAGATTTATTGGGAATGCAAAATGACAACTACATAATTGACCAACTCTCGTCACCGTTGGATAAAATATTGAAAAAATTGCAAAAAATGAAAACAAGTGACAGCTCTTTCGATTTTTCCCATTTTTTTGATACGCTCAGCCAAGACGAGAAACAATATGCAAGTAAACTTTTGCTGAAAAACGAGGAACGCATTGATCGCGCTTCGTATGAAAACCTTATTCGACAGTTTCAAAAGCAGCAGTGGAAGCGTATCACGCGAAGTATTAGCACCCAACTTGAACAAGCACGAATCGAAGGAAACGATCAAGAAGTACAACGCATTCTACGCGACTACAACACGCTTAAGCAAAAAGTAGTCTCTGCTATTGGACACACCACTACTAAAGAAGAAGGTAATTAAGGATTATGGCACGAAAAAAGACGACTTCAAAACGAAAATCTACTGCACGAAAAAGCAGTAAAAAAACCTCAAAGAAAAAAACAACTTCCCGCAAAAAACCGGCAGCAAGTAAAACAAAGAAAACAACGCGCAAATCCAAATCAACAACAAAATCTGCACGCAAGCTCGGTCGTAAGGCAACTGTTACCAGAAAAAAAACTGCCGTAACAAAAAAAAAGAAACCGGCGGGTAAAAAAGTAGTCAAACAAACCACGCGCCATCCAAAAAAAACAGTACCGGCACGAAAAAAGAAAGCGACAACACAACCTCGAAGAAAAAAAGTAGCGGCACCGGCGCGAAAAAAGAAAACAGTACGAGCGGCACAACAAAAAAGCAAACCTGCAAAACCGTCTAAAAAACGTGTCACCCCTAAAGCAAAGCATACAAAACAAGCTGCTGTACCGACAAAAACAACAAAAAAACCAAAGGCTGCAATCCTTGACCATAAAGAAGACCTCATTAACGAGCTTATCGAACGAGGCAAACAAGCTGGCATACTAACGTATGAAGAACTCATGAATTTTAGCGATAAGAACCATCTTTCTGAATTAGAAACAGAACAATTGTTGCGCACGTGTGATAAAGAAAATGTTGAACTGATCACACAAGAAGAACTCGAAGGATCACAAGCTTCGGTTGATACATTTGATTTGGAAGAAGAAACCCCGAGGTCGAAAAAAATAAAAAGCTTGCGCGTTGGCTCACGAGATCTTGCAGAAGATGGTGACGAACAAAACACAGAAGAAACTCACGAGGCGCCAACATCAATCACCGATAGCGTGAAATCATACTTACGTGATATTGGCAAAATTCCACTTTTAAACAAAAAAACTGAAAGTATAATTGCTCAAAAAATTTCGGATTCAAAAAAAGAATCGACCGACGCCATTTCACAACTCCCTTTTTTACACAAAGAGTTCATTTCTATTGGTGAAAAAATTTCAAAAAACACCTTACCTCTCAAGGATATCATTCAGTTTTCTGAATTTGATGCAGATAATTTGCCAAAAATAGAGCAAGAAAAAACTTCTTTGCTCAAAACAATTAAAAAAATAAAAAATCTCGTTGAAAATGAGGAAAAAATCTATCATAGCTATCGCGGCAAATTAGAATCAGAGAAACAAAAACAAAAAATGCTCCAGGAGGTGAAAGAAAACAAGGCAGAAATCAGCAAAACAATCAACGGCATTAAGCTTGCCAATAAACTTATCAGAAAACTTGCCAAAAAAGTTGAGAAATATATCAAAAAATTTAATGAAAAAGAAGAAATTATTCGTACCACCAACGCAAAAATTAAAGAATACCAAAACATTAAGTCAATGACACCCGAGCTTGAACAGTCGCTTGCTGAAACTGAAAAAACCGTTCGAGCCGCCACAAAATCCATAAAGAAAATAGAATCTGAAGTTGGACTACCGGAAAGACAAATTTTCCAATGTTTTCGGCATCTCATGCACGCTCAAACAAGAGACAAACATGCCAAAGATGATCTCGCGAAAGCAAACCTGCGCTTAGTAGTAAATATTGCTAAAAAATATGTTAATCGCGGACTGCACTTTTTGGACCTCATTCAGGAAGGTAATATCGGATTAATGAAAGCGGTTGAAAAATTTGAGTTTGAGCGAGGATACAAATTTTCTACCTATGCAACTTGGTGGATTCGCCAGGCAATCACACGTGCAATTGCAGATCAATCGCGTACGATACGCGTGCCAGTTCATATGGTTGAAACACTCAACAAAATAAACAAAATAAAAAGAACTTTTATCCAAGAAAATGGCAGAGAACCTACCTATGAAGAATTGGCAAAAGAGCTTAATCTTGATGAAAAGAAAATAAAAAATATTATCAAGATATCGAAAGAACCAATATCACTAGAAACACCGGTTGGTGATAGCGACGATGCGACAATTAAAGATTTTATCGAAAATGAAAATGAGTTCTCGCCATCGGAAACTATTGCAACTACTGATTTAAAAGAACGCGTTCGCGAGGTATTAAAAACACTAACGCCTCGAGAAGAAAAGGTTCTTAAAATGCGAATTGGTATTGATGTTCCATCCGAGCATACGCTTGAAGAGGTCGGCAAGGATTTTTCTGTAACTCGAGAGCGCATTCGTCAAATCGAAGTTAAGGCATTACGCAAACTTCGCCATCCTTCTCGCAGTAAAAAACTCCTATCTTTCTTTGAAAAAGAACTCACACCAGTACAAGAAGAGGAAGAAAAAGCTGACTACAACATAGATCAAGAAGAAAATACGATGTTAATGGAAGATGAGGAATAATCTACCAAGAAAGGATTGTTGAACTATTATGGATGTTCCGCTGTTACAGCAACTATACACTCCCTTAATTTTTTTCTTCATAGCACTTTTCATTCGTGCGATCTTTGCTTTTTTGGAAACAAGTATAACCGCGCTCCGCCTTTTTAAACTAAAAGAACTCCATAAAAGTACAGGACGGCGATATGAGTCCCTTTTTCAAACACTCGAAAAAAACCCCCATCGCGTCCTTATCACCACGCTCATCGTAAGCAGTTTTTCCGACGTGCTTTGTGCAGCACTCGCAACTAATATGATGGAAACCGTGTTCGAACATTTTCATTTTTCTACCGGCTTAGGCTTTTCTGTTGGTGTTGCCGTTGCCGGTATCATGATTATTCTCTTTGGAGAAATATTGCCCAAAAATCTTGCACGCAGCCGCGGTGAACGAATTTTTCGATCAATGCTCTGGCTCATCAATCTTGTGTATTATGCCCTATATCCATTAGCAACCATTCTTGTTCGATTTTCTGACAGCATACTCTATCGTGTTGGTGGCGCTGACAAAGAAACCAGTGGCGAATGGATATCATCCGAAAAAGAAATACGGTTTTTAATTGAGTACATCCACGCAAAAGGCATCCTGGAAAAAGAAAAAACTGAGATGCTGCGTAATATTTTTGATTTAGGTCGAATTCCTGTTAAAGATATCATGGTCCCAGCCACCGATATCGTATCAATTGATATTGAAACGCCAATAAAAAAAATATTACAGATCTTTTCTAAGCATCGTTTTACTCGCTTGCCCGTATATGAAAAAAGAATGGATAATGTTATTGGCATGGTCCACCAAAAAGATATCTTTTTCCTACTCTCGCAAAAAATCGACAAATCACTGAAAGAATTAATTCGCCCTATTTTATTTGTACCCGAGACAGTTAAAATCAATCAGTTGCTCCGTGAATTCAGAGAACAACAAATGCACATCGCCATCGTCCTCAATGAACATGGAAGTGTCATCGGGCTTATAACGCTCGAAGACGTTCTTGAGGAAATTGTCGGTGAAATTAGCGATGAACACGAACCCTCATCTGAAAAAATATTACAACTTCAGCAAGGTGGCTGGCTCGTAGACGCAAGCATTCCACTTGAGGATCTCGCAAGTGAACTCGCCATTACATTTGAAACAGAAGATTGCGTCACACTTGGCGGCTTTATGACCGAAAAACTCCAACATTTACCAAAAAAAGGCGAACGAGTGCTTTACAAGAACTATTATTTTCAAATTCAGAAAGCAAGTCCAAAGCGTGTAAAACAAGTGCTTATCTTTGAAGAAAATAACCAACCTTCAAATCATAACGATTGATATTTGGCTCATTCGATCTGTAGAGTAAGCTCAATTATTTTAATCATCCTTAAAAAAGGGGAATCGAATGAGAAATCTCAGATTCATAATCGGGATTGCATTATTGCTTGGCACCTGCCAAACATACGCTGAGCAGCCCGAACAATCAGACATGAAGACTACCACTGCTAACGAACCACAACCTACAGCGCAACAAGAAAAAATAAAACAGATTCGTTGCCCGTTTCAGCGCTTTGTAAGAAAAATGATCAAACTATCAAATGACAAAATCAAACCATGTCTCAAAACTGTTGAAAAAATGCTTGCCTCTCTCCTGCAAACAGTCTATCACCTGACACCAACAATATATAAACCGATTACAAAACACGAAATGCGCGACGACTATGTCAACAATCTTGTTGATAGTATTACACCGGAAATAATGCGAGAAATGACACATATCGTTATAGAAGAAGCACGAAACGTGCACGTAACGAGACAGCCAAGCCAACCACAATCCCAAAAGCCCGATGAACAAACACAAAAAATACTCATAAGCTTTGCTGGCGTTGCTCAACATTTTTTCAAAATTTTGCAAGATCCAGAAAACGCCGACAATGTTGCACCAAATCTAATTGGGATGCTTGCTGGCATGGTCAATATCGGAACAGAAGCAATGCAACGTGGTGCTTTTGATGTAGACGCAGACCTTCAAGATTTAAAAGCTTACGCAGAACAACTTGATGATGAAATCAAATATGCTATGCTTTTCATCATTACAAACACTCAATAACCGTCGGAATTTCATTATTACTAGAAGAAAGGGTTGTGTCATACAACCCTTTCTGTCTTCATATCAACCTGAGCATCCGAGAAGTGAGCGTCGCACGGCCTAAAGGCCGTGGCTTCAGCGAAGTATAACTTCGAAGGTCACTGATTCTTGATATACTCTTTGATCTTTGCTTCATCTACC
>SDBU01002954.1_pt1 | contig 22106 bp, 18 predicted proteins | sample 2277071 | NCBI WGS metagenome assembly SDBU01 (sample SAMN10397929, study PRJNA504765) | marine sediment metagenome | isolation source: marine sediment core GS08_GC12, 126 cmbsf | place: Arctic Ocean: Gakkel Ridge, Loki's castle | collected 2008 | reverse complement strand
TTGAGATTTTCAATCGTTTCGTTAACACGATGTGACTTAATGGAAGTAATACCGGTTTTATGAACTTTCTCGAATCCAATCGCCCAGGATAGTATTGTAGTAACTGCGACCGCGACTAACACGTAGGGTACACGCGGATTCCAGTGCCTGATGCCTAACATTATAACCAACGAAAGGAGCGCAAGTCCAAGGGTCGGAAGATGAGTATAATTCAATGCGCTGACAATAATCCGGTAAACAACTTCATAATGATGTTCGCTTTTTTCGACGTTCACTCCGAGAAGATTCGCAAGTTGTGATGTTGCAATAATAAGAGCGCCGGCATTTGTGAAGCCGTTAACAACAGGATGCGATATAAAATTAATGATAAGGCCAAGACGGAACGCTCCCAAAAGAAACTGGAATATCCCAACCATAAGGCAGAGCAGTATTGCGTATAAAACGTATGCTTCAGTACCTGCCGTAGCAATCGGTTCGAGTGCTGCTGCGGTCATAAGCGAGACCATCGCCACGGGACCTGTTGCGAGCTGGCGGCTTGACCCGAACATCGATCCAATCATAGGCGGTAAAAATGCGGCATACAGACCATAATACGCAGGTAAATTTGCAAGCTGCGCATACGCCATCGACTGTGGAACAAGTACAAGGGCAACTGTTAGACCGGAAATAAAATCCGACCGTAAATGAGTAAGCTTGTAATCCTCAAACCAGTTGATGAATGGGAATATTCGCTGTAACATTTTTCAGTCTTAGTAATAAATTTTATAATTACGACAAATTTAGTCATTTGAATTATAATATTGATTTCAAATCATTGTATCTTATATATTTATTTTAAGAACAGGTATAACCTTAACTGCATTATTATATTAGTCTTTATATACATTTGCGAAAAGCATACCACCGCCGAGAAACTTTACATCCTTGTATCCGTTTTCACGCAAAATGAGTGCAGCTTCATATGACCGTGGTCCCCGCTGACAAAGAGTAATAATTGTGCGGTCGAACGGAATGTCTCCTATTTTATTCCGTAATTGCTCAATCGGTACGGCGTACTGTTCATACGTGGTTTTGGGAAGTGAAAACATTTCCCGTTCACCGCTATTCCGCACATCGACAATTGCTATGTGTCGGCTTTCAAACTTTTTTATTACTTCCGGCGAGGTACTATTTATCTCATCGTGAATAATGCTGTCGGCTGTGTATGCCAGGAAATGCAGCGGGTCTATCGGTTCACTATATGGTGGTGCATAAGCCGGTTCGAAATCAAAAATATCACTCAACACAGCATCTTTTTGCATAAGCGCCGAGGCGGAATCAACTCTTCTCACTACATCACCTTTTCCTGCAGCCTGAACGCCAAGCACTTTTTCGGTCTTAATGTCGAATATTAATTTTGCGAAAATTTTTTCTGCACCGGGATAATAGCTTACTTTATCATCGAACACACCCCATACTTCACCGGTTTTATAACCTGCATCTTTTGCCTGTTTCGTATTCAAACCAACACAGGCGATATTCCAGTCAAACACTTTCAGTATAGTATTTCCGACTACAGAAAAAAAGCGCCTCTTTTTACCTGCAAGATTATCACCTATGATTCTGCCCATACGGTTTGCGAGGGAGCCAAGCGGAAGTATCACAGGTTTAAGTGATATTCGATGCTGCAATTCCACACAATCCCCCGCAGCATATATTGCCGGATCCGAGGTCTGCAGGAATTCATTAACTGAAATGCCGCCGGTTTCCCCGATTGTAAGACCTGCGCTTTCTGCAATTTTACTATTTGGCTTAATGCCTGCCCCGAAGATAATCCGGTCAAATACTTTATCGTGTTTACCATTTGAGGTTTCAATACGTAATCCATTGTCCACCTTAGTTATCGAGGTGCATTTAGAATTTATTTGTATTTCAATGCCCTCATCCCTGAGCACCGATTCAACCTGCGATGCAATTTCCGGGTCAAGAAATCCGGGTAATACATATTCCGCCTCTTCAAATAGCGTTACATCAATTCCCCAGAGCGATGAGAATGCTTCACATAATTCGATACCTATATAACCGGCACCGATGAGAGCAACACTTCCAATTGTTCCTCTTTCACATGCTTTTTTTAACGCAATGGCGTCTTCCGCTTTTGTAAACGTAAAAATACCGGGAAGCTTGTTACCTGGAATATCAGGTATAAACGGTACTGCACCGGTCGCTAAAACAAGGTTATCATAATGTAATTTGAATTCACTGCCGGTGTCAACCGATTTACATATCAATTCGTTGTTTTCACGGTCGATTTTTACAGCACTTACGAGTGTTTTGACAGTTACGTCTTTTACTGTTTTATAATAATCAATATTTTTAATGAGTCCATAAGGTGTTTTTATTAAATTTTCAAAATCCCCAATTTCACCGGAAAGATAATATGGGAGACCACAGGCGGCGTATGAAATATATTCGCTGACCTCGATAACCGTTACTTCTGCGTTAGGCAGCAATCGCCGGGCACGGCAGGCAGCTTTAAGACCTGCAGCAGATGCTCCGACAACAACGATCTTCAGTTGCTGAGTATTTTTATCTTGTGCAGGTGGATTTTGCATTATTTCGATTCCTTACAATCGGCTTAACATTTATTGTTCTACAACTGACAGGTAAGCTTCCTCGAGCATTTTAGCTGCATTTAGGGGATTAACATTCATCATCGGTCCTGCAAGTTTCCTGAGAAGCTGAGACTTTTCAACCGGCTCAAACATTTTTGAACTGTTTAATTCATCATAAACGTCATTCAGAATTATCGTAACTGTGGACTTGTCACTTAATATTTTAACCAGGGCAACAGCCGCATCGACTTTATCTTTTGTGTTGAAGCGGTCCAAACTCTGCCGTGCCTGTAAAGAATTAACCGTTCCCCATGCAGCAGTCAAGTCTATTAACGGACCTGCCTGTTTGATTTCTTCTGCATATCCTTCAAGTGCTGTGAGATACGCTGCCGCCTGCTCTCCTTTCAGGTTTTGTTTGTAAAAATTATCTAAATTAGCAATAAGTTTTGAATAGGGGGTCTGCGTAGCATCTATTATACGTTCGAAATCTCCCTTATTGCAGTTTTCTTTATTAATAGCTATATATGTCAATACTTCCTCACACAGTGTAACACTTTTGATTTCCTCGAGCATATTCAGAATATCGTCGATGGTATTTTCCTTTTTGAGCATTATCAACCGCGCCAGGAGGCGTTCGCGGGGATAATTCTGTGGAATTGTATTGACGACATCTTCGATGTAGTCGAGATACAATTTGCGTGTTGAACCGGCCGCACCGCCCCTTTCGATAAGCCCCAGCTTTGTTTCCACCATCAACAGGTCATCCGCATTTTCTATAGCTGCAAAGAAACGCATACGGGCATTACCCGGGATATTCGGAAGCTGTAAAAGGATGTGTGATGCAATATATGCTTTTTCATTTCCATCATCAACTTTATCGAGTAATCCAGCTAAGGCATCGATAACTTCATTATTAAGATTTTTCTTACCATATTTAATAAGAACCTGCATAATGAGAAAATTATCCTTTAATTTGCTAACCGGAGGACCAACGGTTTCCGTAACCGGATTTCCGGTTTCATATATCGCCTGTACAAATGGGGCGTCTATCATATTGTAAATTTTATCACCCCGAACTCTATCAAATTTTTCTACCGATTCACCGAGTGCTTTAAGTCCCATATTCCTTTCGTAAGTATCTGTCACATTCTTATACATTTCCGCAAGCGACAGCCAATCACCGGATGATACTCCAATGCCAATTGTGTTTTTAGCAACAAGTACGTCTCTGCGGGAATCATTAGAAATGAATCCGTATGAGCGGTTCATAAATTCATCAACCTGTTTTTGTGCGCTTTCGGACAGATCACCGCTTGTCAGGCGCCTGTTCAGCGGCAATACTTTTATATTGAATATATTTGTTATTGCGGCTTGAATATTTTCTGCTTTCGCAAACCAGATTCTCGAATTCTGAGTATTATCAACTGCGAGAGCAATAGCAATAATTTCATTCATATTAACATAATTCAATTCCATTTCATCTACTGCCGCTCTCAAATCTCCAATCATATTCGATACAGCTTCAGGAAGCGGCTCAACAACTTCCTCTTCTTCACCGGAATACAGCGCAAGGCTGATTACCACGAGGATGAGTATAATAGTGATAACTGACCAGAAAAAAGTTCTCATTCTGCCGCCTCCTTTTCTTTCGCTTCCAGTTGTTTTAGTTCATCATAACCAAGTTTTGTCTTTGTAGGATGTACAACACCCGAGCCGGATATAACCCGCCAGCCGGTAACTATGAGGAATAATATGAAAATAGTACCCAAAATAATTGCACCAAGAACATTCCGGCTTCTCTGCTCAATACGTTTGGTTTTTACATCTCTGTAAATTTTACCAACATCGAAACGAAGCTTGCCTGTTTTTTGTTTGAAATCTACCAGTGAAATAACCGGTTCCTTAACGACCTCTCTTAAATATTCTCTGGAAGCTAAAAGTTGTTCATAGAACGGTTCTACGTGATAACGTGCTTCTTCCAGTTCTACCAAATGATGCTCGGTTGTTACAAAAAGCTCTTCAACATAATACCACTCTTCAAGTAGACCTCCATAATCGAAACAGGGAGTGGTCAGTCCCAGCAGCAAGTCAGCAGGAGGCGAATCAGGCAGCTTAAAGGATTCTTCCGCCATCGATGGGTGGCAGCCGCTGCAGCTCTGCTGACTCAAAGAGTCAAAAGTCGAACCGAATGTAATAATTCCTGTAAATAAAAATATTGTTAATAACCTGTGTATGTTTTTCATACCAGTAATCCCTTTATTGTAAGGTAGATAAATTCGATTATTATAATCATAGCACCCAGAAACAACGGTGTCTTCTTCCGTACACTCCGCCCGCCAATTCCTCCCCAGTAAGGCATCGTAGCAAAGCTGAGAATCGCAAGTATGTGGAGAATTATTCCCTGTACTCCGGAATCCTGCCTTAGATTACTGATTATACCCATTATTAAGAAAATAATGGCAAGAATCGCAAAAATCATTGCTATTTTATTAGGTTTCCCGGGTGCTGAAGGAGGTCGTTTACCTCTTTCCCACAGTGGAACAGATAATATTGCGAGCAGAATTAATATTTGGAATATAATTCCTTGAATTTCACCACTGATATCGAAGTTTTCTCCAATAGAAATTGTTTTAAATTCCTTCAGAGCCTGGTAAGAAGCTATAAAATACCATTCCGGTTTTATATGTTCGGGGGTGTTTGCAGGATCAGCCGGTTCTTCTATTGGTATAAATATCCCCGGACAGAAAATAGCAATGAAAAGCAGCACTGCTAAGCAGACAAGTACAACCTGCATCATGTTGGTTAATTCATGTGGAAAGAACCGTGTAGTGCCCCAAACCCATTTTTCGTTATATTTCATATTTATACTCCTGCGTATAAAAGAATTTACGATTTACGATTTACGATATATTAATTCCCCTTAGCACCAAAGTAATTGCGAGCCGAAGGCAAAGCAATCTGTCCGAACCTTGCAAAGAAACACATTGTACCTACAATTCTTCATTCGTAAATCGTAAATTTTTTCATAATGGTTCCTGTATTCCGGTTTTTCTAATCATGAGGAAATGAGCTGCCAGAAACAGAAGCATCACAGCCGACAATGCCATATGAATCATGTAGAATAGACCGAGTGTCGGACCTGCAACATTAGCACCGCCGCGGATAAATTCCATAATCCAGTTGCCGACGAATGGGAATACCTGCATTGACTGAGTTACAACCGTTGTTGCCCAGAAAGCCATCTGCGTCCAGGGCAGGACGTAACCGGAAAAACACAATCCCATCGTTAACATAAGCAGGATAAAACCGCTTACCCAGTGTAATTCACGTGGTTTGTGATAGGCTCCGGTAAAAAATACCTTCAACATGTGTACTATAACAGTGACCATCATTAAATTCGCTGCAACACCGTGTATCCTCCGGATTAACCAGCCATAGGCAACGTTATTTTCTATAAACATAAGACTTGCGAAGGCGTGGTCCGGATGAGGAATGTAATGCAACAGTAAAATAAAACCTGTAATCGCTTGAATTATGAACAGTAGTAAAGAAAGACCGCCAAAACAGGAAAATCCTGCATGGTCCCACCACCGGGCGTGTGTCGGCACCTGTTTGTCTGTTACTTCTTCACGTACAAGCTCGACAATGCCAAACCTCTCATCTATAAAATTAGTTATTTTTTGTAGTACATTCATTAATTAACCTCCTATTATGACGGTATTGCCGCTGACTGTAACAGGTATCTCTTCCAATGGCTGTGTTGGCGGACCAGAGATAACGCCACCATTTTCATCAAAAAGTGCGTCATGACAGGGACAATAATATGACCGGTTTTGTTCCTGCCAGATAACGAGGCAGCCTAAATGCGTGCAGACCATCGAGAAGGCTTTAATTCCTTTTTCAGTCCTGATTACTTCGACTTTGCTGCCGCCATATAAGACGGTAGTACGGGAGTTTTCGGGAAGTTGGGACAGGCTCATTTCCACCGGTTTTTTCTCGCCGACAGGTTTTGTTGCCATCAACTTAAAAACCGAATAGCCAAGTTCTAAACCCAAAGCAACGCCGCCTCCTATCAGCATTTTCCCCATAAAATCCCGTCGCTCCTTTCTCACCTTACCGGGTTCCGGAAGTACTTGCCCCGATTGTTTCTCATCAGCATGCCCCGGTGTATCCAGAAGTTCTTCCTGAACTTCGGGTTTTATATCTTTTTCTTTTTCCTTATCAGACATATTTTACTCCTTCGGTGTTGTGCCATTAACTGCATGCTTAGTACGGTCCTCCCGCGGTATAAATCCCTTTGGTGAATAAGCTTTTACAACTGGGACACCGACGTATTCATGACAGTTATTGCAGGAAGTTTCAACTTTATGGCAGGACATACATTCCCGCTCAGTAAATTCGCTGCGCTGGATTGACTCCATATGGCGTGGTCTCCAGACTTCAAGCGGATTGTGATATTCCGGGATTACCAGTTTATCCGAATCGATTTGAATAGCAAGGGAACCCTCACCGCGCAACTCCGGTTTTTCCGGGTAGTTGCAGCCAGAAGTTAGAATAAGTGAAAAAGAAATTATTAAACTAACTCTGAAAATCAACGTTAACATAATGTTGTCCTCATTTCAGTTATAATATAATCGCTTTCAACAGGAGATCGTGTATGCCCCCGACCTCAGCAGAAACTTTATGATATTTCATAACTTCCGGGAGATTTGCCTTGCAGATAGCGCAAGGTGTTGCCAGGTAATTTGCCCCTGTAGCGCGGCATGCTTCCGCTCTCGGTTTACCGCCCGCCATTCGCAGCGGCATTATTTCATCCGCCAGAAGTCCGCCGCCTCCTCCGCAGCAGTAAGTCTTTTCCCGGATTGTGTCTTTATGCATTTCGACAAAGTTATTACAGGTCATCCGAACCATTTCACGAGGCCATTCAAACATACCCATACGCAGCTTCGCGTTTGAGGCGCGTGCCACGTTGCACGGATCATGGAAGGTGACCTTTACATCGTCATTGGCTGATTTATCGATTTTGAATGTACCCTTTTTCATTAAATCATACGTCAATTCACAGATATGTTTTGGATAAGGTGGATCGAAATCGTTCATATCTTCATTAAATGTATTTGTGAAAGGAAATCCCGCACGCCAGGCATGACCGCACTCACCCCAGATAATACTTTTTACGCCGAGTTCCTTCCCCGCTTTAACAACACGCTGATTGACGCGCTTCTGGTTAAAGTAGTTAAGGAACATACCGAAGTTACCCCCCTCGTCACAGTAGGTTGATGTAGTCCAGCTAATCCCGGCTGCATAAAACATCACCGCATAGCCCATCATTGTATCGACGTTGGCGAAGTTGTCTGCCGAAGGCATTACAAGCAGGACATCGGCGCCTTTTTCATCTACAGGCAGGCGGATATCTTTTCCGGTCATTTCCTTTAATTCTTCTTCCAAAAATTTACTGCTGTCTTCCCATGCCGGGGGCCAGATGCCGAGATTATTACCGGTCCAATAGACTTTATGGACAACCTCGGTGACGTACTTCGTTGCCACGCCGATGCGTGCCATGATTTCACGCGCTGCCATGGTTATCTGTCCCGTATCGATACCGTATGGGCAAAACACTGCACACCTGCGGCATTCGGAGCATTGATAAAAGTAAGTTTTCCATTCTTCCAGGACTTCTTCCGTCAGTTCAACGGCATTTACAGCACCGGAGAACAGCTTTCCCGCTACGGTAAAATATTTACGATATACTTTTCTCAACAATTCAGCACGGGCTACCGGCATATTCTTTGGATCGCCCGTACCAAGGAAAAACTGACACTCTGAGGCGCAGTTTCCACACCTTACGCAACAGTCCATAAAAACACGCAGGTCTTTGTAGTGATCCAGCAATTCAGCAAAGATATTGAGCGCCTCCTCCTTCCAATTCGGAACAAGTTCCGTCGGAAGGGAAATGCCTGTCATATCCAATTTTTTCGCATCATAGCTCTTGTTGTGCAGTGATGCATCGTCTTCAATCGCAGGTACCTCAAAAGGATAATGCATTGTATAAGTTTCCTTGTATATTTATAATTATGCAATAGGTAGAAGCCAGGAGCCAGAAGTAAAAAACCAGTAGGAACAAGTTATTTATACTTAGTTATTATATATCACCTAATACTTACTGCCCTCTGTCTTCTTACTTCTTACTTCTGGCTTCTGGCTTCTGTCTTTGTGTTTATTCCCCCTTTTTATATTTGTTATATTCAGCTTTTCTTTTCCAGCCGGGAGGATATTTAACAACTTCAGGATGTTTATCGACCCGCTTCTCATTAAAATTTTCTAACGTATAAAACGGTTCACTTGGTACATCATAGTCCCAGGGATTAACTTTGCGTCGTTTCTCAATGTCATTGCGCTGAATCATCGTCGGACTGAAGAAAACACCCGGAGCATGCAGCAGTTTTGAGAACGGGAAATAAGCAAACAGTGTAAACACCATTAATATGTGAACTATCAGAATCGGATGCATATCGGGTGAGTTAAGTGAAAAAGAAAAGAGCCCGAGAATGAAGGCTTTGACGTCAACGAGATAAATCCTTTCGTGGTAATTCATCCACAAACCGGATAAGGCAATACCGATCAACAGGAAGAGTATATAGTAATCAACAGGAAGAGAAACGTACGCATTCCGCTCGGCGAGTACTCGCCGGGCAAAAAGGAACAGCAGAGCACCGAGCATAAAATAACCAGCCCAAATTCCTATACTGTAAAAGAACATCACCCACCCCGGAATGGGATAAAAGAAATACCGCAAATGGCGTATCAAAACAAGCAGAAGAGCAGCGTGAAAAATCCATGCACCAAACCACAATACCAAGTTAGTTTTAAACACCTTCCTGAACAGAGTAATCTCAATTATCATATTGCCTATTACTCCGGACATCGTTGGCGAAGTATTAATAGGTATTTTTAAAGGCATCGGTGTTTTCGCATAGATATATATGCGGTATGTTAAGCCTCCTGCGAACAATAGAATTGTAATCCATCCCAAAAGGGAAAAAAGTATCGTTGGTAGATTCATTTACAACTCCTCGATTAAGGCAATAGGCAAAAAGAATTTACGATTTACGAATGACTATACTTTCACTTTGTGTCTTTGTGCCTTTGTGCCTTTGTGCCTTTCTTTATTGTTAATTCTTTTATTTTCGCCAAAAGCTGGTCACGGTCAACCGGTTTTTCTATAAATGCTTCCGGTTTTGGCATTGTTTTATGACTTCGTCTGAAAAGCTCTTTGTATCTTGTTACACCGCTCACGATAAGAATTGGAATGTTTTTCAAGGTCTCGTCTTTCTTAATCGTACGGTACATTTTAACACCGGTTTGATTTGGCATAATTATATCAAGTGTTATTAAATCCGGGTTGTTTTCTCTCGTTTTTGCCATTCCTTCGTCACCGTCTTCTGCGGTGATTGTCTCGTACCCGTTATCTGTTAAAAACGTTGAAAGATACGTTCTGAGGTCAGGGTCGTCATCGACAATCAATATTTTTGCCATAACGCCTCCAAATAATTTGTTACAATATTTCCCAGTCAATAAATGGTTTTTTAATATCCGTCATTGCGTTGACTATTAATTCGACTAATCCGCTGTAATAGATACTGCTCCTCTCTGTGAGTTTATAAAAATTAAAAAGGTCGCGGAACTGACCCTTGCAATTTGAGCAGGGAGCACATAAATATTTTTTAGTGTCAGGGCTGAGGTCCTCTTGAAATGCTTCAAGGATCTGTTTTACTTTCATTCGCCCGGAAATGTACATTTTCCAGTCGGGAAAGTTTAAAGATTGCATAATTGCAAATCCACTCCCACCGCCGCAGCAGTAATTCTCAACGCCGTGCGGAGTCATCTCCCGGAACATCGGTGCAATCTTTCTCAGAATTCTGCGCTGCGGTTCAACAACACCCATCAAACGTACGTAATTGCAGGGGTCATGCAGCGTAACGGGGAAATCGTTTCTCGACGGGTCAAGGTTTAATTTGCCGCTGAAAACTATGTCTTCCAGCAGCGCCATACAGCTTTCCCTTGGAATATTTAAATCGCCGGTTAAAATCCGGTCAGCGATAACGGTCAATGCCTTGTGCGAATGACCGCACTCACCTATGACTATTTTTTTCACGCCGAGTTTCTTCGCTGCTTCTGATTGTTTCAGTGAGATTTTCGCAAGCTGTATGTCATCATACCAGACACCGTAATTTACCCCATCGTAAGCAAGGAGTTCACTCGATAGGGTGTAATCGATGCCGGCGGCTTCAAAGATAATGGCAAAAGCCTCCGGATTCTCGGGCCAGGATAAATATTCGCCGGCGTTATGAATCAGCAGAATGTCGGCACCGGCTTTATCGACGGGCCATTTGAATTTCATACCTGTGCGTTCCTCGACTTCATCTTCTAAAAATTCGACGTTATCTATGAACGCTAATGGGGTCATTCCTGTACTTGACCCGGTTTTCAAATGCTGTACAGTACCCGATTTATGTAGGTCGTTACTATTAATTCCCAATTCCTGGCTGAAAATCTTACGGATTTCTCTGGTGATTAAACCATTATCAACACCAATTGGGCAAGCCTGAGCACATCGGCGGCAGATCATGCAGCGATGCGATAATTCTGCAAGGCGTGCCAGCAGGTTCCAGTTGAGTTCAATATCCGCTCCCGTAAATTTACTGAACAGTTTACCACCCGGCTTAATATATTTCCTGATTATCCTTCTGAGAATTTCTGCACGATATATGGGTCGGTAAATTTCTTCCTCACCACTGCTTTTGAAAATATTGCAAGCATCGGAACAGGTCTGGCATTTAGCGCAATATTCCAGGGAAATTAATAACGGTTTCAGGAATGTCCAGTTGTTTTCTTTGTCGAGAAGTTTCCTGATACCGTTCAGAAATTTCTCAACCCATTCCTTTTCCTGTTCTTTGCTCTCCGGCTTTGGAAAGCCGACACAAACAAAACCATCAAGTGTGCTGTCCATCCGGTTTTTCTGATCTTCCGTCAACTGTTTTATTTCCGGAAGGTAATCTATTTTATCATAAGGTGGAGGAAGCGGAATGAGTTCTTGTGGGTCGATTTCTACGAGCTGCTCTTTGTCTTTGCTGATGTCGGTTATTTTTGTATCATTCTTATTTTTCTTTTTCATCTATGTTCCTTCGGTATCTGTAGCAGCGTCCGCCCATGTTCCGCCTTTCTTGACGTGAGATGCCGACCAGCTTACTTTATATCCAAGTTGTTCTTTAACCTTTTTTTCTACTTTACTTCCGCTTGCATTCGGGTCATCAGCCCAGCGAATATCGTGATAAGCAAAATATTTCGCCATAAAATGAATCATATGTGTGAATGGGAGATATATAAAAAGTATGCCGGCAAAAATCAGGTGTAAAGTCATAGCGGTATCTGTTGAATATACAGGTGAAAAAGAAAAAATGCCTGCAACGTAGCTGCGGGATATAGAGAAAGAGCCGTCTCCCGCCAGCATCGAGGCAAAACCGGTAACCAGAACGCAAAGAAATAGTATCAGATTAAAATAGTCGGCGGGTGTACTATACAACCGAAGCTCTTTTCGGAATATACGTTTTAATAATAATCCGAAACCACCTACAATTGCCAGGACTAAACCTAAAGTTCCACAAAATACAGTTAAATAGTGAAGGACCGTACCAAAAGTGCTGCTGCCTGCCGCAACGGTAATGCTGTTGATTTCTGCAATTGCTCCTATTACTATGAGAAATAAACAGCCGGTTAATAAATAAAGACCTGTATGAAAAGGGTATGAGAACCACCACAATTGACGGTTTTTTTCAAAAAGGGATTTTATAAATATTATCTCTTCAAGCATTGCCGTCAACTCGGTCAGTTTTGATTTTTTCAGAGGTTTTTTCCACCAGTCTATTTCCTCATAGTACGAACCCCCGTAAGAATATTTATCCCTTTCATGGGGAATAGGCATAATTTCCCATCGTAAATTCAGGGGAGTTCTCAATATTTTTATTGTTCGTATTGCTAAAACAATAATAAAAATTATAACTGAAATAAGTGTAAAGAACTGCAAATTTGATACGACATTCATATCGTTTCTCTTATTTTATATTTGCTATCAAGTTAGGCGTAAAATTTCAACAGAGCAAACGTTACTCACAATATGAATAATTTTTGTATCTGTTGGATTATCCAGGCTTGTGAAAAATATTTCAATAAAATATAAAAAATGAGGCTAAGATTTTAATAGCCCAGCCTCACTGTAATTGTACTGTATCAGACACAACCGGTCGGTTTTGCAAGTCCTGCTACCTTGCATGCACCTTTAGCCGGTCCTGAAGGAAACAGCTCATAGATTTCTTTTAATGTAAAACCGGTCTGTTTGCAGAGCTTTCTGATCATTGGAGCAACCTGAAACTTCAGGAAATATTCGCGGAGATAGTTTACAACCTTCCAATGATCCTCTGTCAGCAGTTCCACAGCTTCAGTAGTTGCAAGTGCTTTTGCAATTTCCTCGTTCCACATTTCTGGTTCCTGCATGAAACCATCTTCATCAACTTCAATTTCAATGTCTTCATATTTGAAAATTGCCATCAGTATGACCTCCATAATTAATTTAATTGGATTAGATTTATGCAAATTAATAAGGATGCTTAATGCATTTCAATATATTCGCATGGACATTGTTCAGCACATTTATCGCACCCATTACAGAATTCTAATTTAAATTTGTATTTTACGCCCGGGATTAGCGGTTTAATAATGGCACCGTCCTGACAGTAGCTCCAGCACGTACCACATTCGAAGCAAAGCCCACAGCCCATACATCGCAGCGCTTCTTCGATTACCTGCTCTTTTGTCAGCGTTGAAGTAATTTCAGCATCAGGATTGGCAAATCGCTCTTCCACGGGCATTTTACCGGATTCATTGCGGAGCTTTTCTTCGTAATAATCCAAAAGAATTTTTTCAGGATTAACAAGCGGAGGTTTATCCTCCTTAACGTGCACGATACCGCGAAATCTTTCGTGAATTGTCTGTGCAGCTAAACGTCCCTGACTAATGGCAATAATTGCCAGTCCAAGGTCCAGTGCGTCACCTCCAGCATATACGTTGTCTACAGGTTCTTCATTCAGTTTGACCTGACCGATTTCATTTACCTTAATCCAGTCTCTACCTTCGCGCAGGTTTCCCAGACCATCGAAATCCGGCTCCTGACTGATTGCAGAGATAATTGCCGTTGCCGGTATCTCAAACTCTGTTCCCTCAATCGGGACCGGTCTGCGTCGCCCGGATTCATCAGGTTCACCCAGTTCCATACGCAGGCATTTCATTTTAACTGCCTTATCACCGTTTTTGCTAATCCCAAGAGGAGCAACCAGATATTCGATTTTTATGCCTTCTTCGAGAGCACCCTCGATTTCTTCTTCGATTGCCGGCATTTCGTTTCTTGTACGGCGGTACACAATAGTAGTATTAGCACCAATTCTGCGAGCCACACGGGCAGCATCAACCGCAGTATCCCCTCCGCCAATGACGATAACATCGCTTCCGATATCAACCGATTGTCCCGAGTTTATGCGGTTTAGAAATTCCGTTCCAGTGAAAACATTTGCTGCATCTTCACCTTCAACGTTCAAAAGTTTACCCTTATGTGCCCCGATACCGACAAAAATGGCATCGTATTCTTTCTTAATGTCATCATACCGGATGTCTTTACCAATTGCAGTGCCGCATTTAATCTCGACGCCCAGTTCTTTTATTTTATCGATTTCCGCATCCAGTATATTCCGCGGCAGGCGATACGACGGAATACCGTAGAGGAGCATTCCACCCGGCTTCGGGAATGCCTCAAAAACCGTTACTTTGTAACCGAGTCTTGCAAGTTGATATGCACAGGAGAGACCCGATGGACCGGCACCTATGACCGCAATTTTTTCAGCATATACGGTATCGTCTATCTTTTTATGTTTCAAGTTATTTTCAATTCCATAATCACCGATAAAACGCTCGATGTTGTTAATCGAAACCGGTGAATCTTTCGCAACACGATTACAGCCATCTTCACACGGGTGTGGACATACACGCCCGCAAACCGCAGGAAATGGAGTTTTTTCAGTAACCGTAAACCACGCATCCTTAATGATGTCATCATAGGAAACACCTCTTTTCTCGGCAGTAAGAAAAGAGTTCAGTATATTGCGTATATTGTTGGAATTAGGACAGGCATCTGTACACTGAGGTGTTTTCAGGACAAATTGCGGACGACGGGAAGAAGTCTCCACTGAAGAAGAGCCTCTACTAAATCCGCCTCCTAAACCTCTACCTAATTTCTTTTTCTTTTTTACAACCTTTGCCATTGAATTTTCTTCTTTCTTCGTTGTTTTTAAGCGATTGTGTAATTAAATAATTAATAACAAATTAATCAATGATGCAGCGGCAAAAAGTAATTTTTTTAAAATATCATATCAATCCTATTGAATTTGATTTATCAAATTCTTTTCTGTTCAAATATTAGATTTTAGACTTTTTGCCGTTGCATCATCAATATTGCCCGGTTTTTTCATACCTCAAAGCCTTTTAGCTGATTGAGTTCATACTTTACTGCGATTAAGCGCTTCGTCTGAGTGCTTTATGTTTTGAGGCTGCCTTTACGATTCCCTCTGCCCAGTCTTCCGCCCCACTTGCATGTATATGTGTATATCCTGCTAACACATTATTATATAACAAACCATCCCGTTTATTAAAACACCCGACTCCACGGTTAACTGCGTAAATACTCTTTACACTGTCCATCCCGGATACTATTCGGGAGTAATGAAATTCGTGCCCGCGATAAACCGTTTCCATGGGGAAAAAGGGATTCGTACTGTCAACCTTTATCTCACAGTAACCGTGTCCCTGGGGTTTCTCTTGCATTTCTACGGTTATGGGAAACACACCCGCCATACAGTAAGTCGTTCCATTCCATTTTAGTGCCTCACTCAGATAAATGAGTCCCCCACATTCTGCATATATCGGCATTTTTGTTTCTGCCGCTTCTTTGACGGCAGCCAGCATGGAAATATTACTTTCCAATAGCTCTGCATGCGTCTCCGGAAATCCCCCTCCGATATACAGAGCATCAACCTCGGGAAGAATTTTATCATGCAAAGCTGAAATCTTTACCAACTCCGCTCCTGCCTTATTTAATGCCTCAAGATTCTCAGGATAATAAAATGTAAAAGCGGAATCGGAAAAATACCCTATTCGAACAGTTGGGACCTCGGTTTTGTCTTCAGATTGTTCTGAAATAACGTCTAATACGGGCGACAAACGGGCAATCTCAAGTATTTTCTCAAGATTAATGTATTCTTTACAAAATCGTGAGAACGTATCAATTCGTTTTGCTACAGTTTCTGCTTCTTCCGGTGTTACGAGACCAAGATGACGAGCAGGAAGAAGAGAATTTTTTTTCATTTTGGGAATAACACCGAGAACCGGTATGCCGCATACTTCATTAATGGCTTTTCTAACGACATTTTCATGCCGGGATCCGGAAATTCTATTAAGAATAATCCCTGCTATGTGTACATCAGGGTCAAAATGCTGGCAGCCGAGAATATGAGCGGCGGCGGTTCTGGTTGTTTTCACAGGATTACAGATAAGAATTACCGGGATTTTCAGTATTTTTGCAAGTGCAGCCGTACTGGTTTCTCCGGCTTCCATTCCATCAAACAATCCGCGATTTCCCTCAATAATGTTTATCCCGTCCTGTAAAGCATATTTTACAAACGACCGGTAAACATAATCCGCTCCCATAAGATAAATATCGAGATTCCGTGCCGTGGAATGTGCCGCAAGCCCGAGCCATGCCGAATCTATAAAATCGGGACCCTTTTTAAATGCGGCTGTTTTAATGCCTTGACGATGCAATTCGGACAATATACTCAATGAAACGAATGTCTTACCCGAATCTCCCGCCATTCCGGCTATTATGATACGAGGAAAAGTGTTTGTCATTCAACTACTTTTGTTTAAAAACCTGTCATCTATAACGGGCATTATGCCCAATCACATTATTCTTCTTTTTTCGGTATTTCTAAATAGCTTCCACCGAAATAGGTATATACCAAACGACTGCTTTCGACAAGATTCCGTATAACTGTTTTGCAGGTTTTTTTATCGATGCCGTATAATTCTATCATAGCCTTCGTGAGGTCGGTAGGTTTCAGTTTCTTTTGTCCCGTCGCATCCTTAACCATTTTATACATGGCATCTGCAATTTCTTCAATACTTGGCATTATATCCCCCTTCTAATATGTTAAATGTGCAGAACGTTTATACGACAATCCTGCATTTCTGAAATCGTCGATGTGTTCTTTTTGGAACTCGATACCGGTCATCTTGAAAAATTTCGGCCAACCTATTCTCTCAATCCATTCGCCGATTCGTTCATAATTGCGTGCGTTTGCAGCCCAGATATCGACTATGTTCTTAATCGCATCAGTTACTTCAGGCCAGCGCGGCGGATTGTTCTCTATAAACGGAACTGCCAGCTTCGAGAACATCGGTTCATGTCGTGCATTGGAAACCTTTCCGCCTACCCATAACGATACTCCGTCATTTAAAGCATCGTTCATCGGCATCGAAGGGCAGACCGTATAGCAGTTTGCGCAGAACATACATTTTTCTTCGATAACTTCAACAGAAGGATTGCCATCAACAACGGCAGGTCTGATAGCTGCCGTGGGGCAGGATGAGACAACCGTTGGAATTTCACATATTTTTCGCAGTTTCTCGTGATCGATTTTTGGTGGTCTGCGGTGGACACCGAGAATTGCGATATCAGAACAGTGAACGGCACCGCACATATTCAAGCAGCATGCAAGTGCGATGCGCATTTTTGCCGGAAGATCCATATTTTTAAAGTGGTCGATCAGCACATCCATCACTGCTTTTACAACACCGGAAGCATCGGTTGCTGCCGAATGGCAGTGAATCCATCCTTGTGTATGAACGATACTCGAAATTGAATTGCCTGTACCGCCAACGGGATGACCCAATTCGTTTAAATCTTCAACCAGCGGTTCGATATTCTTTTCATCGGTAAACATAAACTCAATATTGTGACGGCTCGTAAATCTCAGGTAACCATCACAGTATTTATCAGCCAGGTCAGCCATTTTGCGAATTTTATCCACGCTCATTAATCGGGAACCACCGGCACGAACTGTATAAAGTTTATCTCCCGATTCCGCAACATGAACCATAATACCCGGCTTTAAAATTTCATGATACTTCCACATACCGTAGTTTTTCTTCATTGTCGGGGAAAGAAACTCCTTATAATCCGGCGGCCCTATATCGGTAATTCTCTTTTGTACATCTGTCATTTTATATTAACCTCCTCATTATTGTCAAAAGTGAAATAGTTAACCAAGATGTTTTTTATTCTTTACTTTCTTCATCTTCACCTTCACCCTCATCCTCTTCTTCGTAATATTCTTCGTAGAAAACATAAGGATTATCTCGCGGATATGCAACCATCTCAGCTACAGGTTCGACCTCGATGGCTTCAAGGAAGTTACCCATACCGACACGCTGAATAAATTCACCGATGCGTTCACGGGCTTTTCCTTCATCGCACCAGATATCCTGTATGCGTTCAACTAAATCTTTTAGATCGTCATAAGGTGGTTCAGGTTTCCAAAATGGAATTAAAACAGATGATAGAAGCGCTCCTTGAACGATTGGGGCTTTCGACCCAATCAACACAACTGCACCGGTATCAGTACCGGGACGGAGTGCCTTCGGCATCACGTTAATACAGTGCATACAGTGTCGGCAGCTGCTGTTGTCTATATCCAGTTCCTTACCATCCCATTTCATACATTTACCGGGACAGTTCAGTAGGACATCATTGACAATGTCGAGACCTCTGTCAACATATTCTGCCACAGCATCCTTATCAACTCGGATGTCATCCCGCCATGTCCCGATGACAGAAATATCTGCACGTGCAATTGCAGCAACACAGTCATTCGCACAGCCGGACATTTTAAATTTCCACTTATATGGGAATGCCGGGCGATGGAGCTCGTCCTGATAATGCATTGTTAGATCGTATGTCATAGCAAGCGTATCATAACATGCCCATTCGCAGCGGGCAGGACCAATGCAGCAGCTTGGTGTACGAACATCAGACCCGGATCCACCAAGGTCAAATCCCTCTTTCGTGAGGTCCGCAAATGTCGGTTCAAGTTCATCCGTACTTGTTCCTAAAAAGATAATATCACCGGTCGAACCATGCATGTTTGTTAAACCTGACCCGTGTTTCTCCCAGATATCGCAAATCTTTCGCAGTGTATCCGACGTGTAAAGCCACCCGGAAGGCTGGTTAATACGCATCGTGTGGAAATGTTTAATGTTTGGAAATTCTTCAGGAAGCTGTGAATAACGACCAATGACACCACCTCCATAACCCAAAACACCTACAATTCCGCCATGCTTCCAGTAGCCAATTCTGTCACGGAAAGATTTTTCCAACTGGCCCAGTAAATCATTCGCCATCTCATTTTTCTTGGCGGCATCCTTAATCTCCTTTACAAAGCTCGGCCATTCTCCCTTTTCAAGCTCGTCAAGTAACGGAGTTTTGTATTCTTTATGTGCCATAAAATCTCCTTTCTTGTGAAAATTTTAACAATAAATTCATTATTTTGTGCAAATTCAAAAAATCATTTTATAAAAATAACAATATGAAAATAAAAAATCAAGATATTTTTTTTGGTTTTTTACACAATTTCCGGCATTATTACTTATAGATTCTTACCTTGCCGTTTTTTAAACAATATTAAATCAATTTTACTGAAATAAGACTAATGATGAATAATAATGTTAAATATTTAACAACTTAAGATATCTTATAGTACATAATATGGTCACTATCATTAATTATTAGTTATACGTTATTGAATGTGTGGTATTTTTGAGAAGTATAAAATCTCTTAAGCTTTACTTGTTTCTTCAACTGATAATGAATCAGCAGCTCTCAGTATTTGTCCGTGAATTTAAAGCAAACGATGCTTACTTCAACTGTTTACCGGATACAAGCATCCTCAATCCCTGAAATATACACTTAAAACCTTTTCAAATATTCACAAATTCAAAGGTCTATTGGGGATAAATTCTATTTATTGAAAATTGCAATTTTTATACCAAAAAATGACAATTTTTTTGTCAAAAATAATTTATGAATTTAAGTAATTGTTAAATTGTGATTAATAGAAATATAAATGTTGAAAGAAGAAGAACAAAAAATGTATTTTAATAGAAGAAGTATATTTTTTATATACAAAATATTCTATTAATACAATATAAACTAATATATTTCAATTATTTATAAATGTATAAAAAAAAATTAAACTGTATATAAAATACACTCATTGTAAAAGTCGGTTGAATATAATAAAAAAGCTGTAAAGATTTACTCATATGAATAAAAGCCGCTAAGGTCACTAAGTTTCGCTAAGAATATTTTTAATCTAAACCTTTAGCGTTTCTTAGCGCTCTTCGCGGCTATAATTTTCAAATAACTAAATCTTTACAAAAAGCTATAGATTCTTTTTTGTCTTTGTGTCTCTATAGTGATTTTTTTCCGCGAAAATAATAATTACCGGAGTAAAATCATTTTCTTTGATTTAGTAAAATCACCCGCTTTAATTTGATAAATATATATTCCGCTTGAAACTTTGATACCGTAATTATTCGTTCCATTCCATTTTATGGAGTAATAACCGGCATCTTTTTCTTCATCGATTAACGTCCTAACTTCTTGTCCAAGTATATTATAAATTCTAAATGTAACTTTGGATGCTATTGGAATTTGAAAATCAATCCGTGTCTCAGGATTAAAAGGATTAGGATAATTTTGATTGAGACTATAGATTGCAGGAATAGACTTAAAATTTTCATCCAGAGTTTCAAGTATGTTTGTTTCATTTACAAGGAAATGAGTAACTGTAAAAACATCTGCTGCTGTCTCGTGATCTTCGACTCGAAAAATTAATGTAAGAAAATCTTCATTTAGTTTAGTATATGGTTGTGCTACTGTAGAAAGGCGTATCGTCCCCGGTTCATCGGTATTAGTCATTGTCCACAGATTTTCCATTCCATCGGAAAGTGTATAATTAATAAAACTTACTGCATCAGGGTTATACTTCAGGTGAACTTCAAACGAAGCAATTTTAGTAATTAATTCTTTGCTGGAAAATTTTACAGAAATTAGATTTTTTGAGCCTAATACAGGTTTAGTATTCACAATAAAATTATATGGGGCAATTTTACTCAATAGACTATCTTCTACAGGGAAAGAGGAAATATTACCGGCAATTTTTTGTAAAATTAACCAGGCGTCAAAAGCAGTTACTGTGCCATTGTAACTTACATCTCCAATTTCCGTTTGGGCGTCAGTAAAATCCATCATTCCGACTGTGTATTTTAGTACATAACTTGCATCATCAGTGGCAAGTGTCTGATCCATTGTAACATCCCCATAAACCGGGATAACCCGGACATCGCTTGTAGAAATGCTTAATATAGCAGGAGAACCTTCATTTGCAAAAGCATTAGAAAAGCTAAGAGTTGTGGTGTCTAAGAGTGCACTCGGCTGCACACGGAACCGGGCGTTAAATGAATAACCGCCGCCGGTAAGTGTGTCGCTTCCGTATAACGCAACACCAAGAGTACCGGGTTTTGCATACGATTGAAAAGTTACCTGTGTAACAAAACCAACGGTATCGATATCAATCGCTTCGATTTGGGTAGAATCAAAACCAATCTTATACTGCAAACTCCGAACAGCTTTTCCAGTAAAACTTCCCTGAATATTAATTGCTAAATTAAATGTATCACCGGGTGCTTTTTGCTGGTCTGTAGTACCAAATAATAGTTCTAAATCAACCACAGGTGCAAGAACACTATCTTCATTACTGGGGTCACTGGGGAGACCAAAATCGTCAACTGCAGTAATTTTATAATAATTTTGCACACCATCAACATAGCCCAAATCCGTATATGATGTATCTGGCTCTGATATCTGAGCAATCACCAGGTTTGGTTCCGGTGTGAACCCACTTGTAATGCTGCGGTACACATTATAATGCGACAGGTCGATTTCTGAATTGGGTTTCCAGGTTAAATTCACATAAATACCATCTAATTCTGCATTAAAATTCTGCGGTGGTGAGGGCGGGAAATTTAACATCTCCATGGATATAAGTGGTGTTCCTGAACTTATTCCACCTGCAGCAAATAATCCATATTGAGAAAGATATCCTATGCCAAAATCGCTTCTTTGAACATTCATAGTGTCACCTGTACTCCACGAATTTCCTGGTGCATCAAAAATCTCAACTGTTGTGAGGTCATTAGTACCATCATTCCCCCCGACAACATAAATTAAATTTCCAACCGTTATAGCTGACAACTGCGTACGAGTTGTTGGAATATCAGTAACTGTAGCCC
>SDBU01002953.1_pt1 | contig 22111 bp, 23 predicted proteins | sample 2277071 | NCBI WGS metagenome assembly SDBU01 (sample SAMN10397929, study PRJNA504765) | marine sediment metagenome | isolation source: marine sediment core GS08_GC12, 126 cmbsf | place: Arctic Ocean: Gakkel Ridge, Loki's castle | collected 2008 | reverse complement strand
CAGGAGTACATACCCTCGCGGATGAAGAAGAAATATTACAAGCCCAAAGACATCGGATACGAAAAAAATATTAAGCATTATTTACAAAAGCTGGAAAGATTGATACAAAATAGTAAGCGCGTCTGAAGGAATACCAGAAAAAAGGGCGATTCGAATGGAGAAAGTGCAACTGCGTGAAAAGCTGCAAAAGTGTTTGCTCGAGATGAGCGAACAGCAAAGGAACGCTAAAAGCAAAGAGGCGTGCCGGAAATTGACTTCAACACCGCAGTTTCAGAATGCATCGGCAGTTATGTTGTATTTATCACTGCCGTATGAGGCCGATACCACAGAAGCAATACATTGTGCGTGGCAGCTCGGTAAGACAGTGGCGGTGCCGAAAATCTCCTGGCAGCAGAGGCATATGATACCTGTACGGATAAATTCGCTGGAAACCGGCTTTTCGACCGAAGTAGCGGGCCTTAGAAATCCAGTGACGGAGGTACAGACGGCGATAGAAGAGATTGATTTGGTGGTTGTTCCGGCGCTGGGATTCGACAGGAAAGGCAATCGCTTAGGTCACGGCGGCTCGTATTACGACAGGTTTTTCGCTAATACCAAACTTAGGGCACAAAGATGTGGCTTTGCCTTCGCAGAGCAGGTAATTGAGGCGGTGCCGGTGAGAGACCATGATATACCGATGGATTTCCTAGTGACCGACGAGGAAATAATATACTGTAATCCCACCGGTATGTAGCCGGTGGCAAGGAGACCAAAGATGGCTCGTTATTCTTCCAGTTCATACGGCAGACGAAAAAACCGAATTCGAAAATGGGTATACATTATTTCGGCGTTGGTGATTATTTTGGTGATTGCTTTCATTGGCGGTTACCCTCCTTTCAGCAAGGACAAAAGTGAACCAGGGGCAGCGGTTCAGGCACCCCCCCCTGAGCTGGGCCCTGAGGCTGAACCGAAGTTGCAGGAGAGCTCGCCCGAACCGACGACAGAAGCAAGCCCGGAAGTTACTGAGCTTATAGCCAAGGTTATGGCAGACATCAATTCAAAGCCAACGAGAATTATAGACGCACGTGACAAGCTAAACGAGGCACTGCCAATGGCTATGAGCAGCCAGCAGAGAGCATTTGTAAAAGAGCAGCTTGTGCAGTTGGCGAATGAGTGGCTGTTTAGCCCAAAGATTTTTCCACAGGACAGGCTCTGCGGCAGCTACCTGGTAAAACGTGGAGAGCTGTTATCGACAATCAGCAAGCAGCACAAGGTGCCATACGAGATTCTGCAGGAAATCAACAACATTTATCGTCCTAAGGGTCTGCGGGCGGGAGAGAAGATAAAAGTGATTAACGGCCCATTCCACGCGCGGATATATCGTTCCAGTTTTACAATGGATTTGTTTCTTCAGAATACTTACGTTCGCAGCTTCAGAGTAGGCCTGGGCAAGCCGGGCAGGGAAACGCCGACAGGACTTTGGCGAGTCAAACGCGGCGGTAAACTCAAAACTCCTACGTGGACGGACCCGGACACCGGGAAAACATATAAAGCTGAGGACCCGGATTATCCGTTAGGCTCAAGGTGGATAGGACTCGAAGGCGTCAAGGGAGATGCTGTGGGCAGAACCGGAATTGCATTTCACGGTACGAAAGACCCTAATCTAATCGGCGAAGCGAGCTCACGTGGATGTATTAGCCTGAATAACGGTGATGCGATACTGGTTTATAACCTGCTGGTGCCGACCCATTCACAAGTGGAAATTGTGGAATAGCAAGATAAGTGAAAAGACCAAAACCATTGACGTTTGCATTGTGGTTTTTAGTTTTATCTCAGTAAGATAACGGAGTGTTTTTTTCTGGCGGTGTCGATGAAACAAAGGACGGTTTCAATCTGCCGAAGCGGCAGCGTAGCGTTTTGGGCGTGGATGGCCTCAATTGCTGTGCATCTTGTGGTGCTGACGGTCTTTGGTGTTGTGAGGTTCTCGCATTTGCGAGCAGGTGATAAACAAAGGCCGACACCAACGGCGAAAGTTAGCCGGGTAAAAAAGTTTATGCAGGCTTCGCCTGTAACGCCTAAGCCGAAAGTGAAAAGACCTGTCGGAGAAGATATTGCAAAGGCGAGGGAGCAATTACTGCCGGTAAGCCCGATTTTCAGCACACCCAAACCAGCAGTGCTGGATTTTTCAAATAGCATCCCACCAGCTCCTTCCATTGGAGGAAGCAGTTCTCTCACAGACAGCGTCAATTTGCCGAACGCCATTGAGTTTTTCGGCAGCTGGACAGAAGAGCGTAAGGTTTGCTACGTGGTGGATAGTTCCGGCAGTATGCGGGGGATGTTCGGGCGGGTTCGGAAGAATCTGAAAAAGTCCATCGAGACTTTGCAGCCTGACCAGTATTTTTACATTATATTCTTCGGCGGTAAAGAGCTGTTTGAATCCGGCGGAGGGCGTCTGCTGCGGGCGACGTCAAAAGCCAAGTCGGATGCGTGCAGTTTTATCGATTCGATTCGACCAGCTGGCCAAACCAACACGATTGCGGCGTTGGAAAAGGCGATGCAGGTCCGTGACAGCTCCGGAAACAGTCCAGCGGTTATCTATTTTCTTACGGACGGCTTTGAGCTGACAACTGAGAACACACACGGGTTTGCTCAAAGGGTATCAAACCTGCTGAGGAAATTTTCGCCGAGGACGAAAATCAATGCCATAGGCCTTTGGCCGACCAGAAGCGACCGTAAAATGCTGGAAACGATAGCAACACAGAGCGGCGGTGAATTTGTTCTTGTCTGCGATGATATTGATAACTGATTATTGGGATGGAACAGTAAATTATGCATAAGACTTTTTTATTAAAAACTGTTTTCTTAATTGGACTGGCGGTTTTGGCGATAGCGCTGATTGCTGCGCTGCGCAGTCAGTCAGGCGGCTCCGCAGCTGCAGCAGGACAGAGCCAGACATTGTTTGAACAATTCGTGGTGGCGGGCGGGCCGATAGTCTGGCTTGTACTTCTGCCGATGTCACTTGTCGCGGTCTATCTGGCGGTTGAGTACTGTCTCAGCATTCGCCGCGAAAGACTTGTTCCCCGGGGTGTTGGCGGCGGAATAATCGAGCAGATGCAGCGGTTTGGCGCAGGGCAACTGCCAGCCAAGATTGCTGAGCAGGACGATTTTGTCAGTACGGCAGTAGTCAGGGCAATCAATAAAGGTGGAGGGGACTGGTTTCGAATGCGAAACCTGCTTTTCGAATCGCTGCAGGAGCAGGCACTGCGGCTTGGTCGCAGGATTGAATGGCTTAACTTAATCGGCAATGTCTCGCCGATGGTGGGTCTGTTCGGTACGGTTTTTGGAATGATAAAATTGTTCAACGCCATTGTCACAGCCGGCGGCCAGCCTCAACCCGCACAATTGGCTGGGGGAATATCGGTTGCTTTGGTGACAACGCTCTGGGGGCTGTTTATCGCGATACCTTCGCTGGCGATACACGGCGTATTTGCGAACCGAATCGAGACACTGCTAAGCGACTCGATGGCAGAGGCGGAGAACGTACTCACGGAAATGAGAGGCAGTCTGAAAAAGCCCGGCGCAGCACAACAGCCGAAGCCGAAACAGATGATTCGCGAGGTTGCCAGCAAACCGTCGCCGCAGGCCGACAAGTCTGTGCCCTTACGCTGAGAAGATGAAAGAAAAAGGCTTATGCCCTTAAGAACAAACAATAAGTTTCGAGGTGGTATGCGGTCATTTAATATGACGCCGATTATAGACATTGTGTTTTTGCTGATTATATTCTTTTTGGTGGTTTGTCAGTTTATCGAAGCGGAAAATTTTCCGGTGGCGGTACCAGACGAGTGTGGGTTTGCCGAAAGCGACCTCGAACGCAGAGGCCGGGTGACTACCGTTACCGTTATCAGGACAACCGAAGAAAGAACAGATTTTGCGGTCGGCGCAGAAAAAATCGCAGGAGCAAGCTACGCTGATATAGTTGAAAAACTCACCGAATTGATAGATGTTCGGTTGAAAGATTTGCCTGCCGACGGCAGGGTCGTTACTTTGCGCATTGACAAGGATGTGCCTTTTGCACAGGCTCAGTATGCACTTGCCGGTGTTGCAGCGAGCAGCGCGACAGACATTCAGTTGGCGGTTTTGAAAGATAAAGGCACGAATTTACAGTAGCTTTGTGCGTGGGTTGTTGGTGTATAAAGGGGGCGGTGCTTTATGCTGACTCTTTTTTGGCCTTTTGCCTTGCTGTGAAAAGGTCGGCTTTGCCTTCGACCATATCACGCGTAATTATATATTTCACGGGTTTTGTCTCTTCCGGCAGCTGGTACATCAGGTCAACCATCAGCTCTTCGCTAATCGAACGCAAAGCACGGGCTCCGGTGTCACGCTCGAGCGCTTTCTGCGCCAGTGCGTGTAAAGCATCATCGGTAAATTCAAGGTCGGCGTTTTCCATCTCAAAGAATTTTTGATACTGCTTAACGAGGGCGTTTTTCGGCTTGGTCAGTATATCTATAAGCGTTTTCTCATCGAGAGCCGACAGAGTGGTAATCACCGGCAGGCGCCCCACCATTTCGGGAATCATTCCATACTCAATGATGTCCTCGGGTATGACCTGGCTGATTATGTCACTGTACTCGGTCTTTTCATCGGTCTTTCCGGACAGCTCCGAATTGAAGCCTATCATTTTTTTGCCGAGCCGTTTTTTAACGATGTTTTCCAAGCCGACAAAGGTTCCGCCGCAAATAAAAAGTATCTGCGTGGTGTCGAGCGGTATGTAGGACTGCTCCGGGTGCTTTCTTCCGCCCTGTGGCGGGATATTGGCGATGGTTCCTTCAAGCATTTTCAATAATGCCTGCTGGACACCTTCGCCGGAGACGTCTCGCGTAATCGAAATGTTCTGGTAGGTCTTGCCGATTTTGTCGATTTCGTCCACGTAGACAATGCCTCGCTGAGCCATTTCGAGGTCGCCATCGGCGGACTGTAAAAGCCGCAGCAGGAAATTCTCTACGTCTTCGCCGACGTAGCCGGCTTCGGTAACGGTGGTCGCATCGCATATCGCAAAAGGCACCTGCAAAAAGCGGGCGAGTGTGCGGGCAAGCAAGGTTTTGCCCGAGCCGGTCGGGCCAATCAGAAGAACATTGGATTTGTCGATTTCCACATCTTTGTCTTTGCTGTCGGTGTGGAACAACCGTTTATAGTGATTATGCACCGCGACGGAAAGATATTTTTTTGCGTGTTCCTGGCCGATGACGTATTGGTCGAGATACTCCTTTATTTCCCTGGGTCTGGGCATTTCCTCAAGGCTTAAGGTCGGCGTGCCGGTCGGTTTTTGGCTTTGCAGGATGATGTTATGGCAGAGCTCGACGCATTCCGGACAAATAAAGATGTCGTTGGGCCCTTCGATGAAGGCGTCGAGCTGCGTGGCGGAACGGCCACAGAAGCCGCATATCGGCTTCTTTTTGTCTCTGCCTGACTGCTTTGCCATTATTATCTCCCTGTCCTTAAGTTGAATCCTGTTTGTACATTATAGCTGAGTAAAGTTGCTCAGGCAAGCTATTTGACTTACGCGAATTATCTGGCTGCGGCACCGCTTTTCAGCAAGCTCAGTCTTTTTGCCCATAAAGGCGGGACGTTATGGAAGCTGTTTTCGAGAATTTCGATACTATGAGCGACATCGGCTTTTCTGGTTTGAGGCAGCTTTGACCAGCAGTAAAGTTCGTAATATTTTGCCCGCCACCATTTCCAGCTTTGCTGATTCGTCAGGGCCAGTTCATCTTTTCGCATCTCACAAAGTTTCGCCCATAACCCGGCAGCAGCTTCAAATTCGCCTTGCTCAGCCAATAATCTCGCCCGGCAGCGAAGAAAGTTAACATCGCCGGAATCAGTTTCTTCGGCAAGAGTGTTGAGCAGTCTTTCTGCTTCTGTTAGTCTGCTTTGTTCATTGTCCGCTGCGAACACAAGGAACTCTGCGAGAAGCAGAGCTGTTTGCCGATTATCGAGGCTCTTATTGCTGAATTCAGCGAGCTCTATGCAGTCGTTAAGCATTTTATTAAAATCCTCGGCCTGAGTTTCGAACTGCTCAATCTTGTCAACAACTTCGGACAGTAGCTGCGTTACCTGGGGCGCAAGCGAGCCGCTGTCATATACAACAGCTGAAACCATATAATGAACCGCTTGTTCCAATTCGCCAATTTGCTGAAGTGCTTTTGCCTTAAAGAAATCAAGTTGTATGCCGCTTGTATTCTCGGCTTTGTCTAAAATGTCCAATACCTTTTGTGCCGACGGTGCGTCGGCGCGTTCAAGGAGCGACCGGCAATATATGTTCAGCGCTTCAGCGCGAATGGCGTTGCTTTTTTCATCCCGGCCGGGACAGTTTAAGATAAAATCCCTTAATTGTTCGAGCAGTTCACCCTGTAAGGTTTGTTGTTTGTGATTTTGCTGCATCTGTTGCAGGATGAGGTCTAATTTCGCTCTTCTGCGCCAAAGGCCCGTTGGCCTGTCGGCTATCTTTTGCAATAGCTTTTTGCTTTCTTCAACTCTGCCACAATCTCTTAAAACGGAACTGTAAAGGTATTTCAGCTCTTCGTCGATTCTGTCGGCTGCGATTGTGGAATAATTATCAAAGGCCTCGATAGCGACCGAGCAATTGCAGGGGTCTTTGGCAAATAAGTTATATGCAAGCTGTGCCGCCTGTTCGGCAATTTTGTACGGCTCAATATTAAGTCCATCACTTTTTTGCTGCTGCAGTTTACTTGCCTTTACTAAAAAATTGACCGCTTTGGCCGGTGACGATTCTGTTAGTGTTGTTGCTGTGACATAAAGTATCAAAGGTATCTGAAATTTCTTTGTGCCTGCCAAATGGTTTAACAACGTTTCATAATCTTTAGTTTCATCTTTCCATGCAGCCTGGGCGGCGAGTTCAGCTTCAAATACGCTAATTTGCTGTAAGCTTTGCTGCTGTTCGATTCGATGGGATAAATCCGATAGTATTATTGAGCCGAGAAAATCTTTTGTTTGTGGCCAAAGAGATACTGTTTTCCCAAATGCTTCAAACTGTTTTGATTGCAGTTGTAGAATTGCCAGAGACAAAATCAATTCGAAATCATCGGCACAGCCGATTTTGAAAAAATAATCAGTTAGTTTGTTTACTTGGTCAGGTCTGATTTTACCGCTGAATTTAATTTTTTGTATTTGTCTTCTGATATCAAATTCACAGGGCATACCAGGATAAATCATATCAGGCGAATAAAGAGCATCTTTTGCCTGGGTCCTATAGTCAGATTCTGTTTCGGCAAGTAGTATCAAGGTTTTAATCTTTAATAGTTTTATGGCATCTGATGGCATGTGTGAAAACGTAGAATCTATTTGAGCAAGTATCTTATGTAATATTTCATTTCTTTGCAGTTGTCCAGATGCAAGCGCGAGATAAAAATCAATTTTGCATTTGTAAAAAGTCGTCCTAAACAGGTCACCAGCCGATTTTCTCCACAACCCTGTCGAGCCGTATCTTTGGTCCCAGTCATCGCCTTGATAATCTTCGATTTGCTGCTTTTGTATTTCCTGCTTTTTTACGATTGCTTGCAGCTTGTTACCAGCACTTTTGGCGAGTTTGTGCAGATTTTCTTTATCGTCTTTGGTCAAAAACCTGCCGCTGTATTCATACTGCATACGGAGCTTAAAGCTTTGTTGCATAAATGTATCGGTGGTCAGCTTTGCGTTTTCGGCCAGGCTGTTGATATCCTCAGCGGTCGGCAGTGCGTCGGCTAAAGCTGAAGATGAAGACAAAAACAAAAACGCAACAGACAAAGCGGTTGCAATTTTAGTGGTGCGTTTAATCGACGTGCCCATTTTGGGCCTGCTCCGTCATTTGGAAAGTGATATCGGTCAGTCCCGCCCCGAAGAACAAATTATATATCTTTGCCAGGTGGTCCCACTTTACCTGCGGTGCGCAGATGATTTCTATCGGGTCGGCGGCAAATCTTTTCTGGTCGAGCAAGGTCTGGTGGATTTTATTCATCAGCACAGTTAGGTCTGCGGCGATGGTCTCGTTTTCTATTTGTACCGTGTAAAGCTGACCTATCCGGACCACACAGCCAGTCTGTGTTGCAAAGATACGCATCGTTAAAGGCTCCGGCCGACCGAATTGGTGATAATCTGCGCCAGCGGTGGGCAGCTTAAAGGGGAGGAAATTTTCCTGCGGCCTCCATTTTCCCGCTACAAGGAAAAATATCAGCAGCAGAAATATCATATCTATCATCGGCGCCATTCGCAAAGCGAAGCGACTTCGTCGGCCGGGAAAAATCCTGTTGAAAATGTTGGTCTGCATATCTGCTTTTTACTTTTTGGTTTTTGCTTTTTTTGCGAATTCGGCGCCTATGCGCAGGGCTTCGGTGTTGACGGGCAGCGTTTTATGATAGCGCTTAGCCAAAACATCAGGCAAAGACTCTGCGGCAGCGTCAGGGCCGAATAAGCCACGCCTTTGAAGATACGCACCGATGGCTACCATATTCGCGCTCTTTTGACTGCCCAATTCGACGGCTATATTGTCAGCGGGCACTGCTAATATGTCGATTGACTCATCTACATCCCCCGCTTCTTGCTTTCGCAGGAAAGCAGCGGGGTCAATCAGGGAGCTGTTCATCACCAAAAGGCCGTTGTTTTTAATACGTGGGGCGAACTTATTCAGCGAGGCCTTGTTCATTACAATCGCGGAATCCGGCCTTGTGACCAGAGGTGAGGCGATTGCGCAATCTGCTATTATGACCATACTGTTGGCTGTTCCACCGCGCATTTCAGCACCGTATGATGGCATAAAAGTTACTTCTTTGCCGGCCTTCATCGCGGTTTGAGCCAGAAGTCTGCCGGCCAATATGATTCCCTGGCCGCCAAAGCCGGCAATAATTACTTCCTCGTAAAAGCTGTTTTGTGCCACTTTCAGCCTTTCAAGCGTACCAACGGGAAGACCTTTATCATTTCATTTTCCATCCATTCGATTGCCTGGGCCGGCGTCATTCGCCAGGCAACCGGACACGGTGAAAGCAGCTCGACCATCGAAAGACCTTTGGCACCATTTAGCTGCAGCTCAAAGGCGTGTTTGACAGCCTTCTTGGCATTGCGAACCAGGGCCGGCTTGTGCAGCGAACATCGCTCGATATAGATTGCTCCGGGCAGTATCGCCAACAGCTCGGATACCTGCAGTGGGTAGCCCTGGTCCTCGACATCTCGACCCAGCGGCGTGGTGGTTGTCACTTGGCCGGCAAGGGTCGTCGGTGCCATTTGTCCACCGGTCATTCCGAATACCGCGTTGTTAATAAAAACTACGGTTATCCGTTCACCTCGATGCGCAGCGTGGATGATTTCACCTGTTCCGATTGCCGCCAGGTCGCCGTCACCCTGATAGGAAAAGATTATTTTGTCGGGGTTTGTCCTTTTCATTCCAGTTGCTACCGCCGGTGCCCTTCCGTGCGCAACTTCAACCATATCAACGTCGAGATAATCATACGCCAACACCGCGCATCCCACCGACGCTATGCCGATGGTTCGACCGCGTATGCCCAGCTCATCGATTGTCTCGGCTATCAATCGATGGGCTATTCCATGCCCACATCCGGGACAATAATGCGTCGGGACATCCTTAAGTGTAGGCGTTCGCTTAAATACTGTTTTCATATTAACCACATTATTAAACTAAAAACTAAAAGTTAAAAGCGAAAAACCATAACTTAAAATTCAAAACCTGTTTTTCCCTTTCAGAGTCAAAATGCTTGACCCCAGTATGTTTGCTAACTCTTTGGTTTCATTTAAAAGGTGTTCTAATTGAGCGTCCTTTATTTTCTTCGCATCTCTTAGCAATCCGAGCCAGTACAGACTTTCGTTCGCAGATTTAAGAGAATGAGCAAAAAAGTTGGTAAAATCCTTTTTTGAGCTGGAAGCCTGAGCCTCAACGACGTTCGCCCCTATAGATGTAGCTGACCTCAATAGCTGTTTTGTAATAACCTGAGTGGATGTATCTTTTGGAAGAGTATCCAAAAATTCTATCATTTTAATAGAGTATTGGTATGTCCTCCGTTTTAATTCAGTTTTAGGTTTTGAGCTTTGGTTTTGCATTTTTAGCTTTTCGTTTTTCGCTTTTTTGCAGGTATGGTTAAGTCTTTGATTTTTTCGAAAACCTGCTCGACGGTCGGCACACCGCCGCCGGGCCGTCCATAAAAAAGTACCGGTGCTTTGCCGGCTACAGCTAATTTTACGTCTTCGACCATCTGGCCGCAGCTCATCTCGACCGTCAGGAAGACCTTAAGGTCCTCAGCGGCCCTGCTGATTTGCTCTGTGGGGAAAGGCCAGAGAGTGATTGGTCGTATCCAGCCGACTTTGATACCTTGCTGCCTTGCTCTGGCCACGGCGCTTCGTACGATTCTGGCAGCAACGCCATATGCGACCACCACGATTTCCGCGTCGTCAACTTCGTATTGTTCGCAGAGGACTTCGTTTTTCTCTACCTCTTTGTATTTGTCCTGCAGCTTATAGTTGAGTTGCTCCAGGACTTTTTCACCCAGCCATAAAGACCGGACAATGTTTTGCTCTCTGCCGTCGGCACCGGTCAGGGCCCAGTCCTTAGCGGGGAGTTTGCGGCGCGGTTTTTTGTCGAAGACTATCGGCTCCATCATCTGGCCGAGGATGCCGTCGGCAAGAATGACAACGGTCATTCGATACTGGTCAGCGAGGTCAAACGCGAGCGGCATGCAATCGACCAGCTCCTGTACGCTGGATGGCCCAAAGACGATGGTACTGTAATCGCCGTGTCCACCGCCTCGTGTTGCCTGGAAGTAGTCGCCCTGTGATGGGGCAATGTTACCGAGACCGGGCCCGCCCCGCATTACATTGACGACCACAGCCGGCAGCTCAGCCCCAGCCAGATAGCTAATTCCCTCCTGCATCAGACTGATGCCGGGACTGGATGAGGTTGTCATCGCCCTTTTGCCGGTAGCCGAGGCCCCGAAGACCATATTGATAGCCGCAAGCTCACTCTCGCTCTGGAGGAAGACCCGGCCTTCCTCGGGCATCCTTCTCGACATATAAGCGGTGATTTCGTTTTGCGGCGTAATCGGGTAACCGAAATATGCATCAAGGCCGGCAATAATGGCTGCTTCTGCGAGGGCCTCATTGCCACACATTAAAATCCGTTCAGTCACGCTTTTTCCTATACTAAAGTAGATTTACTTTTTCTGTCCGGTTCGAGGACCACTGTATTGTCATCCCGGCTGACTTCAATTGTGACTTCCGGACAGATGAGAGCACACAAACAGCAGCCCGTACAGTCAGAGTTTTTTGCCCCCTCAACTATGCTCGGGACAGGCTGTGCGGGGAAAAAACCGTTTTTGTTGGATTTGTCAGATATGACGATAGCGTTCTTCGGACACACTATTACGCACAGGCCGCAGCCTTTGCAGCGTTCGGTATCAATTACTATTTTGCCTGCCATTTTTTCGTATTCAATCTCTTATCTAACCTAAGCTGTGAGGATTTTAGCACGGCGAAACGGTATTGTAAAGGGAAAAGGCAAAAGAGCATTTACATCGACCGAAGCTTTGTATATAAAGGTGTTTATGTTTTCGCGAACAAAAGTTTTAATTTTTTATGCCGCTTTGTTCGCGGCTTTTGTTCTACCCGGCGGTTGTAGAAAGCAGCGACCAAGCAAAACTATTGTCTGCTTCGGCGACAGTTTGACGGTCTGCGGCGAACCCGACGGCAGATACTCCGACTGGCTCGCAAAGTGGCTGCCGAATGACGTTATTATAAATAAGGGGATTAACCGTGATACACTCGCCGGCGGACGGGCAAGATTCGAGCAGGATGTATTGGCCCTTAAGCCCGATATCGTCATAATCGAGTTAGGTGCGAATGACTTCTGGCAAATGAAAAGAGACATCTCGCAGTTGAAGTCCGACCTCGAAGACATGGTGGCCCGGGCGAAGCAGGCTGGTATAAAAGTCGTTATCGCAAGCTGTTTCGGCAGGAGGGATTATTTGGCTGAGGAGATGGTAGAATTTGAACCTTTCAGGTACGGCTTTGCCGACAGGATTTGGCAGATGGAAGAAGAAATCTGTAAAAAATACGGCTGCTTCTATGTTCCGAATATGCACGTCGATATCAAGCCAAACGGCAAAGAACCTTACTGGGCTGATAAATTACATCCTAATAAAAAGGGCAACAAGTTCGTAGCAAAACGTATCCTCGCAGAGCTTAAAAAAGCGCTCAAGGCCTGTGCGAAAAAATAGCAGGTTGGTCAGACAGGGGGTTTTTTGAGCTCTTCGACCTTGGGCAGGTCCTTGAGGGAATCAAGGCCGAAGGTTTGGAGGAACTTTTTTGTTGTGCCGTAAAGCATGGGCCTGCCTAAAACTTCCGCTCTGCCGACAATCTTAACCAGCCCCTTGTAGATAAGTGAGCGGATTATCTCACCGACGGCGACGCCTCTTATGGCCTCGACGTCCGCACGGATGACCGGCTGTTTGTAGGCTATTATCGCAAGTGTTTCCAGAGCGGCGGCGCTTAGCTTGCTGTCGTCGCGGACACGAATTAATTTTTTGAGCCAGGAATTGTAGCAGCTTAAGGTAAGCATTTGGTAGCCACCGGCGATTTTCTCTATTCTAAAGGCGTTGCTGTTGGCCTGGTATCTTTCGTTAAGGCTCTTGATATGCTGTCGAATTTGTCTGACGGGCACTCCGACAATATCAGCCAATCGAGCCTCCGTAAGGGACTCATCGCTGGCAAACAAGACCGCTTCCGTAACCGACTCGGTGGTCAGTTCGAAGTCTTCCATCAGCTCGGGACAGTCGGTCTGTTGTTGTGCCTCGCGTTCCGGGGTTTGTTCTTTGGTATCTTCGTCTGTAAACGAAGTTTCCATCTGCTCTTCGTGCTCTTCGGTCATAGGTTCTTCCACTTAAATGGGTCAGCGTCTTTTTTACTTATTTTAATTGTTACCTGCTTTAGTTGTTTTTGCAACTGTTTGGCAAGTTTTTTCAGTATAAAGCGTTCGGAGACAGTATGGCCAAGACAAATACAGGTAAGACCGCTTTCCTGTGCGGCGAGAGCATGATGATGTTTTAACTCGCCGGTAAGATACAAATCGCAGTTTTGAGCGATAACTGAATTGATGATTTTGCCGCACGAACCTGCGCAAACGGCTGCTTTTTTTACCAGTCGGTTCTCTTTGCCGACGATTCCGAAAGTCCCGGCACCGGTATATTTTTTTATTCGCTCAACAATTTCAGTTAACTGTGTCGGCTTACCCAGTCTTCCGATTCTGCCTAAGCCGAATTTGCTTTGACTGTTATAAAGCTTAAACACATCGAAAGCAGGCTCTTCGTAAGGATGTGCCTTCTTCATTGCTGCTATGCAGTCGGTAAGTTTTTCAGCCGGCACAATCGTCTCGAATCTTATCTCCGGCACCTTTTCCAGTTTTCCTTTCCTTCCGATTGTCGGCGAAGAACCTTCCAGCGGAAAAAAACTACCCTGGCCCTGTGCGGTAAAGCCGCAGTGGCTGTAGTTGCCGATAAAGCCCGCCCCTGCGGCAAAAACCGCATTCGAGACCTCGGCTACCGAATCGATTGGAACAAAAACAACGAGCTTATAATTGTCACCCTGCGGGTTTTCTACATAATCGCCGATGGGTTTTGCGTCTGCGATGCCGACAATCTCAGCAAGGCCGTCATTTACACCGCCTGCTGCGGCATCAAGGGCGGTATGTATCGAGAAAAGCGCGATCCCTAAGCGTATCAAGTCATAAACAACAGCCGTGGAGCCATCCGTGGTGATTTTCTTTAGACCGTACCAGATGACAGGATGATAACTCACAATCAAATCCGTCTTTAATCTTTTCGCCTCAGCCACGATGCCGCTGGTCACGTCGATGGTAAGCAGAATATTTTTTACGTTGCGCTGCGCATCTCCAACCAGCAGTCCGACATTGTCCCAGTCCTGCGCCAGTTTCAGCGGCGCTATTTTCTCGATTGCCGCTGTGATATCTTTTATCTTCATTTGCCCTGCCTGCAACTTTCCTTAACAAAATCATCGAAATACTTCATCAGCTTTTTGGTCATCGGCCCGACTTTGACATCGCCAGCCGTGTGTTTTTCAACTCTGGTTACCGGCATAACCTGCATAATTACATTGGTCAGAAAAATTTCGTCGGCGGCCAACAAATCGTCTATGGATAAATCCTTTTCGACAAACTCAATAGAATTTCTTAAGGCGATTTGACAGACGGTTTTTCTGGCGACACCTGCAAGTACCGGCGTTTCAATCGGTGGGGTAAAAAGGGTTGAATCCTTGACCAAAAAGACATTGCTGATACAGCCTTCAGCTAAGCGATTATCCACAGTGAACCATAATGCCTCAGCGGCTCTTTTCTGATGGGCCTTCTTTAGGCCAAGCATGCGTGAAAAATAGCTTGTCGTCTTATGGCCATAAATCGGCTCATAGGGATTTTGCCTGAATGGGCAAAGCACAACGAGAACTCCGTTTTTGTAGTATTCAGCCGGGTAAGGCTGTAATTTTGTCGCGGCGATAAGCAGTGTAGCGCGTCTTTTCCCCTCGGATTCAGCCATCGGCCCACTGGTTAAGGTCAGCCGAAGACGTGCATCAGTTAATTTGTTAGCTTTAAGAACTTTGTAGACGGCATCGGTGATGAATTTTCTGTCATAGCTATGCTCTATCGATAACGCCTGGGCACTAAAGAACAATCTGTCTAAATGGTCAGCGAGGCTGAAGACAACGCCGCTATAGCTTCGCATCGTCTCGAAAAGACCCGCCCCATACAAGAAGCCGCTATCTTTAACAGATATACAAGCTTTGTTGCTCTCGACTAACTTATCATTTAGAAAAACCTTTTCCATTGTTTAGCGTTTAGCGTACAGCGTTTAGCGTATAGGGTTGAGCATTCTATACAACATTGCGCCAACTTCCTTCAATAGGGTTTCAATGGACAAACTGTTCTTTGTGTATTTTAAATCAATTGACAGCAGATACTGCGTTTCCAACTCCAGAAGAGAACCATAAGCTACGGAAAGGAATTGGTTGTATTCTGCTTTATGTTTTCTGCCATAACCTTCAGCTATATTGGAGGGTATAGACACAGCGGCTTTTCTCATTTGGTGAGATAAGCCGTAAGTTTCCGTTTTCGGAAACCCTTTTGTCATTTTGTATATTTCTAAAACTAACTTATAGCTTTTTTGCCAAACTATAAGGTCTTTGAATGACTTTGTCTTCATAACTATACGCTATCCGCTCCACGCTGTACGCTATTTATTCCTGCCAGTAGCGCTCTTGCTTTTGTGATAGTTTCTTCCCACTCGGCCTGTGGGTCGGAATCTGCGACTATACCGCCGCCGGTCTGCGCGAAGGCAATATTGGCCTTGATGATAATTGTTCGTATAACAATATTCAAGCAGACACCGCCGTCGATACCGATAAAGCCAATACTGCCGGTATAAACACCTCTGTCGGTAGGTTCGGTTTCATCGATGATTTCCATCGAGCGGATTTTTGGAGCTCCGGTAATAGAGCCGCCGGGAAAGACCGCCTTTAGAATGTCACAAAATGAAATTCCCTCGCGAAGCCTTCCTGCCACCGTTGCCACAGCGTGAAAGACAGTTGGATAGGTTTCAATAGTTCGCGGCTGAACTACCTTTCTGGTTCCGGCTGCGCAGATTCGGGCCAGGTCGTTTCGTTCGAGGTCAATTATCATATTGAGTTCGGCCTGCTCTTTTGTGCTGTTAAGAAGCTCATTGAAATTTCCGGCATCCTCAGAGGCCTTGCCAATTCGCGGACGAGTACCTTTTATAGGTTTGGTGGAGATGATACCATCGGCAATCGTTATGAACATCTCAGGCGAGGCGCTTACGATGTGAAAATCGCCGGCGTCGATATAAGCTGCGTAGCCGCTTGGGTTATAATGGTTCTGCCAGTGGAAAAGGGCTATCGGTCGGGCTTCGTAGTCGCATTCGAATCGCTGTGAAAAGTTGACCTGGTAGACTTCGCCGTCGTAGATGTAGCGCCTGATTTTTTCGATTGTCCGCAGATAATAATCCTTATCTATATTGCATCGGATTTGCGAAAAATCGATATTATCGAGGTCAGCTGGTTTGGGGCACCTGACAGCGACATTCTGCGATTCGCCAAGTAATCGTTCAAGGATGAATAGTTTTTCATTTGGCGTTTCGGTATCATCCGGCAGTTGCAGGGCGAACAGCCAAAAAACATTTTCGATGTGGTCATAGGCGATAAGCCGGTCACAGAAGCACAATCGAATCAAAGGCATTTTGAGGTCGTCGATTGTTGTTTGCGGCAGGCGTTCAATATACCGGCCGAGTTCGTAACTGAAATACCCGACCCATCCGCCGCAAAAAATCCCATTCGGCAAATCATAACCGAAGCCATCATCGATTTTGTATCTATCCAGAACCTGCTGCAGTTTTTCAAATGGATTGTCCTGACCGGCTCTGAATTCAAACACCTCTTTCGGCTCAGCGGCCCAATAGCTGAACCTGTCGGAGTTTTTCTTAGCGGAATTAGCTCCGAGAATTGACGGCGACTCCAATCGGGCGAATGTTTCACTCAGGGCTGGCAAATTTATTGATGCGCTGACTTTCTTATTGTGCAGTTTGCAGAGAATAGCTTTAGTTTTGGAAGCAACTGTCCTTGTCGTCATTGCAACCGTCCTGCCCTGAACTGGTTTATAATCTGCACCCCTGAAGAAGTGCCTATTCTTTCCGCCCCTGCATCGAGCATTGCCAGTGCCTGTCCTGCGGTTCTGATTCCACCGGCTGCCTTGATTTTGCAGCGAGGGGCATATTCCTTCATCAGTTTTACGTCTTCCACTGTTGCCCCACCGGCAGGATTCATCCCTGTGCTTGTCTTTACAAAATCAACGCCGACTTTATCTGCGATTCGGCAGGCAAATATCTTCTGCTCGCGTGTCAGGGCAGCTGATTCGATTATGACTTTCAGGCAAACAGCCGGCCTCATCGAACAACAGACCTTCAATACGGCTTTTAATTGATTCGACAGATATCGCGAATCGCCCTCGATTATCGCAGCCAAATCAGCTACCATATCAATTTCATCGGCGCCGTCGAAAATACAGGCTTTGGCCTGAGCTATTTTGATTTTGGTTGAATCGGCGCCGAGCGGCAAACTAACTACACCACCAACTTTGACTTTTGAGCTGTGTAATAGCTCGGCCGACAGAGCCACCCATCGCGGATTTACCGATACCGCACAAAAGCCGTAACTTTTCGCCTCCTCGCATAACTGTCTGATTTGCTCACCTGTAGCCGTGGCACTAAGCAGCGTATGGTCAATACAATTGGCTAACTGTTTTTCATTGCGGACCATCACTTTTTATGTATCCTTTCTTTTCGAAGAATTCGACGGCGTTATCTGTATTTGCAAAGACTTTTGTAGCTGTTTGCGTAACAAATACCGAGGGCCTTTGCTTTGCCATCCAGATGACGTAAACCTCCTTGGCCGCTTCGTGGGCGTGCTGTAGCTCTCTTTCAACTCCGCTGGATACCGCTGCCCGTCCGTCGGCCAATGTTGGGATAAAGCTGATTATCATATCCGACTGGTCAATCAGCAAAAAATCGCGGGCATATGTCTGGCTGTTAATGTCGCGCTCGATTTGCCGGACCTGCTCCAAATCCAGCCGAGTCTTTTGCCCCTCTACGGTCACTTCCACAAAGTCCAGCCCTTTACCGGCTGCCTGCCGAGCATAGTAAGATAAATACGACTCTTCCAAATCAGCTGGGTCAAAGCACGTAAAAAAGCCTTTCATTAATCTCCGGAACTCATCGATTCTGTTCCTGACGCTTTCCATTTCAGCAACGTGTGTCATAGGAAAGCTCAGATACGCTTTTCTTCGGTCAGGTTCGAAAATAAGTCTGTAGAAAGTTTGCGTTGTTTGCTGTTCACGGCCGCGGGCAAGACAGTAAAAGCGGGCCTTCTCGTTGACCCCTTTGCAGAGCATTTCCGTGCCGATTATCTCTTCTTCGCGCCAGACAATCAAATCTTTCAGGGTATGGTCGATGGTATGCTCGTCCGAAAGTCTGCGGTGCACTGCGATGACACCGTCAATCAAACAGATATACATATCGGCATTGAGCTGTCGCATCTGGTCGAAGTCCACCGCCGGGAACAGCCCGTGCCGCCAGCGGAAAGTGGCGTGGGTATTGACAATTAGATTGGTGGAGGCTTTCCCCGCTCCGGCGGAGGCCTTCGCCGAGACGAGTGCTTTTGCGATGATATCCTTGAAGACGCTTCGGCGAAGTGAACTTAGGCGCTTCATTGGGATGTCCAAGATTTTGCCGGCCGGGATATCCGGCGCCTCAGCATACATTTGTTCGCCGACGTTACATAAAAGCACATCTTTGCCGTTCTCGGCTGCGAATCGACAGACCTTTTCGAGATAGCTCTTTTTGTCAACACCAACCATTCCGGTAACAACAACAATCATTTCACATCTCTCATTTTGTATCCGTTTTGAGATACACCTTAAAGATTTTTCAATCTCTGTTGTTTGTCGTAATCTTTCAATGCCGTTACAAGTTCATCGAGGTCGCCGGCCATTATTTTGTCAAGGCTGTAAAGCGAGAGGTTGATTCTGTGGTCGGTGACACGATTCTGCGGATAGTTATACGTTCTGATTTTCTGGGACCTATCGCCCGAGCCAATCATGGTTTTGCGTTGTAAATCGCGCTGAGCCCTTTTTTTGCTCTGGTGATATTCGTAAATCCTGCTTCTTAGAATCCGCCAGGCCTTGGCGCGATTTTTGTGCTGACTTTTTTCATCCTGCATACTGACGGTAATTCCCGTCGGGATATGCTCAAGCTTAACGGCGCTGCTGAGCTTATTGACGCTTTGTCCGCCCGGCCCGCTCGAGCGGCTGACATGTTCGGCCACATCGTTTGGGTCAATCTGTATATCCAGCTCTTCGGGCTCAGGTAATACCGCCACCGTTGCCGCAGAGGTGTGGATTCTTCCCTGCGATTCGGTCTCCGGCACGCGCTGGACGCGGTGGCCGCCGCCCTCGTATCCCAGCTCGGACCATACACCCTCGCCCTTGACGCTGAGTATTACCTCGCGAAAGCCGCCCATCTCTGCCAGACTGAAATGAAGTTGTTCGACCTTCCAGCCCCGGCCCTGGGCGTACTTTAGATACATCCCGAACAAATCGCGCGCAAACAAAGCCGCCTCCTCACCGCCGGTGCCTGCACGGATTTCCATTATTATCGAATTGACCACCATCTCGTCGGACATTACCAGAGCATCCCGGATTTGCTCAAGTAAAGAGTTCTTTTTACCTTCAAGCTGACCAAGTTCTTCTTTCGCTAACGCCCTGAAATCTTCATCAACTGTGCCATCATTTAGAATCTTCTCGGCATCTTCAATCCCGGCTATCGTCTTTTTGTATTCGCGATATTTTTCGACTATTGTTTTGAGCCTGCCCTGCTCCTTCGACAATTCTACCAATTTGGCAGAGTCGCCGGCGACGGCCTGGTCAGCGATTCTTTGCTCAAGCTCGCAGTAGCGTGCCTCGAGTTCATCGAGTTTTGTCAAAACCGGGTCCTTTTGTGCTGCCATAGCCCCGTATCCTGTATTAACTATCCCCGCACAAATCAGATACGAACAAAAGGCTCCGACCCCGATTCATCGGGAGCTGGAGCCTTAGTGGTAAGTGTAAAGGCAGCTATTGCTGCTGGTCTTTTTTGGCCTTTTTGACGTAACTGGTGCCGTACTTTTTCTGGAACCGTTCTATTCGCCCGGCGGTATCAACGAATTTCTGTTTGCCGGTGTAGAACGGATGGCACATCGAGCATATCTCCGCGTGGATTTCCTTCGCTGTGCTGCGGGTTTCGAAGGTATTGCCGCAGCCGCAATGAATAACCACCTTATGATATTCAGGATGTATGTTCTTCTTCATAACCGAACTACTCCAAAATCCACCGACGTTTGTTTCAGCAATATACCGAAAAAAATCCTTCACGTAAACACAAAAATACCCGTACTTCTAAATGATGATTTTTTTGGCAATCTGGTCAGGAACTCTTTCGTAGCTCATAGGCTCCATAGTAAAGGTTCCCCTGCCGGCCGTCGCACCTCTTATTTGGCTCGAATACCCGAACATCTCCGCCAGCGGAACCCTGGCCTCGATTATTCGCATATTTGCGTGCACTCGTGTGTTTGTGATTAATCCCCTTTTAGCAAGCAGATTGCTCTGCACAACGCCGAAACACGATTCCGGAACCGCGACCTGAAGCCACATAACCGGCTCAAGCAGCACCGGCTCAGTCTCTTTAAGGGCGTTCTCAACCGCCATCGCACCTGCCTGTTCAAACGCCACAGTCGAGGAATCCACCGGATGAAAGGACCCATCAATCAACGTAACTTTAATCCCTACGACAGGGAAACCAGCCAGCACGCCACTGCCAAGCGCATCTCTGACGCCTCTTTCGACACTCGGGACATATTCTTTGGGAACTTTATCACCGCCCGCTTTATTTTCAAACTCAATATCCCTTCTCCAGTGACCATCCTTTGTAAAAATCGGCTCAACATTGATAACCACATGACCATATTGACCACGGCCGCCTGTCTGACGAATGAATTTGCCTTCTGCCCTGGCTGATGTGGCTACCGCTTCCTTATAAGCGACCTTGGGCTTACCGACTCGTACGTTAACCCCTTTTTCCCGCACCAGTTTGTGCTCAAGTATCTCCAAATGCAGCTCACCCATTCCACTGATGATTGTCTGGCCTGTCTCGGTGTCGACCTTCCATTCAAAGGTTGGGTCCTCACGCCTCAAGACGGTAAGCTCATCCGCGAGCTTGGCCCTGTCCGCCGCGGTTCTCGGCTCTATAGACATACTAATCACCGTCTGAGGAAATGTAATGCTCGGCAAAACAAGAGGTTTTCTTGTATCGCAAATCGTATCGCCCGTAAGTGTTTGTTTTAGTCCTACGACCGCCACAATCTCGCCCGCACCCGCTGAGTCTAAAATCTTTCTCTCGCTGGCGTGCATTTCAAATATCCGCGTAATATTTTCCCGTTTGTTGCGATTGGCATTCAACACCCTGCTGCCGGATTTCAATGTGCCCTGGTAAATCCTCAAAAAACATAAATCTCCGTGCAAGTCGCTGGTAACCTTGAATGCAAGCGCAACCAGGCCTGCATTACCGTCGCACTTAACCGATACCTTTTTACTCTCGTCGCCCGGCTTATGCCCGACAATAACAGGCTTATCCAGTGGAGAAGGCAGATACGCCACAACGCCGTCGAGCAGTTTCTGGATTCCGATATATTTCAGCGCCGAACCTACGAACACAGGATGAAGCTTGCTGCTGAGAGCGGCCTTTCTGATTGCCCTTTCGATGATTTCGCTGCTGATTGGATTATCGTGAACATACAAATCCATCAGCTCTTCGTCGTGCTCGGCCGCAAGCTCGAGCATCTGATGCCTTTGCTCTCGAGCAATTTGCTGCATATTCTGTGGGATTTCAACCTCTTCGAAGGTCGCTCCCAGCACCTCGGTCTTATAGAAAACCGCCTTCATCTTTATAAGGTCTATGATTCCCTTGAAAGAATCCTGTGCTCCGACGGGAATCTGCAGTATGACCGGATCGGCGAGCAGCTTATCGCGAATACTTTCGACGCTCATCACGAAATCAGCACCGGTCTTATCCATTTTGTTCACGAAGCAAAGGCAGGGCAGGCCGTATTTCTGTCCCTGTCTCCAGACGGTTTCGCTCTGGGCCTGGACACCCTCGGAGCCGTCAAATACCACTACAGCGCCATCGAGAACACGAAGCGACCTCTCAACCTCAGCGGTAAAATCGATGTGGCCCGGCGTGTCGATAAGGTTGATTTCGGAATCTTTCCAATAGATTTTCGTTGCCGCTGAAGTAATGGTGATGCCCCTTTGCTGCTCCTCTTTCATAAAGTCCATAACTGCAGTGCCATCGTGGACCTCACCCGTCTTGTAGGTCTTTCCGGTATAGTAAAGTATCCGCTCTGTTACGGTCGTTTTACCGTCATCGATATGAGCGATGATTCCTATATTACGCAGTTTTTTCATAGCGTTCAGTGT
>SDBU01002952.1_pt1 | contig 22111 bp, 24 predicted proteins | sample 2277071 | NCBI WGS metagenome assembly SDBU01 (sample SAMN10397929, study PRJNA504765) | marine sediment metagenome | isolation source: marine sediment core GS08_GC12, 126 cmbsf | place: Arctic Ocean: Gakkel Ridge, Loki's castle | collected 2008 | reverse complement strand
TGTTTTTCTTTTGTTTTTATTAAAGTCCAACTTCACCATTGAAGTTGGACTTTAATAGTTGTTTTGATAATTGTGATATATATTTTAAGATTGCCAAAGCACTCAGAGCACTGAGTGCTCAATTACCAAGCTAAGGTTGACTTTTTAGCTTGTCCACCGATGAGGTTGGTTGGATTTTAGGTTTTGGTTGTGGTAGAATAATATAAAGGTTATATAAAAATAATTAAATTGTAATATGGAACAACAATCAAATCAAAGTTCATCAAATCAAGGTAATGTAATTAAGTGGGGGATAGCTATTTTACTATTTGCTACAATTCCTCCATTAAGTGTTTATTATATTTGGAAAAATCTTAAAGTTTTTTCAAAAAAACTTTATATTATTTTATGGCTTTTTGGCGCAGGAAATTTAATTATGTCTTTTGCTATTTTAAGTATGTTTTCATTAGAGACATATCGTGTTTTTCAAGAAATAGGCATAGTAATTCCTTATTATATTAACATTATTTTATATTCCATAATTTTTCTTTCTGCTGTTCAAATTATTTTTGGATTTTTGATTAAGCAAAAACAAAAATTATTATCCGATATACCTAAAAATTATATTAATATCGCACTGATAATTTTATTAATAAACACTCTACTTATCCCTATTGCCGTTATAGCTATTGAGTTATCAATAGTTCTGCCCTTATATCAACAATTATTATTCTAAAAAATAATTCGTAATTTTAAAACACTGCCTATTTAATAGGCAGTGCTTTTACCCCTTGACAAATTTTAAAAAATAACCTATAATTAAATTGGAAAAGAAGGAATAGTACATTAAAAAAATAAGCGAGGGAGGATTGCTTGGGGTTATCTGAAATATCGGATACGAACAAAGCAATCCTTCCTCGCGGAAAAATGACTCTTATCAAAAAAAGAAGAGTCTAAAGGGGGCGAGATTGAAGCAGAGGTTTATGTTTCATTTGCAATATTTTGTAAATTAAAAAACCTCTCTTCCCTTCCCCCTCCTTTTTTTACTTCAAATTTTTAATGAAGTTTTTTTATTTCTAGCTTGATTTTTTCCAGTAGTTTGATATATTAGCAATACTTTAACAATAAAATATGGGAGGTTATGTAAATGATAAAAAGATATACGGATGAGAAAATTAATAAAATTTGGTCTGACCTAAATAAATTGGAGCTTTGGCAGCGAACTGAGATAGCAGTTATTCAAGCTATGGCTAATTTGGGCAAAATTGACAAAAAGATCTCTAAAGAGATTGCGACACTTCTAAACGAGAATCCAATAGACTTAAAGTGGTGGCTAAAAAGAGATGGGATTATCCACCATGATTTAAAGGCTTTCCTTGAAGAGCGTCTGCGTTTTTTATCCACTAAACTTCAGATCTACTTTCATCGGAATATAACTTCCTATGATACCGAAGAACCAGCTTTCGCCAAAATGTTAAAACAATCAATTGGGATAGTAGATGATTATTGTCTAGAATTAATGGATGTTTTAAAAAAGATGGCGATAGAGCACCGTTATACTATAATGAACGGACGAACGCATGGTCAGGAAGCAGAACTCCAAACCTTCGGTAAACGTTGTCTTACTTGGATTCAAGATCTTCGATTTGACTTTGCCAATTTAAAGAAAGCCGAGGAAAATCTGAAATACTCTAAATTATCTGGTGCGATTGGAAATTACGGTGGCATAGAACCAGCGCTTGAAAAAGAGGCTCTCAAAATATTAGAGTTCCAACCCTATTATGGAGCAACGCAGATTATGCCAAGAGAAGTTTATGCTCCAATTGCTCAAGCCTTATGCCAGATCACGCTCACATTAGATAAGATTGCTGTAGCGATTCGGTTAGGAGCTAGAAGTGGTATCCCGATTTATCAGGAACCATTCAGTAAAAAACAGAAAGGTTCTTCAGCAATGCCTCATAAGAAGAATACAATCAGAACGGAAAATATTGCAGGGATGAGTAGAATGGCGCAAGGATACTTACAGATGATTATTAGTAATATAGTTACCTGGGAGGAAAGAGCGATCGACCAGTCTTCAGTTGAGAGAGTTGCTTGGCCTGATCTCTTTCATGTCTTAATAAATTCTATTAAGAATATGACAAGGGTTCTTGATGGTTTGGTAGTATATCCAGACAATATGCTTTTGGAAATTATCAATTCTTACGGCTGTTATGCCTCAAGTGAAGCTAAGGAGCTTCTTAAAGATCTAGGCGCTCCCTTTGAACTTTCAGTAGAAGAGGCTTATAGGATAGTCCAGTTGGCTAGCTTTAATGCGTTTGAGGTAAGCGATCGTAGAAAGAAGTTAAGAGAAAATACCCCAAAGTCACTTGTCGGAGCAGATGATGTCCTTGGTACCTTCAGCATAATTATAAAAGAAGAAGGACGTTCTAGTTCTATTAAAGGCATTATTAGTCAAGGTCTTCTAAGCATTTCTTGGCAACTTGAAGCATCTGAAAAAGATGTTCAAAGATGGAATGGAATTTTGGAACAGATTTTCAGTAATCCAGAAAATGTTGGTCGTTGGGATAAGATCTTCAGACCTTCGTATTTATTAAGGGGTGAGGAGACGCTTTATGAGGAGATTTTGAATATTTAGAAATACACAAGACAAAGAGGATTAAAAAAGGTTTTAAATAATTTGCCGGATTCGCAAGAACCGGTATTTTTTATTTGCGGATTTTATTTTTAATTTATTATGGTAAAATATAATAATGAATCAAGAAGATTTTTTCCCAACTGCAGTATTAATAGGGACCATACTTTTTATTACCGCGGCATCAGTAATGGTGCTCGGTGTTAATTTTGAAGATCAGCAAAGAAAGTTATATTTGGCTAGTCTTTCATCTCCAATAAACGAAAATTTTGAAACAATTATTGAAGAGGAGCCCGAAACAGAACAGAGAATATTAAAAGAAAGCAAACCCAAACACAAAACATTATTAGAGGTATTTGTTCAGGAATTACCTGAATTGGAACCAGAGGTAGAAGAGGAACCAGAACCGGAAATTAAACAGGAATCAGAATCAGAGCCCGAGCCAGAGCCCGAGCCAGAGCCCGAGCCAGAAATAATAAATATTTGTTCTAATGACTGCGATTCTTTAGATGGTTGGTATAATAAGGGCGATACTTATTATTGCTGTAAGGATAATAATTATCGGCTTTGTGCTTGTCAGAATCAGGAATATAGGGATTATTTTTGCAATATAAATTTCTGTGATTATGATATTACTGAAAATCAAGTTGAAACAGCAGAATGTAGCCGCTGTGGATATGGTTCTTATTGCTCAAATGGAATGTGTTATGATTTATAATTAAAAATATGGAAGAAGAAAAATTTTTTTTGTTTAGAAAAATAAAATGGTGGCAAGTGATTTTAATCGGCTTTATTGTCAGCGTTTTAATAATGCTATTAGAAATTTTTATATTTAGATTTTTATAATTATGGAAGAAGAGAAAGAGGTATTAAATATCATAAAAGAATTTGCTGAAAAATTACCTAAATTTCCTGATGGCCGAATTGATTATTCAAAGAGCAACACTGCTCCAGTGCTGGTTATTATTGTGGGGTACAAAGGTAAAATTCTTTTACTAAAGCGGAGTGATAAGGTTCTGGTTTATCGAGGAAAGTGGAACGGGGTAGCTGGATATATTGATGAACTTAAACCTATTAGGGAAAAGCTATTAGAAGAGGTTCAGGAAGAGTTAGGAATTATTGAAGATAATATTTCATTAATAAATTCAGGTGAATCATATCAATTTATAGATAAAGCCGTTAATAAAACTTGGGTTATTTTTCCTTTTTTAGTAGGGCTAAAAGATGACCCAGTTATAAAATTAGACTGGGAACATAGTGAATATAAATGGATTAAACCAGAAGAATTAGGAAAGTTTGATACTGTTCCTAATCTTGAGGTAAGTTTAAAAAAAGTTTTGAAAAATTAATAATGAAAAAGGTAATATTAATCAAACACAATAAAGGAATTTTAAGGAAAATCAGTAAAACCTATCAGGTGAATAATTTATTAACTGAAAAAACTTGCAGGAATTTAAGTGTGGCAGTTAGTAAGGCAAAAAACCATAAAGAAGTTACAAAAAATATCAAGAGTGATAGAGTTTATTATATTCTTAAAGGAAAGTTGTCTATTGGTCAAAATGACAAAAAGTACGTGGCTCAAAAAGGAGATATTATACTTATTCCCAAAAGCACTAATTATCAATTTCAAGGAACCTTTCAAGCTGTTTTAATAAATGTACCAGCGTTTAATGCTCGATATGAAAGAATTGACAAGATAGACAATGAAAAAATTAATTAGTCTCAATAAAAAATTTTCAACTACACTACGGCCTAACCCGCCGTATAATTTTGATGCAAATTTTCACAAACCTTCTCATTTTAGATCTTTAGATAATGATTGGGTTAAGGGTAAGCATTGGATAACAATGGTTTGGGGAAGTAAATATCTTGGCTTAAAATTTGTAGATCAAGGAACAATTTCTAAACCAAAAATAAAATTAATAGTGTTTTCAGAAAAACCTTTATTAAAAAATTATAGAAATAGCTTATTAAATGAAATAGAATGGAGATTTAATTTTATATCAAATATTTCAGAGTTTGGTAAGAAGTTTAAAAGGGATAAAGTTTTAGGCCCGTTAGTTAAAAAATGGCGAGGAATGAAGCCAGTAGCAGCTAATTCTCTTTATGAAACTTTAGTTATCTATATTGTTCTTCAAAATACTATAGCCCGTCGTTCTGTCCAGATGTTACAAAGTCTTTTTGATAAATTTGCCAAAAGAGTGAAATTTGATAATAAAATTCTTTTTACTTTTTGGAAACCAGAAGCCGTGAATAAGGTTTCGGAACAAGTTTTAAGAGATTTAAAATTAGGATATAGGGCTAAATTTTTAAAGGAGATTAGTTTTCAGTTTACCCAAAAGAATATCAATGAATTTGAGCTTAGAGGGATTAGAAAAGAAGAATTAAAAGAAAAAGCATTAAAAATATATGGTATTGGGCCCGCTTCTGTTGAATATCTTTTGTTCGAAGATTTTTATCATTATGATGCTTTGGAAACTATTCCTCCCTGGGAGCAGAAAATAATGTCTATGTTAATATTTAAGAAAAAATTAGTTCCTGTTGAAAAGATTTTAAACTTTTTTAGGAAAAGATATCCGAGTTGGGAAAAATTGGCCTTCCATTATATGTGGGAAGATTTGTTTTGGCAGAGAAGAATTCAGAAGATAGATTGGTTAGAAAAAGAAATCAGAGTTTGAAAAATTGTTTTTTAGGAGGTTTTTTTGATATAATAAAAGCATGAAACCATTTTCTGATAATATTATTTTTATTGATACAGAATTTTCAACTTTAGATCCATATGAGGGGGAGATTCTTTCTATTGGTTTGATGAAATTAGATGGTCAAGAATTATATATGGAATTAGAATATAATGGTGAAGTTAGTGAATGGGTAAAAAATAATATTGTCCCTAATCTTAAAGAAGTTAAAATTAGTAGAAAAGAAGCTGTTTTAAAGATTAAAAAATTTATTGGTGACACAAAACCATATATGATTGGATATGTAAATCAATTTGATGCAATTTATTGGTATAAATTATTTAGCCCTGAAGACAACCCTTGTTATTGGATACCAATTGATTTTGCTTCAATGTTATTTATATCAGGAATAGATCCCGAAAAAATAAGTTTAGAAGATGAAAAATTTTTTAAGAAAATAGGCGTTGATCATAAGAAATATAAAAAGCATAACGCCTTAGATGACGCAAAACTTTTAAGGGAAGTTTATTTAAAATTTATTAAAGTTTAATTATAATTTATAATTTTATGAGAGAAGAGAAAATTCATAAAATAGAAGTACATGTAGCTGGGATATGTATTAAGGAAGATAAAGTTTTAATAGTTAAAAGGAGTTCATCAAGAAGGTTATACCCTAATTTTTGGGAATGTGGCGGAGGCCAGGTTGAGGTGGGAGAGAATTTTGAAGAAGCAGTTAAAAGACAGCTGAAAGAAGAATTAGGAGTAATTGTAGAACCGATTAAAATCTTAAAGGTCTACGAGATTTCAATTCCAGATTCAGAACAAAAAAAGATACCTGGCATTAAATTTTTTTGTGAAATTATAGGTTTTATTAACGAAAGAAAACCTCAAATAACTAAAGAACATTCTGAATGGCGCTGGCAGCCGATTAATCAATTAGAAGAAATTGATTTTATTCCAGGCATTCGAGAGGATATAAAATTAGCTTATTCTTTATACAAAGAAATAAAATAATAGTTTAAAAAATTAATTAATCGCCAAAGAGGCGATTTTTTGGTAGAATAGAATATATGAAGATTATATCTTGGAATGTTAATGGCCTAAGGTCAGTTTATAGGAAGAATTTTTTAAAATGGTTTGGCAAAGAAAAGGCGGATATTGTTTGTTTGCAGGAAATAAAAGCCCATGTGAAACAGCTTCCTTCTAGCTTGATCAATGTAGAAAATTATTTTTCCTATTTTAATTCTGCTAAAAAGAAGGGCTATAGCGGCGTGGCTGTTTATACAAAAGAAAAGCCATTAAAAGTAGAAAAGAAAATAGGAATTAGCAGATTTGATAGAGAAGGGAGAGTATTGAAATTAGAATTTTCTGATTTTGTTTTATTTAACCTCTATCTTCCCCAAGGCGGAAGAGAAAAACAAAATTTAGATTATAAATTAGAAACTTATGATTATCTTTTTAATTATCTAAAAAAGATTAAAAAGAAAAATATTATTTTAACTGGCGATTTTAATATCGCCCATGAAGAAATTGATTTAGCTCGGCCAAAAGATAATAAAGATAATACAATGTTCACTCCCAAAGAAAGAAAAAAAATAGATAGAATAATTGAGCTAGGGTTTGTTGATAGTTTTAGAAAGCTCCATAAAAAAGGAGGAGTTTATAGCTGGTGGCTTTATGCTTTTAAGGCCAGAAAAAGAAATCTTGGTTGGAGGTTGGATTATGTATTTGTGTCTAAAAAATTAGGGCCAAAGATACAAAGATCTTTTATTCTTAATAAAGTTAAAGGTTCAGATCATTGCCCTGTGGGTATAGAAATATCATGAGTATTATAAGGAACAGAAAAGAGATTGCTACAACAGAATTAAGGGAAAAGGCATTAGATATTATTGAAGCAGGGATTAGCCGAGTTCTTCCGTCAATGCTTATGAAGTCGGCGGTGAGTTTTGATTCAGAAAAGAAAATATTAACTATTCACAATAATGTTTATGATGCTTCTAAGGGCAGGATATTTGTTATTGGTGGAGGTAAGGCAGTGGGACTTATGGCCGAGGCATTAGAGGATATTATTGGTTCGGAAAATATTACAGACGGTGTTTTAAATTGCAAAGGCGATAATTATAAAACAAAGAAAATTAAAGTTATAAAAGCGAGCCACCCTTTTCCAGACGAAAAAGGGGTTGAGGGAGTAAAAGAAATGCTTAGTTTAAAAAATCGTTATTCTATTAATGAAAATGATTTAATAATATGTTTAATTTCTGGCGGAGGTTCTGCTTTAATGCCTTGTCCAGTTGAAGGAGTTAATCTAGGGGATAAACAGGCAATAACAAAATTGTTAGTACATAGTGGGATTAAGATAGATGAGGTTAATACAGTGAGAAAACATCTCTCTAGAACAAAAGGCGGGCGTCTCGGTCAATTTTTTGAGCCGGTAAAAATTGTTTCTTTAATAATATCGGATGTGGTGGGAAATAATCTTAATGTAATTGCCTCTAGCCCTACTGTTCCCGACATTTCAACTTTTCAAGATGCTTATGAAGTTTTAGAAAAGAATAATTTATTGGCTGAGGCCCCAAAAAGTGTTGTGGAGTTTTTAAAAAAGGGATGCAATAAGGAAGTAGGGGAAACTCCGGAACAATTATTTAATTGTTATAATTATATTATTGGAGATACTGAGCTTGCTCTTGAGGCAATGGCAGAGAGATCAAAGGAATTAGGGTTTAATCCTTTTATTATTACTGATAAGCAGATAGGGGATACAACAATTATGGCTCGTGATCGGGCTAATGAAATAATACAAGGTGAATACAATGATTACGATGTGGTTCTTATTGGAGGAGAGACCACTCCAAGATTGCCTAAGAATTTTGGGAAAGGGGGGCGGAATCAACATTATGCAGCTGTGTCTTTACCTTTGATGGAAAAATATTCTGGAGAGTGGCTTATTGCTAGCGTAAATACAGACGGATCGGATTTTTTGCAAGACATAGCTGGCGCAATAGTTGATAAGGATTCTTTAAATCAGGTGAAAGAAAAAAATATAGACATTGATTCTTACTTAGAGAAATACGACAGTTATAATCTATTGGATAAAATAGGCAATTCTATTATTATAACTGGCGAAACAGGGACTAATGTCTCAGATGTTATATTATATATTTTAAAAAATTAATATGCATACACCAAAAGTGAAATTCACCAACATTCCCATATCCAAAGAAATTAATTGGATGTATGGTTTTTTGTTTCAAGATGAATGGGGTTGGGGAAAATATATTATTAGAAAACATCCCAAAATTAAAAAAGTTTTTTTCTATAAAAATAAAGTTGATCGAGTTAAATTTTTAAAACAATATATTATTCAGCTTAGAAAAGATAATTTTAAGACAATAGAAAGAAATAAAAATAAATATCAAAAACAATGGCAAAAAATCGAAAAAGATTTTTTTAAGATATCAGCGGAGATTATAGAAATTAATTGGCCTAAAAAAAGAAAAGTGATTCAAGCTATGGTTTCTATTAATCCAATTTGCCCGCGGTTTTTAAGTGATTGGAGTTTTTTTCTTTCTTATGACAGAGGAATTAAAGGCGCAATGGAAATAATTATGCACGAATGCTGCCATTTTTTATACTTTGAAAAATGGAAGAAGCTATACCCTAAAATGAGTCCCAAAAAATTTGAATCTCCATATATAGAATGGCATTTAAGCGAAATTTTAGCGCCGGTGATATTAAACGATCCTAGAATCCAAAAATTATTAAAACAAAAAGCAGGTTTTTATGAGGAGTATAAAAGGATTTATATTAATAAAAAAATCGCTCCAGAATATTTTAATTTGTTGTATAAAGAATATTTAAAAGAACAATCAAGTTTTGAGGATTTTCTTCAAGGAGCTTATAGGGAAATTAAAAAACATAAAAATAAGTTTAAAAAATTATGAAGGTTTTCCACCCTAAATTTGTTCGCTCGTTCGGAAATACAAATGAGATTACTCACTTGTATTCCCCTCGCTTCGCTCACAAATAAAACTCAAAAATATGAATACTCCAAAAATTATTTTCAAATATTCTCCAATATATAACGATATTTGGAAAGGAAGATTGTCAAAAAAGACAAAAAATTATCCTTCTGAGAAACAGATAATTAACTATATTAAAGTAGTAGAAAAATTATGGAGAAAAGATGAGAAGAAAATTTTGAAAGAACTTTCTCAAATCAGTCAGATGAAATGGAGGTCTAAAACTATTGATTGTTTTGTTGTAGGAAGATGTATACCTTTTTCCTGGCCTTTAACTATGCCAATTTATGAAAAGCATCCAGATTATTTTATTGATATTTTAATTCATGAATTGATCCATGATTTATTTGTGGATGACATGGATTTAAAAAAATCAGATAAAGCCTGGCAGCATATTAACCAAAAGTATAAAAATGAATCAAGGGAAACTAAGGGTCATATTATAATCCATGCAATTCATACTCATATTTATCTAAAATTCTATAATGAGAAAAGGTTAAAAAGGGATATTAAACTGATAAGTTTTTTACCTGATTATAAAAGGTCTTGGGATATTGTTCAGAAAGAAGGTTATCATAATATTATTCAAGAATTTCAAAAAAGAATTAAAAAATGATTTTATGAAATATAGAAAAACAAAGATTTTTGATAATAAAAAAATAATTATAAGATCAGCTTCAAAGAGCGACCTGAAGCAAGTTAAAAAATTCCAAGATTTTATTAATTCTTTTATTAATGAAGATGCAATGATTTTATTTAATAAAAAGATTTTTTTAAAGGAAGAAACTACTTGGTTAAAAAATCAATTAACCCAAATAAAAAAGCATAAATTAGTTTATTTAATCGCAGAACATAATAATGCCTTAGTTGGCAGCGTGGTTCTTGTTTCGAAAATTGAGCGTCAGGATCATGTAGCAGATTTTGGTATTACTATTAAGAATGGATATCGCGGGATAGGACTAGGTAAGTATTTAATTAAAGAAATTATTAAATTAGCTAAAAAAGAACTAAAACCAAAGCCTAAGATTATCACATTTGACGCTTTTGCTAATAATAAACCAGCCATTAGTCTTTATAAGAAAATGGGTTTTAAGCAAGTAGGTAAGATACCGCGTCAATTTCAATATAAAGGAAAGTTAGTTGATGAAATAATAATGTTGAAGGATTTATAAAATCAAAAGTTCAACTTCCGACAATATGGAAATTATTGAAGAATTTAAAATTATTTGGGGTTATCTAAAAAATTATAAAAAGGCGATTGCTAAAATCACTCTTTTAGCAATGTTTGTTGCTGTTATTACGGCCGTTATTCCATATATTTATGGAGTACTAGTAGATACTGTTTCCATAGAAGCATTTAGTATAAATTTTGTCTTTGCTATTTTAGGAATCTGGCTAACAATCAGTATTGTATCTGCTTTTTTAGGAAAAATTATTTCTCAGAGAAGCAGTTTCCTTAGTATTGATGTTGCCAATGATATAATATGCGAAAATGCTGCTCATATAATTGCCCTTCCTTTAAAATTCCATAAAGAAAAAAAGATCGGTGAAATTTTTTCTAAAATAGACAGGGCCTCTATGAGTATAGCTAGAATTACAGACGAAATTATTTTCTGGATGTTGCCTCGATTAGTCACAGTTTTAATTGGAATTTTAATTTTATTCTCAGTAGAATGGCGCTTAGCCGTAGGAACCGCTATCCTATTTTTTGGATATATTTTAATTACTATATACAAAACCTCCCCTATTATCCAAAAACAAAAGAATCTTAATAAGGCATTTGAACAAGCTTATGGCAATCTCTATGATAGCTTTTTAAATATTCAAACCATTAAATCATTTGCCGCAGAAGATCTTCAAGTTAAAAAATACAAGAAAGATTTTAGAAAAGATTTAAATAGCGCCTATAAAGAATATATGACATTGTGGCATTTTTTAGCTCTGTGGCAACAATTATTTTTTGGAATTGGATTTGTAATTCTTTTTAGTTTTAGTATTTTACTTTTAAGGGAAAACACGATTTCTTCAGGACAATTAATAATGTTTTTAGGGTACTTAAATCTTACCTATGAGCCGCTAAAATTTTTAAGTTATCAATGGAAAAGTTTTAAGACTGGAATGACTACTATTAAGAGAACTGAAAAGCTTTTAGATATAAAACCAGAAAATTATCAAAAAGAAGGAAAGATTATAGAAAAAGTTAAGGGAATGGTTGAATTTAAAAATATCGGTTTTGGCTATAAAAAACAACAGGAGATTTTAACTGATATTAGCTTTATTGCTGAAGCCGGGCAAAAGATTGCTATTGTTGGTGGAAGTGGAGAAGGCAAAACAACTTTAGTAGACTTAATCCCTCTTTATTCTATCCCTACTAAGGGGGAAATTAAGATTGATGGAGTAGATATTAAAAAATTAAATCTTCAGTTTTTAAGATCTCTTACTGCCTATGTTCCTCAAGAAGTAATTTTATTTAACGATACTATTGAAAATAACATTCGTTATGGTAATCCTAAGGCCACTGATCAAGAAATTATAACCGCCGCTAAAATAGCTAATGCTCATAATTTTATAATGAGTTTTTCTAAAAAATACAAACAATTAGTAGGGGAGAGAGGAATTAAACTTTCTATGGGCCAAAAACAACGGTTAGCTATTGCCCGAGCCATAATTCATAATCCTAAAATTTTAATTCTAGATGAAGCCACTTCGTCTTTAGACTCAGAATCAGAAAAGTTAGTCCAAGAGGCCTTAGAAAAATTAATAACAAATAGAACCACTTTTATTATTGCTCATCGTTTAAGCACTATCAAAAAAGCCGATAAGATTTTAGTTTTAAAAAATGGAAAAATTGCTGAGCAAGGAACTCACCAAGAGTTGATTCAAAAGAAAGGTATTTATTTTAAATTTTATTCTTTGCAGTTTAAAATATAAAATAAAATTAGAAGTTTAATTTCGATAATTAAATAACTTTAAAAGATATAAATATATGTCTAAGAAAAAAATTAAAGAATACTACACAGATTATGGTATAGGGGAGTGGGAGAGATTAAATCGGGATCCATATCATAAATTAGAATTTAATACTAGTGTGCATTTTTTAAAAAAGTATTTTCCTAAAAAAGGATTAGTTTTAGACGCAGGTGGTGGCCCTGGAAGATATACAATCGAATTAGCAAAATTAGGGCATGAATTAATTTTGTTTGACTTAACGCCGGAGTTATTAAAAATCGCAGATAAGAAAATTAAAAAAGAAAAAGTGCAAGATAGAGTTAAAAAAATTATACAGGGCTCTATTGATGACCTTTCTGTATTTGAAGATAATAAATTTGACGCTGTTATTTGTTTAGGCGGTGTATTATCACATTTACTCGATGAAAAACAAAGGGAAAAAGCAGTCGATGAGTTGGTCAGGGTTGCAAAGAAAAATTCTATAATTTATGTTTCTGTGATTAGTAGATTAGCTGTTTTAGTTAGCGAGTTAGTGAATTTTCCTGAGGAAATTCAAATTAAAAAGGTTTTTCAATCTGTTAGGGATAGCGGAGATTATAGAGGAGGTTATGGTTTTACATCCTGTCATTTTTTCTTTGTCGAGGAGTTAAAAAAGTTATTTAAAAAAAAGAAAGTAAAAATCATAGAAATGGTTGGGCTTGAAGGATTATCTTCTAACTATATAAAAGAGACTAATAAACTTTTTAAGAAATATCCAAAATCAGCAGATATTTGGTGGGAAACGCATTTAAAAACCTGCGCTCATCCTGCTGTGGTTGAGATGAGTCCGCATTTTATGATAATTTGTAAAAAGCTGTAATAAAGAAAGCCAAAGAATATTATAAATTAGGTAATTCATAAAGATAAAATTTATAAAAAATCGCCAAAAAGGCGATTTTTTGATATAATATAGTATATGAATGTTGAAGTAGAAATAAAAGTTCGAATAGACAACTTTAAGGATGTAAAAAAGAAGCTGCCTGAATTTGGTAAATTAATCAAATCAATTAGGCAGATTGATGAATACTATACTCCTTGCCACAGGGATTTTTACGCTCATCTTCCCCACGCAGTAGAGTGGCTGAGAATAAGAATAAATCCCGATAAGGTAATTTTTGAATATGATAAATCTTTTGATAGAGACGATGGAAATCAGGATTATGCAGATGAATATGAAACTGAAGTTTCTCATCCTGACGAATTAAGAAAAATTTTAGGATTTTTAGATTTTAAAAAAGTAATTATTGTTGATAAACAAAGAGAGTATTGGGATTGTGGAAATTTTGAAGTATGTTTAGATCATGTTAAAGATTTAGGATATTTTATAGAAGTAGAAGCAAAAGGTGATTTTGAAAATACAGCAGTAGCCAGGGAAGAGTGTATTAAATTTTTAAATAAACTCGGGATTCAATACAAGGGTAATGAAATTAGAACCGGATATCCTGTTTTGCTTTTAAAAATGAAAAAGGGATTATAATATATATTTAGTAAAGAAGAATTATTATTGGATTATTAAAAAAATCGGAAGTTTAATTTCGATAATTCAATATGAGAAATAAAATTGAAGAAGTTAAAAAATTTGCTGAAAGACATTTGATCTATGGCAGCGACCCGGCTCATAATATAGAACACATTATGAGGGTTTATAATTTAGCTATTAAGTTAGCTCAAGGAGAAAAAGTTGATTTAGATGTTATAAAGATTGCTGTTTTATTGCATGATATTGGTGGGATTAAAGAAAGGAAAGATTCGTCCGGGAAGACTGACCACGCTGTAGAAAGCGCAAGATTAGCAAAACCATTTTTGATAAAACTTAATTTATCAAAAAATAAAATTGAACATATTTTAAATTGTATAATTTCTCATCGCTACAGATCAGAAGAAAAACCAAAGACATTAGAGGCAAAGATAGTGTTTGACGCGGATAAATTAGAAACATTGGGCGCTATTGGAATTGCTAGGGCTTTTACTTGGATAGGGAAGAACAACGCTCATATTTATAAAAAAGTAAATATAGAAAAATATACTAAAGAAAACCTTTCCGGAAAGATTAATGGCCGGATCCAAGACAAAACTAAGCATAGCCCTCAAATAAATTGGGAGACTAAAGAGCAATATGCCATCGATTATTTATATACGAAAAAGGCAAAACAGATAGCAAAAAAGAGAATTGAATTTTCAAAAAAATTCTTTTTAAAATTAGAAAAAGAAATTAAGGGATTAGAATAAGATTAAAAAAACGGCGGTTGAACTTTCGATAATTAAAAGTTTTAAAAAAGAATTGAAAAATAATTTTATGAAATATAGAAAAACTAAGATATTTGATAATAAGAAAATAATTATAAGATCAGCTTCAAAGAGCGACCTGAAGCAAGTTAAAAAATTCCAAATTTTTTATAATTCTTTAGTTGAAGAAGATGTAATGATAAATCGTAATGAAAAGGTTTCTATTAGGTATGAAATTGATTGGTTAAAGAATAGAATAGACGAAATAAAAAACCATAGATCAGTTATATTAATAGCGGAATATAATAATATTATAGTCGGGAGTTCAAATATTAGTTTAAAAACTGGCAGATCAAGTTATGTAGGAGGAGTAGGAATTTCTATTGAAAAAAATTATAGAAAAATAGGGCTAGGGATTTTTTTAATAAAAGAGATAATTAAATTAGCCCGAAAAGAATTAATACCGAAACCGAAAATTTTAAGATTAAGCGTTATGCCAAATAATAAGCCAGCTTTAAAACTTTACGAAAAGACTGGCTTCACCTCGGTAGCTAAAATTCCTCGGCAATTTCAATATAAAGGAAAATTAGTTGATGAAATAATAATGTTGATGGATTTATAAAATCAAAAATAAAATCGGGGGTTGAACTCCCGACAATTAGGTAATTTAAAATGTGCTTAGCTTAGCTAAACACATTTTTTATTAAAACTAATAAACTATTGACAGTTTTCATTATCTTTGGTAAAAAGAAAATAGAACTTTTCCAATGAAATATAGATTATGAGATGAAATATTCAGGAAGAGTTTGAATAAATAAAAAGATAAAAGAGGTGAAAGAAAATGGATAGGGAAAAATATGGTGAAGAATTTGAAGTCCTTAATGAAGGATTAACCCCGGAATGCCGAATGGGACTTCTTCATAAAGATGGTTGTTGCGGCGGTAGAGCTTAAAGTATAAGAAATAGAGTTTGATTATGTGCTTATCAAACTTTTTTTATATTTTGAATTACAAAATTAACTATTAGAGGTGAAAAAATGAATTTAAAATGGTCGCAGTTTATTTTTTGGGTCGATTCTTTAAATGATAAAAATAAAGTAATTATCCGAAACACCCTAACGGGATCTATTGTGAAAGTAGAAAAACGAATTAAACAAAGTATTGATGATTTTTTGAAAAATGAAAAAGGCATTTCTCAAAAAAAATTTAGAAACTATATAAGTCAGTTGGTGAAACTCGGCATACTTGTTCCAATAGGACTAGATGAAAGCGAAGTGTATTATAAATTTTTCCAGCGAATAAGAAAAAACAGTTCAATATTTGTTGTATATATTGCGACAACTACGAACTGCCAATTAAATTGCCCTTATTGTTAAGAGAGAGGAATTACAGGAAAAATAATGAATTTTGAAACGGCTGATAATATAATTCTCTGGTGTAGAAATTACTTGGATAACAATAAATGTAAAAAATTTCGGGTAATTTGGTACGGGGGAGAACCTTTATTAAATAAAAAAGTCATTCAATACATTTTGCCCCAACTTCATCAATTAAGCCAAGAAAAATTTGTAACATTCGACAACCAGATAGTTACTAACGGAGTACTTTTATATCAAGAAACTGCTGCATTTCTCTCTCAGTACAATCTAAGTAGGGTCCAGATAACGCTCGATGGCACTAAGGAAATACACGACCAAAGACGAACTAAAAAGAATGGTGAAGGCACCTTTAATCAGATATTTCAAAATATCTTAAGTATTCTCAGCAATGATATCATCGGGAAAATTAGTTTACGAATAAATTTTGATAAACATAATACTAATTTCATCCCTGAACTATTAGATTTATTGGCAAGATATAAATTAGAAGAAAAAATAGAGCTTTCTTTTGGAATTACTTCCTCTACTGTTTGTAATGATTTAAAAAAGGGAGTAAAGGCCTATACAGATAAATACGGTTTCAATGAGACGGAAAACATCAACAGCTATCTCTGGCTTTACAGAAAAGCCAAAGAGAAGGGATTTATTATGCCTGATGAATTTATGTTAGGCCCTTGGTGTTCAACGAGAGATATCCACTCAGTAATAATTGAACCAAATGGCTCTTTGGTAAAATGCTTTTCAGGAGTAGGAAGAAAAGAATTTACGTTTGGAGACATAACTTCAACCTTTAGTTGCAATGATGTTCGATTAAGCGATTTTAGGTATTTGAAAAAATGCCTTCAACAAAAATGCCCTTACCCACCAATTTGTGGAGGGGGATGTAGATTTGAGGCCTTTATTCATCTTAAAGACCTTCAAAAAACTTATTGCCAATTAAAATTAATAGAAGGGATTAATAAAGGATTGACCCAAATTAATTATTCGTAGAAATAAGACTATCTAAAATAGATGGTCTTTTTATTATCATAAATTTGTTATATTATTAAATAATGGAAGATAATTGTATTATAAAACAAAATATTCCTTGGTATAAAAATCAATATTTAAATGAAAAAGATTGGCTAATTAAAAAAAGTCAGTATTATATTTTTCATTATTTTAAAGATTCTTTAGCTGAAAAAGATATAGAAAATATAATTAACATTCAAGAACAAAATCGCCGAGAAATATTAAAAATTTTGAAATTAAAAAATAAAAGAAAAATAAATTATTATTTATATCCTTCAGAGAAAATTAAACAAAGCTTAATGGGAGATAATGGTTATGGCAACGCTGTGTGGATAGAGATTAAAAAAAATAAATATTGGAACTCTAAAAAATTTGAAGTTCATGCTATATATAATAAAAAAATTAAATGCATAGGGCCTCACGAAGATACTCATTTACTTTCCTTACCTTTAGGAGTTTCTATATTTTTATTTTGTGAAGGACTTGCTGAATTTATGGATAAAAAATGGCACGGCAAGGACATAGATATTTGGGCGAAGAAATATTTAAAAAAAGACAAAATTTATCCTATTAAGTTTTTAATAAATAATAAAAATTGGGACAAAATTAACGATATGATTGTTTATCCTCAATCCGGTTCTTTTGTAAGATACTTGATCAAAATTTATGGATTAGAAAAATTTAAAAAAGTCTATAAAGAACTTTCAAGAAAAAATACGCCAAAAGAAAATATTGAAATTATAGAAAAGAATTATTCTAAATCAATAAATGAAATAGAACAAAACTGGAAAGATTATTTAATACATATTAAATAAAATTTTTCTACTGATAAAAATTGTTTAATATTTACTCTATTAAGTGTTTTTTATTAACATTAGTAAATTTGTTAAATTCGCTAGAAACTAGTAAAATATAGTAAGAGAGATAATAGGATAAATTAAAATTATAGCGAAAAAAGATTTTAGGCAAAACTGTTTATAAATATCCTTTTTCAAAAACACCCATTTATCCCGTAGTTAATTAAAATTTTTATTTGTGAGTGAAGCGAGTGAAATGACAAATTTATTTGGCATTTTCGAGCAAGCGAACAAATTTAGGGTGGAACTCTTCATTATGAAAAAAGAAATAGAAGTAAAAATTCAATTAAATAAAAAAGAGAATATAGCAAAAAAATTGAAAGCATTAGGTTGGGAAAAAAGAAAGTCATATACTCAAACTACGTATGGATTTTTTTCAGATGATTCAATAGAAAAAGGAATTTTTCCGAGAATAAGGATGGAAAATAAAGTTCCTGTATTTACAGTAAAGGTAAAAAATAATAAAAAGAAATCTGAATATTTTGAAAGGGATGAATACTCGGTTAAAATTAGTGATTTAAGAAATGGAGTAAAAATTCTTCAATTATTAGGATATAAAAGAATACGAAAATTTACAAAATTTAGAGAGGAATGGTTTTTTAATAAAAAATCTATAAAAATAACTGTTGATAGGTTGTATTTTGGCAATTTTTTAGAGATAGAAGGATCCAAAAAAGAAATAGAAAAAACAATAAAAGATTTAGGGTTTCAAGACAGACGAAAATTCACAAAAGCATATTTAGCTTTAGAAGACGAGTTTAAATTAAAAAATAAAACGAACAAAAGATTTTTTAAAAAAGCAGGTGATTAAAAAAATTTCGTGGCAAAAAAAAGTTAAATATTTATCCACATCCCTTTGCATAAATTAGAAAATTTAAACAATATTTCAGTTCAGCGAACCGAAGGTTCGCTGTTTTTGCTAATAATAAGTTTGTTATTTCCAAAGAAATTAGTAAAATATAATAAGAGATGAATTAGGATAATTTAGATTGTACTGATAATAGAAACAGTTTTAATTTTAAATAAAATATGGATTGTTCTTAGTGAATAAATTTTTAGTCATATTAGCGGTAAGTTTGGGCTTATGGATTGGCTTTTGAGTTTATTTCTTAGGTAAAGAAAAGAATGTAAATAAATATTTTTTAATTTCTGATATTTATAAAATCGAATATAAGAACAAATTAGTTTATAGAAAATGTTTTAATTATGCCAAACACTAAAAAGAAATTTTATATTACTAGTAGTATTGCCTATACTAACGCACCACCCCATTTAGGATTTGCTTTAGAAGTAATTCAAGCTGATGTTATAGCCAGATATCACCGATTTTTAGGTGAAAATGTTTTCTTTCTAACTGGAGTTGACGAACATGGTATAAAAATAGCAAAAACTGCAAAACGAGCGGGTAAAAATCCAAGAATATTTGTTAATGAGATTTCAAAAAAGTTTGAGAATTTGAAAGATGTTCTTAATTTATCTAATGATGATTTTATTCGAACAACAGACCAGATAAGACATTGGCCAGCGGTAAAAAAAGTCTGGCTCAAACTTAAAAAAAATAATGATATTTATAAGAAGCAATATAAGGGTTTTTATTGTCATGGTTGTGAATGTTTTATAACTCAAAAGGATCTAATTAATGGAAAATGTATTATCCATCAAAAGAAACCAGAATTAATTGAAGAAGGAAATTATTTTTTTAAACTTTCAAAATATTCTGAAAAAATTAAAAAAATAATTGAAAAAAATGAAATAAAAATTATCCCTCAAAGAAAAAAGAAAGAAATTATTAATTTTCTTAAAAATGGACTAGAAGATGTAAGTTTCTCTCGACCAAAATCAAATTTAAAATGGGGCATACCTGTACCAGATGACGAAACCCAAACAATTTACTGTTGGGCAGATGCTTTAATAAATTATATTTCAGCTATTGGTTATAAGAAAGAAAATGATAAATTTAGATTATTTTGGCCTGCTGATGTTCATTGTATTGGCAAAGATATTTTAAAATTCCATGCATTAATCTGGCCTGGAATGCTTTTATCTTTAAGATTACCTTTGCCAAAGAGTATATTTATTCATGGATTTATTACAGTGGATAATCAAAAAATGTCAAAATCGTTGGGTAATGTAGTTGACCCTTCTAAATTAGTTGAAAGATATGGAACTGACCCAGTTCGTTACTTTCTTTTACGAGAAATTTCTGCAACCGAAGACGGCGATTTCTCTTATGAAAAATTTAAACAACGTTATAATGCTGATTTAGCTAGCGGATTAGGAAATTTAGTAGCAAGAGTTATTACAATGGCAGAAGTGATCCAAGAAAAAAATATAAGGATTCAAAATTTAAATAAAAATATAAAAATTAAAAAAATGATAGATAATTCCTGGGAAAGATATAATAAATCTTTAAGCGAATTCAAATTTAATGAATCCTTAAAAGAAGTTTGGGAGTTAATTAGTTTTTGTGATAAATATATTGAAAAAGAAAAACCATGGCAAAAATCTGAAAATTCTTCCTTGGTAATTAACGATTTATTAATTATTTTGACTAATATTACTTATATGCTTCAGCCGTTTTTACCAAAAACTTCAAGGAAAATATTGGGACAATTAGGTATTAAGGCATACGATAAAATATCACAATTTAAAATCAAAAAAGAAAAGGTATTATTCCCGCGATTTTAGATTTTTAAAAAAATAAAAATTAATTTTAATATTTTATTTTTAAAAATTTAATTTTCCTTATTAATAAAAAAGAGGGTAGAAATTGCTTAGCTAAGCTAAGCACATTTTTTGTGAAGGGAATGCCCCTCTTTTTTTTATTGTTTTTTATTAACCTTTATAAATTTGTTAAATTTGCTAGAAATTAGTAAAATATAGTAAGAGATGAATTAAGATAATTTAGATTATGTAAAATCAAAAGTCCAAATTTCAATAGTAAGTTTTCTATCAGTAGTGGCGATGTCGGACATCGCCACTACCGCTACTAAAAAAATTGGAAGTCCAGAAATCGGAGGTTGGATTTTTGACAGTTGTTTTCGACAACTAATAGGTTTTTTTCAAAATTTAATTCTGCGCTGAAAGCGCAGAATTTTTGTTGTTGTTTTGAAAAAAATTTGGTAAAATTAAAAAATGAAACGAAAAAAAATTTAGGTAAAATGTGCTTGGGCAAAATTGCTTAGGCAATTGCTTAGCCCGGCTAAGCAATTTTGCCCAGTATGTATAATCTAAGTTATAGCTTGTGCTTAACTTAGTTAAGCACATTGCCCAGAATATGAAGATTATATAAAATCGGGAGTAAAAATTGGGAGTTCAACTTCCGACAATCTTTCGACAATTACTGCCGACAGTTAAAATTATAAAAAGAATTAGAGACCTTTTATAAATTCACTACAGGAAGAGAGGTAGAAATGGTAGAATTAAAGAAGAGGATAAGGGCGTTAGAAAAAGAGCGCGAAAGAGAGAAATAAATAACATTTACAACATTCTAACATTCTTGAGAATGTTAGAATGTTGTAGGTCAATATTATAAAAAATATATTATGGATTTTTCTTTAGTACATCAATTTTTAGTTATATTAGCTGTAATCTTGGGATTATGGATAGGTTTTTGGGTTTATTTTGCAGGAAAAGAAAAAAAGGTAAATAAATATTTTTTAGGGATGACCTTGATTTGGATTTTTGGAGTACTGATTGCTGATTTTGTTTTTCGAAATGTATTATTGCCTGAGGAAATTACTTATTTTCTTCCAAAATTAGGAATTGCTTCTGCTTTTCTTTTTATGATCTTTTTTTATTATTTTTCATTATATTTTCTTAGAGAAAAAGATAAATTTAGATTACTTAACAAACTAACTTTATTAATACCAATTACAGGCGTTTTTTTTGCAATTTTAACAAACTTATTTATACATGAAATAACAATAACAAAAGAAGGATTAGGATTAGATTTAATTTTATCTCCTACAGGAAAAATTATTTTTTTAGGATTTGTTATTATTACAACTTTTTTTATTTTCTCACGTTTTTTAATTAATTATTTCAGAGCTCCAAAAGAAGACAAATTAAAATTTCAATACCCAGCAATTGGTATTTTTATTTTTATTATAATGAACCTTATTTTCAATGTTTATTTTCTTTTAATTGAAGATACTATGTCATATTCTTATTTAGGTAATTATAGTATTATCGCCCTTCTTGGTTTTACTGCTTACGCTATTGTGAAGAGGGAATTGTTCGGTATTAAGGTTCTCTTCACTCAATTTTTAGTAATCCTTATGGGTATTATTCTATTAATAATACCTTTTTTAATAGATATTCTCTGGATTAAAGCGTTA
>SDBU01002951.1_pt1 | contig 22112 bp, 16 predicted proteins | sample 2277071 | NCBI WGS metagenome assembly SDBU01 (sample SAMN10397929, study PRJNA504765) | marine sediment metagenome | isolation source: marine sediment core GS08_GC12, 126 cmbsf | place: Arctic Ocean: Gakkel Ridge, Loki's castle | collected 2008 | reverse complement strand
TCGGGCTGGATAGAAAAAAAGAGTCAAATCATGAATTGTAACTATGAATTTTTTTGGCCAGAAAATAGGGTGGTTAAAGCTTAAAAAATGAATAAAATCTAATTTAATTTTTGACAATTCTAATGGAAATTTCGCCTGCTCGGCGATAGAATAGTGAGGCGAGGTAACTGAAACCAAAGTCAAATTTTTAGCAGAGAGGTTACATTTTTTAAACTCTTCGGGTAGCAAAAATAAAAAATACTCATTCTTTTTATCAATTTTTAATAAGTTTTTGGCTAGCTCCCGAGAATATCTAGCTAAACCTGCGGCTTCCCGCGACCAAAATCTTCCATCCAAGCCAATACGCATAAAGCTCCCTTCGGTCGTAAATTTCTAATTATTCTAATTTCTAATTGATCTAATCAAGTCCCAATTTTCTAATGACTTAATTTCTAAATTGGGACATTGGGTTATTAAATATTTTTTAGAAATTAGGTCAATTAGGTTAATTAGGTCAATTTGTTATTTCTTTCTCCTTCTCTTCTTCTTAACGCTAATTAAAGCAATATGTTTAACAATTTCAGAAATTTGAGACTCCACTTTTGTTAATTTTAAATAAAAACGAAACATTAAATAAAGCAGAACTAAAATAGCGAAGAATAAAGCTAATTCTACTCCTCTTCCCTGACCTAAACCTATAAAATTAGCAATGCGATCGACGATATAAGCCTGATTAACTACGCCAATAATCCCTGCGCATGACAAAAACCAAAATAAAAACCAACCTAAAGAAATCTCTTTTTTCCTGAATTTGACAAAAACACTATAAAGTATCAAAAGACCAATAATCCAAACTAAAAGCCTAATTGTCATCTAAACCTCACTGCAATCAATCTAATTAATGTTTTAATACCATTTTTAAAATTTTGTCCTTTAGATAATGAATATTTAGTATAGATGGTAGAAATAGGAATTTCAACTAATTTTAATTTATTTCTCTTAATTTCTGAAATTATCTCAGAAGATATCTCCATTCGATTTGTTTTGAGTTCCAGCTTTTTTAAGGCTTTATGAGTAAAGGCGCGGAGGCCTGATTGAGAATCGGCTACATCAGAACCAAACAAAAGAAAAGTTACCACATTGCCAACTCTGTTTGCAATCTTTCGATCTAAAGGCATTTTATTAGAATCAAATTTTCTTTTACCAATTATCACCTCTGCTTTTTGGCCTAAAATTGGTTTTATAATTTTATCAATATCTTCCACTCGATGTTGCAAATCTGCATCCATAGTGATAATAATTTCCGCTCCAGCGGCAAGAGCATATTCAAAACCAGTCCTTAAGGCGCCACCCAGGCCGCGATTAATAATATGCCTTAAAACAATTACACCTGCTTTTTGGGTAATCTCTCCGGTATTATCTTGCGAGCAGTCATCAACTACAATAATATTTTTATAACCTGCTGATTTAAGCTTTTCTAAAAGCTTACCAATCGTTTTTTCCTCATTAAAAGCGGGGACAATAATAAAAATTTTGGATTTATTCTTATCCATATTAAACCTCTCAAATTTTGCTTAAAATTATTATACCAGAATTCTTCTAAAATTTCATTGACATTGTGGGGGTTTGGGCTGTATAATGACTTAATACAACAGGTGACGGGAGTAAGATATGAAATTTGCCATTATCTTAGGGACTAGGCCAGAGATTATTAAACTTTCTTCTATTATTAGACATCTGGAGAAAAATCTGGAAGATTATTTTATTATCCATTCTAATCAACATTATTCCAAACAAATGGATAAAATATTTTTTAAGCAATTAGAATTGCCTCAGCCAAAATATAATCTTAATGTTGGCTCTGGAAGTCACGCTGAACAAACTGGCAAGATGATGATCAAAATTGAAAAGATTTTACAAAAGGAAAACCCGAATGTAGTTTTAGTCGAAGGAGATACTAACACAGTTCTAGCTGGAGCCTTAGCTGCTGCTAAGTTACAAATTTCAGTAGGCCATGTTGAAGCTGGGCTAAGAAGTTATGATCGGACTATGCCTGAGGAAACAAATAGGATCACAACTGATCATGTCTCAGATTTTTTGTTCGCACCCACTGAAAAACAAAAAAGAATTCTCTTGTCTGAGGGCATTGCTGAAAGGAAAATATTTGTTACTGGGAACACTATTGTAGATGCTGTTTTGGAAAATAAAGAAATTGCTAAAAAAGTCAAAACTCTAGAAAAGCTTGAAATAAAACCTAAAAAATATATTTTACTTACTCTACATCGACCAAGTAATGTTGATGATAAAAAAACTTTTAAGGAAATCCTAACAGGATTGGCAAAAACTATCGAAGAATTGAAACTGCCAATCATTTTTCCGATTCATCCCCGTACTCAAAATCAATTAGAAAAATTTAATTTGAAATTGCCTCGCAAAATCAAAGCGATAAAGCCAGTCGGATTTTTGGATTTTTTAAAATTGGAAGCGAATGCCGCTTTATGCCTAACTGATTCTGGTGGCGTCCAAGAAGAAACCTGTATTTTGCAAACTCCTTGTGTCACCATCAGAAAAAATACTGAAAGACCAGAGACAGTTGAGGTTAAAGCTAATATTTTGGCTGGAACTGATAGCAAAAAAATAGTATACTCAATTAGAAAAATGATAAACAAAAAAATTGATTGGAAAAATCCTTTTGGCAAAGGTACAGCTGGCAAAAAAATTGTCAATATTATCAAAACCGAAAAAATTCCCAAGGTGTCTGTTTTGGGCATGGGCTATATGGGACTGCCAACTGCATGCTTATTGGCTAAAAATGGTTTCCGAGTTTTTGGCATTGATGTTGATAAGAAAAAAATCACCAAATTAAAAAAGGGCCAATTTGAAACTTCTGAACCTGGCCTAAATGAATTATTTAAAAAGACGGTAAAATCTAAAAATTTAACCTTTCATAGCCAAATTAAACCAGCTGATATTTTTATTATTGCTGTACCAACACCAGCCGTAAACAATCGCATTGAATTAAAATATGTCAAATTCGCTACAGAAATGATCGCCGATGTTTTAGAGAAAGATAACCTTATAATTCTAGAATCAACTGTTACTCCCAATACCTGTAGAAAAATTCTCAAGCCGATTTTGGATAAAAAAAATGTTTCATATTATCTAGCGCATTGCCCCGAACGGGCTATCCCCGGGAATACTCTTTTTGAATTAATTAACAATGATCGAATTATTGGAGGAATAGATAAAGAATCTACCCAATTAGCTCAAAAGCTCTATCTAAAATTTGTCAAAGGAAAAATATACCTAACTGATATTATCACCGCAGAAACTGCTAAATTATTAGAAAATTCTTTTCGAGATATCAATATCGCCTTTGCCAATGAAGTTGCTAAATTATCTGGAAAAATAGGAATCAACCCTTGGCAAGCGATTGAATTAGCAAATAAACATCCAAGAGTAAATATTTTAAAACCCGGGCCCGGGGTCGGTGGACATTGTATTCCCCTAGATCCTTGGTTTTTAATCCAATATAATCCTGAGGCTAAATTTATTAAATTAGCGAGGAGAGTCAATGACTCTATGCCGGAATATGTAGTTAACACTGTCAAGAAAAATATTAATAAAAAAAGACCCGGAATCGCCATTTTAGGGGTCGCCTATAAGGGCAATATAGATGATTCTCGCGAAACCCCGGCAACTAAAATTATTGAGCTGATGAAAAAGAAAAAATGGACTGTAAAAGCCACCGATCCTTTAGTCAAAAATTATCAATATCCATTATCCCCAATTGATGAGACACTGAAAAATGTTGATGGGGCAATTCTTGTTACTGATCATGATGCTTTCAAAAAATTTAATTTCAAAAAATATCCAATTCCTTTTATTTTTGACACCAGAAATATCTTAAACAAGAAACAACTACATCCAAATACTGAATTGTTAACCTTTGGCGGAAATCAAGAGGAGTAAAAAATAATGAAACAAGTTTTAATCAAAAAAGGCAAAGCTGTTACCGAAGAAATACCAGCGCCAACTTGTGGAGATGGAGAAATTTTAATTCAAGTTAAATACTCATTAGTTAGCACTGGAACAGAAATTACTAGTTTGACCGAATCGGGTAAAAGCTTAGTAAAAAAAGCGAAAGAACAGCCTCAAAATATTAAATTACTCTTGGATATGATAAAAAAGCAAGGTCTTAAAAAAACTTTAAACTTGGTGCGAGGCGCTTTAGAATCTGGTACGGCAACAGGCTACAGTGCGGCCGGTATTGTTCTTGAGGTGGGGAAAAATGTTATAGGTTTTAAAAAAGGAGATCGAGTGGCGGCTGCGGGCGCTGGAAAAACTAATCATGCAGAAATTATTGCGGTGCCAAAAAATTTAGTGGTTAAAGTGCCAGAGAACGTCGATTTTTCAGATGCAGCTTCTGTGACATTAGGCTCTATTGCTCTACAAGGCGTCAGGCAAGCTGATCCTAAATTAGGAGACAAAGTGGTAGTCATTGGCCTGGGTTTAATTGGTTTGTTAACAGTACAAATTCTTAAAGCTTCAGGTTGCCATGTGATTGGCTCAGATTTAGATGAAAATCGATTAAAAATGGCAAAAAATTTAGGAGCTGATTTAACTGTTTTAGGGGAAGATAATACGGTCACTAAAGTTTTACAAGAAACAGAAGACAAAGGCGCTGATCGAATTATAATCTGCGCAGCCACTAAAAGCGACCGACCAATAAACGATGCTATGCAAATGGTGCGCAAAAAAGGCACTGTGGTAGTGGTTGGGGCAGTTGGTTTAAATCTCAAACGCTCTCCTTTTTATGAAAAAGAGGCAGAATTAAAAATCTCTTGTTCCTATGGGCCCGGTCGTTATGATCAAAAATATGAAGAAAAGGGCCAAGATTATCCTTTCGGTTATGTTCGCTGGACCGAAAACCGCAATATGCAAGAATATCTTAATTTACTTTCGGATGGCAAAATTAATTTTAAAAAAATGGTGGAAAGAAAATATCTTATTGATAAAGCTAATCTTGCCTACGAAAGCTTAAAAAATTCTAAAGAAAAACCCCTAGCTATCCTTTTAAAATATCCAGATAGAGAAAAACCAGAAACTTTAATTAAATTAAAACCAATTAAAGTGGAAAAAATAAGTAAAAAGACTATTAATGTTGCGGTGATTGGCGCAGGCAGTTTTGCTACCAGTATGCATTTACCAAATTTAGAAAAACTAAAAAAATACTATAAAATCAAAGCAATTATTGACAAAAATGGGGTAACTGCTAAACAAGTAGCCGAAAGATATAATGCCAGCCACGCTGGAACTGACTATTCTCAAGCTTTAAAAAGAAAAGATATTGATATAGTCTTAATTGCGACGCGCCATAATCTCCATGCCAAAATTGCTAAAGAGGCTTTGATGGCTGGGAAAGCAGTTTTTTCAGAAAAACCAATGGCTTTGAACGAAAAAGAATTAGATGAATTAGTAAAAACAATCCAAAAAACAAAAAAACCATATATGGTTGGATTTAATAGGCGCTTTTCTCCTTATGCCAAAAAAATTAAAGAACTTATTCGCGATCTCCAAAACCCTTTAATGATTTACTATCGGATGAATGCTGGTTATATTCCTTTAGATCATTGGGTACATAACGAAGAGGGAGGCGGCCGAATTATTGGCGAAGCCTGTCATATTTTTGATTTGTTTAATTTCTTAACTGGGAGCGAACCTATTGAAGTAACTTATGAATCTATTAATCCAAAAACAAATTATTACTCAGCCAAAGATAATATGGTTATCACTGTCAAATATGCTGACGGCTCTGTTTGTACTCTCTTATATACCGCCTTAGGTGGCGAGGATTTTGGCAAAGAATATATGGAAGTTTATTTTGATAACAAAACAATTGTCTTGGATGATTATCAGAAAATGACCGGCTTTGGCATTGCCGCTGATTTAACCGGCTCAGAACAAAACAAAGGCCATTTGCAAGAATTAATCGAATTCGCTGAAGGCATAAAATCTGGTAAAATACCAATTGAGCTAAAAGATATGAAACAAGCGACATACACAACATTTTTAATAGAAGATGGACTTAAAAAATAAATTTGCTGACTAAAATTAAGGCATCTCTCGTACCATGCAATGAAACCTATAAAATCATTATTAAATAAATCTTTGTCAAATTTTTTTAAACTTTGCTCTAAGGCAAAATCAAGTCCTAAACTTAATCCTCAAAAAATTAGGAAAATCTTAGTCTACGCATATACGGGTCTGGGTAATTTTATACTGTATACCCCGACTTTAAGGGCTTTAAAAAAATTCTTTCCTAAGGCAAGTTTTACACTGTTACATGGTGATGACACCGGTTGCCATGAAGTCGTCTCTGGGGGGAATTTATTTGATAAATATATAGTTATTAAAAAAAATGCTGATTGGTGCACAAAAATAAAATGGATTTACAAAATTCGTAAAGAAAAATATGATCTCATAATAAGCGAGTTCCATAACAATAACTTATTTATGTTTTTTTTTAACGATTTTAAGTGGGGATAAATATAAGCTGGGGCACGTCAGTAGTCCCGGGTGGAAGAATGATTGGGATTGGATTTACAATATCCAAGCAAAGATGAAGAGGAATCAGCATGAAATAGACAGATACCTTGAATTGACTTATGCTTTAGGTATTAGAAAACAAAATGTTAATAAAAAAACCCTGTTCTATTTAAGGAAAAAAGACAGCAAATTTACAGATAGATTTTTTAAAAAAGCAGGGATAGATAGAAAAAGAAGTAAGATTATCTCTGTTCAAATAGGCACTAGCCCAACAATGAGGTGGAAACAATGGAGTCCAAATAAATATCGGCAATTATGTGATTTGATTTTAGAAACACCCAATACAGTGGTGATATTACAAGGCTCCCCTTCAGAAAAAAGCCTGATGGAAAAAATTGCTCATAAAATGAAACATCGTCCCATTATCGCTGCCGGGAAAACAACTATAAAACAAGTAGCAGCATTAATCAAAAAATCAAACTTATTAGTTTGTAATGATAGTGGGCTGATGCATGTTGCAGTAGCCGTTGATACACCCGTAGTAGCTATTTACGGCCCAACAGATTATACTAGGACTGCTCCTTTAGGAAATAAACATACGATTATAAGGAAAAAATTAAATTGCAGTCCATGCTTCAAAATGGGTAAACAGAGCTGGGATAAGGTGACGAACTGCCCATATAATTATAAATGTTTAAAGTCTATCAGTGTTAATGAAGTATATAAAATTATTAAAAAAAATGAGAAATAAAAAAAAGATAAAAATTTTATTTATAGGACCCGTCCCTCCTGAGCTAGGAGGGAAAGTTTTAGGAGGAGTGGCTACTTATTGCTCTGAATTGGCTAAAGAAGCCAACAAAAAGAGTTATAAAGTTTATATATTGGCAGCAACTTCTCAAAAATCCTTCAATAAAAATGGGGTAAAAATTTTGGCTTTTCCCAAGGTAAGTATAACGAAACTTTTATTGGGCTTGAAATTTTTTATAATAAATAATCATAATGTAAATCTCGATTTTTTAAGCCTAAAGCAAAAACTCTGGATGTATTATCAAGCAATAATTTTAAAAGAAATATTGGAAAAAGTTAAGCCAGACTTGATCCATGTGCTGCAGATATTAGATAATGTTAATTTAAGTTTAGGAATTTTGAAAAAACATCCTCCCATAGTTGTTAGTGATCATGGCAGCGGCCTTTTATACGAAAGCAATATGCATAGAATCTATGGGTCAAAAACTAAAAAAGATTTTTATAATAAAGTTAATCTAATAGCCAAAAAAGTGAATTTAATAATTTCAGGTAGTAATTTTTCGGGAAAAAAGATACAATTATTCAAAATTAAAAAAAATAAAGTTACGTCAATTACATATCCAACAGACACCAAAGATTTACCTTTAATAAACAAGGTAAAAATAAAAAAAGAACTCCGCATCTCGGGAAAAAAAGTTATTCTTTTTGTGGGGGTACATGAGCCCATAAGAAGAAAAAGATTAGATCTATTGTTAGAGACAATTGCTCAAAATGATTATTTACGTAAAAATTGCAAACTTATCGTTATTACCAAGGGTGATGGTTTCAGCCTTGCTAAAGAATTTATTAAAAATAGAAAACTTGATGGGTTAGTATTAAAAAATCTATCAAGAAGGGATCTGATTAGATATTACAATGGTGCTGATATTTTTGTTATGCCCAGCAAACAAGAAGGGATGGGGTTGGTTTACTATGAGTCTTTGTTGGCGGGAACTCCCGTCATTGGATTTCATGAAAGCATAAAAGAAATTGAGAATATATTGGGTATTTATATTGGCGAAAAATTTAATTCAAATATCGAAAGCACGAGTCAACTTGCTAAAAAAATTATCAAAGTATTAAATAGAAATTTTGATAGAAAGCTTTTAAGGAAAAAGGTGACCGAGAAGCTATCGTGGAAGGTTAAGTTTAAAGAATTTGATTCTGTATATAAAGAAATTTTAAGGGGTGGCAAGTAATGAAGAAATTAAACAATTGGCAAGACAGCCATTTTATTAATAGATTTCGCTTCACAATTTCTCGCAAGGTATCACTTTTTTTGCTTTATCGTCAATTTAAAGGATCATATTTTATTAGAAATATACTGACAAAACTATTAACCCCCAAGCCAAAGGGTCCAGCTATCTGCCCAACCATTTATAATGACATAGAGATGTTAGTTGATCCTGTTCTAGATAAAGGCCTCGAGAGAAGTATTTATTTTCTCGGTGAGTATGAAGCTGGAACTATATTTGCATTAAATAAATTATTAAAAAAAGGTGATATTTTTCTAGACGTTGGGGCCAATATTGGTTTTATTTCTTGTTTAGCGTCAAAATTTGTAGGAGAAAAGAGTAAGGTCTATGTCGTTGAACCACACCCAGAAATATTTAAAACTTTAGAATACAATTTAAAACTCAACAATATTAAAAATGTATCTACTCATAATATTGCCTTGGGCTCAAAAAGGCAAAGAGCATTACTATTTGATAATTTAGAGGTTAGTCGTGGTTCAGCCTCTCTAATTAAATCGCGAGGCGCTACCAAGAAAAATAGTAACATTGTTAAGGTTTTTACAATAGACTTTCTAATTAAAAACAAAAAAATTAAACCGCCGAAATTAATAAAAATTGATGTGGAAGGATATGAATTAGAAGTCTTGAAGGGCGCTAGAAGCATCCTTAAGGGGCCTAACCCTCCAATTTTATGCTTAGAATTTACGAAAAATCGCCCTGTGTCTACAAATGGATCATATAAGCTTTACAAATATATTAAATCATTTAATAAGTATACTTTTTATAAACTGCAATATGGTAAACCAAAACCATCTAAAATGATAAAAATTAAAAGCAAGAAAGAGTTGCCTGAGCATGATAATATTTTCTGCCTGCCCAGGAATATTAAAAATTTTAATTAATGGACTTTAAATATGATAAAAAATTTAGTCAAAGACTTAGTAAAATATTCTCCTGCTGTAATCGTGCCTGCTATTATAGGCATAATTGCTTTACCTATTATCACTCGACTATTTTCTCCCGAAGATTACGGGAACTATATCTTAGTAGTGGCTACTATTACCGTATTAACTACAATTATCGGCTGGCTAAGTATGTCTGTCATCAGGTTTTACCCCTTTTGTGAAAAAGAAAAGCAATTACCACAATTTTACAGTACAGTGATTTTATGGTCTTTTATCTCAACAGTCGTTCTGATCTTCATCTTCCTAAGTATACTATTTTTGACAAAACCTTATTTTACCAACCAACTTTATAGCTTAATGCTCATTGGTATATTAGTATTTATCTTAACCGCTGCCTTTGAAGTATTGCAGAGTTTTCTCCGAGCCAAACGCCAAATAGGTTGGTATGTTGGTTTTTCTGTATGGAAAAATATCGTCGCTCTAATCATCGGGATTAGTTTAGTCATGGTTTTTAATTATAGCGTTGAAGGACTATTCTGGGGCATAACTTTAGCTATAATTTTGGCTATGCCTTTTTTGGGGTGGCTAACTTTAAAAAAGACTTCTCTCAAAATCAAAAATTTTTCTTCCAAATTAACCAAAGAAATGGCAAAATATAGTTTTCCTTTGGTGGTAGGAAATCTAGCTGCCTGGATATTAAGCTTATCTGACCGATATATGTTAGAGTTTCTCCGCGGTGGCAATGAAGTGGGAATTTATTCTGTCAGTTATGGGGTATCCGAATATACTATATTATTAATTACCTTATTATTTGCATTTGCATTTAATCCACTTGCTATAATAATTTGGGAAAAAAAAGGCAAAAAGAAAAGCCAAGAATTTCTTTATGAAGCAACTCGTTATTTTTTACTCCTGTGCATCCCAGCCGTCGTGGGAATATCTGTTTTAAAAGAACCCATTATTAATATTCTTACTGTTCCAGAATATTATGAAGGAGCCAAAATAATTCCTTGGATAGCATTGGGGGGATTTTTTCTCGGGCTTCAACAGAGATTTGGGGCTGGGCTAAGTTTTTACAAAAAAACGACTCCAGTCATGCTTTGTATTATTGCCTCTGGCCTATTGAATATAGGTCTTAACATTCTACTAATTCCCAAATATGGTTATATGGCTGCGGCAGTCACTACTCTTGTTTCTTATGCTTTTCTTCTATTGTTAATAATAATTATTTCTCGGCGATTTTTTGTTTGGCCATTCCCCTTTACATCTCTGTTAAATGCAACTATAGCTTCACTAATAATGGGGGGTGTGATGTATAGTACTAACTTCTATATTTCATCTATTTTGATAAAAGTAGTTATTGGTTTGTGTCTTGGTGCAATTGCCTACTTTATTATGCTTTTCTTGTTAAAAGAACCCAAAAAAGAAGAGATTTTAGTAATAAATAATTTCAAAAATAGAGCATTAAGGAGAATACAAAATGATGATAATAATCCAAAGAATTAAAAAAATAATTCTTTTTTCTCTCCGGAGAATCTATTATCAAAAAATCCGCCAAAAATTTGATTTTCAACATCAGCCAAAACCATTAAAAAATATCAAAATTTTATCTTCAAAATTCTTTGCTAAAACTGATTTTTCAAAATTCAAAGATACCACAGCTGATAAAATTTTAGCTGGTAATCTAAGCATCTACTCTTTAACTAAACTCAAGGTGGGCAAAAAAATCAACTGGCATAAAGACTATCTATCTGGTTTTGAATGGCCCAAAGATATTTTTTATCAGGATATTAAATATGATTATCCTAAGGGCACTGATATTAAAAATCCTTGGGAGATCTCCCGCTTTCAACAAATGCTGACTATGGGTGCGGCTTTTAGAAAAACTAAAGCCAAGGGCTTCTCCTTTGGGGAAAATGGAAAATATGCTCAATATTTTGTTAATCAAGTCTCTGATTGGATAGAGCAGAATCCTGTTTATTACGGAATTAATTGGAAATGTACCATGGAAGTGGCCATCAGGGCTTGTAATTGGCTTTTAGCTTATGATTTATTTCGTAATTCAAGACTATTGAATAAAAGATCAGAATTTTATCAGCTTTTCCTGGGTTCTCTAAGTGAGCACGGAGAATATATTTTTCAAAATTTAGAAAATATCGGAATTAAAACAAATCACTATATGGCTAATTTGGTGGGTCTAATCTGGTTGGGACTTTTGTGTCCTGATTTACCAAACGCCAAAAAATGGTTACGTTTTGGCCTTAAAGAATTAGAAAAAGAAGTTTCGCACCAATTTTATGAAGATGGAGTTAATTTCGAAGCTTCTACTTCGTATCACCGACTAAGCTTAGAGTTAGTTGCTTACACAGTAATACTTTGCCACAATCATAAAATTAAATTTAGCCCCCAATTTTACAAAAGATTAAAAAAAGCCTTCAAATTTACCGCATATTACATCAAGCCTAATGGTGAAGCTGTCCAATTTGGAGACAATGATTCTGGCAGACTGTTTATTTTTGCTGATTATTTTATCTGGGAGAGTCTCGATCATCGTTATTTGGTTAATTCAGCCCATTATATTTTCCCAAAAAACAAATTATTTTACTCTCAAAAATTACAACCCGAGTGTTGGTGGATGAATTTAAAAATAGCTCAAAAACCCCTGAAAAACTATACCAAATATTTTCCTAAGGGACAAATTTTAATAACAAATAAATGGGATTGGTATATGGCAATCATTGCTGGTTCAGTTGGTCAAGATGGTAATGGAGGACATGCCCACAATGATACTGGCTCTTTTGAATTAAATTACAAAGGTGAAGATTTTATCATTGATCCTGGGACATATCTTTATCTTGCCAATCCAAAATTAAGAAATGAGTTTCGCTCAATTAATAGCCACAGCGTTTTTGCAATCCAAAATCAAGAATTTAACCCATTTGTCCCTGATCTGTTTAGATTAAAAGCTGGGCCAAAACCTAAGGTAAAAATAGAGCGAAAAAGAGCCAAAATCTTGTTTAAAATAGAATATCTAAATAAATCTCTAGAAAGAGTCTTTAATATCGGACAAAATAATGTTAAAATAATTGATACGGAAAAAATTAAGACTAAACACGAGTTAATTCAAAATTTAATTTTAGATAGTCAGGTTAAAGCAAGAATCAATCAAAATCAGACTATTATTAAAAGTAATAAAAACCAACTTTTTATTAAGATGATTAACCCCAAAATCAAATCTATTCAGATTTCTAAAGCATATCGGAAAAAAATTCCTTCATCTAAAATATTTAATCAATTAAAGGCAGAGGGGCAAAATAAAAGAATTGAGATATGCCAAACAAAAAAATAAGAATTGCAATTTTTATCCCCTTTGAACTAGACCAAAAAAATCACTCCGGCGCCGCCCGCCTGGAAATGTTTGATTATCTCAAAAACATCCAAAAAGATATCTATTATTTTGGTAAACGCAAGATTGGCAAAAATATTTTCTGGATGGGGAAATACTATAAAGAATTAAATTTTGGCTATTTTTTAAATCTAATTCGGGCCCTTTGCCTTTTACGAAAAAAGAGAAAATATCAACTTATTTGGTCTACTTCGCCACCTGCCATGGCTGCTTTTGTGGCCACATTTTGCAAAAAGATCTTTCGCCTGCCCTTGGTTTTGGATCTTCGCGATCCTTTAATTTCTGGGGTGGTTATCGAACGGGGCGAAAAAAGTTGGCAAGCAAAATTAGCTAAAAAAATTGAAAAATTTGTTTTAAAAAATGCTAATGTGATCTGCGTCGCTACTCCCCAATTGGGTAGTTTTTTGCGAAGAACATATCAGATAAAAAAAGATAAAATCAGAGTTATCTCTAATGCGACAAAAATCAAAAAAACAAAAATCGAACAATTGGGTAGAAAAAAAACCGTTTTTTACGCTGGCATTTTCGCCCCCTATCAGGTGATTGACCGGGTGATTAAAAATATTGCCCAAAACAAAAATCAGAACTCGGGCTGGCAATTTCATTTTTACGGCTATCAGCCTGAAAAATACCCTCAACTCAACCAAACAATTAAAAAATACCAAATTGAAAATATTGTCAAATTAAATCCGCCGATTTCCAGAAAAGAGGTTTTTAAAAAATTAGCTCAATCAGATATTGCCCTGGTGCCAATTTCGGGTCTCAAATTTCAAAAATATCTAAATTACGCTATCCCTTTAAAATTTTATGAGGCAGTAGCTTTTAACAAACCAATACTATTATATGGTGGCACGACCGCTTCTAAAAATTTGCTTCAAAAGCATCAGCTTGGGATTATTTGTAAAAATAATCAGAATATCTTTGCAAAATTAAACTATCTAACAAAAAATTATCTCAATTTTCAAAAAAATCTCAGCAAAGTCTCTTTTCTAAGAAAAACAGAAGCTAAAAAATTAGGAAAAATTATTAATCGAGCCCAAAAACCAAAAATTGCCATTTTAAGAGCCAATAGTTATCAATCAGAATCAAGACTAATTAAAACCCATCAGGCGATTAAAAATTTAGGAACATGTACTCTTGTTTTATGGAATCGCCAAGGAGAAACTGAAAATTATCCCTTTACTCGCAGCTTAAAACTTAAAGCTCCTTTCGGCAGTTCAATTCTTTTATTATATTTACCTTTATGGTTTGTTTTCTGCTTGTATCAATTAATTAAAATTAAGCCTAAAATTATTCATGCTGCAGATTTAGAATGCATAATCCCTGCGGTAATTTATAAACTTTTTTCTAGAACAAAAATCATTTATGATATCTACGATGTTTCGGCTGATAAGCTAAATCTCAAGGGAAAAATGAGAGATTTTGCCCTGGCAGTCGAGCGTTTTTATATCAGAAGATCCAATCTTCTAATTGTGCCCGACGAAGAAAGAATCGAACAATTAAAACTTAAAAATTTTTCTCAAATTGAGGTTATCTATAACTCAGAACTAATTGACGATTCTCCCAAAAAAACTTTAAATTTTAAAAATCGAAGGACAATTACCATCGCTTATGTTGGGGTTTTAAGCAAAGGGATAAGGGGATTGGAATTTATTTTAGAAGTAGCTAAAAAATTCAAAGATAAAATTAACTTTGTCATCGCAGGCTATGGTCCAGATGAAAAAAAATTCCAAAAGGCCTTTGCTAATTATTCTGAAAAAAATATCAAATTTTTAGGTCGCGTCAGCCATCAAAAAGCTAGGCAAATAAACAAAACAACAGATATTATCATTTCCCTACTTGATCCTGATTTTCGCAATTATCAATTTGCCACCTCAACCAAAGTTTTTGAAGCTTTTGCTTTGACAAAACCAGTTATTAGTTCAAAAAATACAGCCACTGGCAAAACAGTGAAAAAAACCAATTGGGGCATAGTTACTCCTTATTCAGAAAAAGACCTAAAATATGCCTTAGAAAAAATCGCAACTGGCCAGGTTTCATTTAACCTAGAGCCTAATAGGGTCAAAAAATATTCCTGGCGAAAAATGGCCCAAAAATTGACCAAAATATATCAAGAACTACTTAATACGAATTAAAATACCGTCTGATTTTCGATAAACCACATTAGGAGATTCAAAATTGGCAAAGTATTCAAAATTCTGATAGTCATTCCGATTTCTAAACCACTGTCTCTTTCCATATAATGAATTAAATTTAGCAAAAGAATAATAAAGATATAAGGGTTTTCTCATCTCCACTGATTCAACGTAATCTTTAATTTCTTCATCTGTTTTATTCTGAATAATAATCTTATCTTTTGAACTGGAAATGATTTTTTTATATTGGGAAAGAGTCACCATTTTGACATATTCTTCAGTCTCTTGGTTTGTTATCTTTTTAATGACAACTTCTCTAGTCTCATCCATCACAAAATCATTAAAAGACTGCTCCTCAATTTTATCAGCATTTATAGCATAAAAGTCTCTTTTCCCATAAACATTAACCACAGCAGAATTAATAGAGGCAGTTGAAACAATGATCGCGTTTTCTTCAATATTATTTTTAATATAATTTATCGCCCCCTTTTCTTTTGGCGAAACAGCACAACCTATCATTGTAGAAACTAATATTGAACCCAAAATTCCAGATAAGATTAAAAGAAACAATAACCATCCAAAAACTTTAGCTTTTTTAAATTTTCCTAAAGCAGCCACCAATAATACCAAAATAATACTCAATCCAATCATCATATGGGGCCAGGCTCTATTGGGTAGAAAGAACCAACCCATTCTTGGAAAGATCTCTGCAAAAGTAAAATATATAAAAACAAAAAATAATGGAGCAAGAATTAAATGAAGACTGATTTTTTTTATTTTTTTCCAAAAAACAATTATTATTCCTGCAAGAAACAAAAATAGCAAAATTCCATTATATAAATAATAAAGAGCAGAACTAATCCCAGACCAACCCAACTGAATTCCCCCAATGTCCTTGTAATTATCTAAAAACCACCACCTCCAGTCAAAATTAGAAGAAAAATACCCTAATATTGGCTTAATCCGTCTGCCCAAAAGTGCAATATTGGCAGGAATGTTAAATATAATAAGATAAGGAAGGCTGACGATTAAAAGAATGATAAAGTCTTTGACTGTTATATATTTTTTATAAAATTTAAAGTATTTTGCAAAAAAGATAATCCAGACCAATAGAGTTACCAAAGCCAAAATAAAACCCAATTCATGGAAAAGAATAGAAACTAAAGCAGCTACGGCCACATAAAGTAATAATTTAAAATTATTATCTTTAATGGCGAAAAATGATAATATTAAAATAAAATATGTAAAGATAAAAATTATAACTTCAGGCCTAACCATCTCTGCCATAACTACCAAAATAGGAACAGCTAAAGATGTTAAATATACGCCGGCGGCCAGGTATTTATTCTTAATAAGATTATTAGAAAAACTATATAAAATCCAAGAAGCAATATAATAGAAAAAGGGAACTAAAAATTTAAAAATAGCGATTAAGCCTATCCCACAAACTAAATGATAGGCTGACATTAAAGTGATAAAAGCCGGCCTACTTTTAATAAACTGAAAATAGCCACTATCATCCAAGATGGCTTTTTTAATAATATTAATATAAAGATAAGCATCAGTATCAAAAATATAAGGATTTAAAATCAAGTGAACTAAAAATAGAAAAATCGGCGTAAAAATAACCAAAAGAACAAATTGATCTTTTTTAAATAAATCAATAATCTTTCTGAGTTGAGATAATTTTCCATCAGGAATCTTTCGAAGTTTAATTAATAAATACAAAATAAGATTAATCAACAAAATAAGAATTATTTGGTAATTCTCTCTTAATAAAAAGGTATCCAATAAAATAACTTGCAACAGACCAATCATCCCAATAGAAACCATAATATCAATCGCAAAGCGACCATACCAACCGAAATATTTATCAGGAAAACGAACAACTTTATTAAAATTATGACCTACTAAATAGCCAGTCAGTATCAACCCGAAAGGCATTTTAAAAATCTCAATCCCTGTCCATTCGGCTAGTCCCCAAAAAATCAAATAAAAAATAATGATCAGGGGGGTGAGATCAAAATTTAAATTTTTTTTATAAATATTAGGCATTATTATATAAACCTTTTAATTAAAAACCAAAAACCTTTACTTAATAAATTATAAAACTTTAGAGCCGGAATTTGAACCTCAGAAAATAGAATTTCCGGAGAAAAATATTTTTTTAAGACATCGTCATTCACTTTTCTAAAACGCTCTATTTTTTTTCTAAACCCAGTAACATGATCAAATTTCATCATAAAAAAGACTAAAGACTTAATTTTTATAATTAGCCAACCATTAAAAAGTGAGAATATCAGAACTAATAGTTCATTCAATATTAGCATAGGAGAAATTAAAATCAAGGTCTTAATCTGGTAATTCTTAAAAATAAAAAATAATCGATTTCTTTCCTCGTAAAAAAGCTTCAACCTATTACGACTAAAATGATATTTATGCCAAACAATCGCTTTTGGAATTAATCTAATATTATAACCAGCCAATCGCGCCCGCCAGCAGAAATCTAGATCTTCATGATACATAAAAAATTCTTCATCAAAACGACCAATTTTCCTTAGAATGCTAACCGGTATAAATATTGCTGAACCAGAAGCTGAAGTAATGTCTTTTTCTTGGACTGTCTCTTTCTTTTTCCTATAATCTCCGCAATAACTGATCCCCGAATAATGTAAGTGATTTCCACTTGTATTAATCAGGCTAGTTTTTCTTCCATGGGAATAAAGTAAAATCAAAGGTTGTAATATCATCCTATCATTAGCTTTTTTTAATAATTCTTGAAGGCAGTTTATTTTTACTATTGTATCCGGGTTTAAAAGAAAAACATACTCAACTTTATTTTTTATTACTTCTTTAATCCCAACATTATAACCAGCAGCATAGCCTAAATTTTTATTATTTCTTATAATTTTCACCTCGGGAAATTTATCTTGGATAAATTGGATAGAGTTATCTTTAGAATTATTGTCAATAAAAATAGTTATATAATTTTTAGGCCTCAAACTTCTAATGCTAGTGAAACAATCGTTTAAATATTTTTGACTATTATAGCCCAACACTAATACAGCTACCCTTTTTTGATTTCTCATTTAATCCTTTTTTCTATAAATTTTTTATAAATCAATGATAGCATTTTAACTTCTATTAAAATAAATAAAAAGATAAACAGAATGCCTAAACTAATCACTAAAGGTAAGGGCAAACGAGGGCTTAAAAACCAAGCAAATGGGGTGGGCAAAACCTCAAAGAGGAATAACCCTAATGTCCCTCCTGTCACCAGCAAAATCACTTTTTCTTTTAATTTTAACTCGAAAAAGAAAACTAAACCAGCTAAAACTAAAATTATTAAAAAAGGATAATTTTTTAGAAAAATCTCCGGCCAAAAATAAGCCAAAAGTAAATAAAGTAAGATTATTGTAGCTAAAAGTTTTTTTATTTTTTCATTATTTGTCATTTTAATTTCGTCATTTAACTTTATATATCCTCACTCCTTCTTTTTTATATATTTGTTCAAATAATTTTGGATTATCTTCAATTGAATCATTTTCTGCCTGAATACTGGAAAAATAAATATAAGGAAATTTATGGTTTTTAATAAAATTCAGCACCACAGGATAATCTTTTATATTTCTGGTAGGACTTCCCCATTCTACAATTCTTCTCCCGGCTATAGGTTCCAGCCACGTTCCCCACTTGGCGGGAGTGAGAAATATTGCCTTCTCAGGAGTGTTGCTTTGAATCCACCGAAAAGCTTCTCGATCCTGGAAAGGACAAGTTGCTAGAAGATTATAATGTGTTTTCTGCCAAAGAGTAATGGACTTATTGACCATAATATTCGGCCAAATTAAAAACAAAACAAAAATGCTCAAAAAAACAGGTTTTAAATAAATTTTCCATTTTTTCTGAAAAGCTTGAAGAACTAAATCTACTAAATAATAAAGTCCAATTGCTGCAAAAAATGATACAGCCATTTCAAGATAAGGGTAAAAGCGAAAAACCATAAATTTGACACCCCACAAATATAGCTGAGACAAAATTACTGAAACAAAAAGCAGAACAAAGAGATACTTCATACCATTACTTTTTAAGAATTGAACTGACTTTATAATACCTGCTATTCCGACTAAATACATTAGAATTCTTCTTTTATCTGAATCTATCATTATTTCCTTCAGGCTTCTAGCGCCTTCGATATAAACAAATTTACTTATACGGTCAAAAAGGTGTATTTTTTCAGGATAAAAAATTAAAATTACAGTTGAAGCCAACAAAAGAACGGAAAAGATCTTAGCTAGAAATAATTTATCTTTTTTATCAGGACTAGAGAAAAGAATCACCAAAGTATATAAAAGTAAAGTAACCAAAAAAACTGCTAAAACCAAGGGATGAGAAAAAAATAGTAAGATCAAAGAGATTATCAGGGGCCAAAATTTTCTCTTCACTAGAAAATAGGAACAGATAATAAAAACAAACCAACCCCAAGCCTCAGCAAAGAACCCAATCCTCATCGCATCAGAAACCCACCGAGAGCTAGCCAAGAACACACCCGACATTATCCCAATCTTCCAATTATCAGTCACTTTTGTCGTAAAATAAACCCAGGCTGAAGCAGTCAAAAATAGAAAAAGACAAATCGTGTAAAGAAACAACTGTGGCCAGTCAATCCCAGAAATTTTATGGAAAAAGGCAAAAATCATTAAAGGAATCGGATATAAACTTTTTAGAATTTTAAGGTTGAAAAAGCCTAGCCTTTCTATCTTCATAGCATTTGAAGCATGATGTCCAGCGTCATGACCAATTGGAAAATCAGTCAAAGATGCATAATGAAAAGAAATAAAGAAAATAACAACCAAGCCCCCCAAAATCAAAGCTATCTTTTGCCAGGAATCTTTCTTCATTTACTTTTTCCTTGCTCCCTCACTTTTTCTAAAAAATTAGATCTAGTTTTTGTTGAAACAATCTCTTGAACAGCTACCAGCAATCCCATTAGAAACCAAATATAAATAATATATAGAGTAGAAAAGAAATTATATTGGGCTAAAATCCCCACCAAAGCAGTGGTGGCGCCTAAAATAAAAGCTGATATTAGTGGATTTTTAGCTACTTTGTAGACTCGCCAAGAGCGGATAAAGAGAATGATTAAAAACAAAATAAAAACAGCCAATCCCAAAATCCCGTTTTCAGCTAAAATTTCTAAATACTGGTTATTGACTGTCTGATGCTCTGTCTTGGGCAATGATTCCATGGGATAATTATCATAATATGAGCCAAAATTTCCAGGTCCGATTCCAAGAACTGGATGTTCTCTAAAAGCCTGAAAGGCTATTTTAAATGTCATTAATCGGTGCGCCGTAGAAAAACCTTGTTCTTCAGGTTTTTTAACTACTGTTTCTCCTTGTTCCACAAAATTAGCCAATGCTTGACTACCAGCCACCCTAATCATTCCAAAAGCAATCAGACCAGAAATGGCCAGAATTAATAGCAAAAGTAAAATCTTCCTCCATTGAAATATTTCTTTGAAAGCAAAAATAACCAAAAATATACCAGCTACTAACAAAGCTAAATAAGCTCCCCGCGAAATTGTCACAATAAAAATAACCAAGAAAATTGTTAGTAAAGGAGCAAAAAATTTCGTTTTTATTTGTTTTTTCAACCACAAGCTAATTATTAAGCAAATTGGGATTAACAAAAAATTAGCCATCAGTAATGGCTCAAGAAAAGTTGAGTGAACTCTTGGAAAGCCAAAAATTTTCAAAGTGTAATGTTCTTGAAGAAGTGTCCATTTTGACGAAATCCCTCCCAAGTCAGCAAAATACTGCCAGAAACCAAATAAGCAAACAATAAAACTTCCCCAAATAATGACTAAATTTATCTTTTGGATATTTTTTTGACTAAGACGGATGTTAGATAAAACAAGAAAGAGTGAGAAACAGAAAGAAATTAATAAAAATACTGCTATACTTCTAAAAGATAAGGGATTAATTAATAAACTAATCAAAATTACTAACCAAAATGCAAATAAAGAAAAAAATATTAGTTTCGATTTTACAATAGGATTTTTGATTTTTGATTTTTGATTTTTGATTTTTCTATAAAGCCAAGCAAAAATTAGGCTCAGACCAAAAAGAAAACTAATTTTTAAGGTAAATCCACTAACTTCGATTGATGGAAAACGTTCAAAGAATAAACTAGCCGCAAGAACAAATAAGCCAGCTTCTAACTTCTTAGACCAAAAAAATCCTAACAAGGCTGCAAAAGCTAATACTAGAGCTAAAACCAAGGATAAATTTTGCAAATTATAAAAATAAAACCAACCAAAACCAAAAAAGATTAAAAGGCAAACTAAAATTAACCAATTTCTTTTTTCTAAAATTTTTTCCATTTATTTCCTCTATTATTAAATCTAAACACTATTAAGCTATTATAAAAGATTAATTATAATTTTGAAACTCCTGCCATAATTTTAATAATGCTTGGGCTGATTTTTCCCAGGAAAAGGCTTTAGCTTGTCTCATTCCAGCTTGTAATTTTACTTTTCTATCTTTTTCATCAACCAGTGCCCTTGTCAAAACTTCAGCTATTTCTCTTGTTTTTTGGGGATTAAGATAAAAAGCACCTTGGCCGGCTGCTTCTGGCATTGAGGAAACTGAAGAGGTTGCTACAGGCGTACCACAATTTAAACTTTCTAAGATTGGTAAACCAAAACCCTCCCACAAAGAGGGAAAAACAAACAAAGTTGCCCCTGAATACAAGACAGGTAATTCCTCTTTTTCAGCATAGCCTAAAAACTTAACCCTTCTTCTTAATCTCAATTCTTTAACTTTCGTAAAAACCTCTCGCCAATACCAGCCCTTTTTACCAACAATAATTAAAGAATATTTCTTAAAAAGTGGGCTGGGTATTTTAGCAAAAGCCGAAATTAATCTTTTGAAATTTTTTCTAGGCTCAATAGTGCCGACAGTCAAAATATATGGTTGAGAAATTTTATATTTTCGACAAACTTTTTTAATCTGTGCTCGACTAGCTCGTTTAAACAAAGGATCAACTCCTTGATAAATAACCTTAATCTTATTCTTCTTAACAAAGGAAAAATGAAGAGATAGGTCTTTTTTTGTAC
>SDBU01002950.1_pt1 | contig 22112 bp, 24 predicted proteins | sample 2277071 | NCBI WGS metagenome assembly SDBU01 (sample SAMN10397929, study PRJNA504765) | marine sediment metagenome | isolation source: marine sediment core GS08_GC12, 126 cmbsf | place: Arctic Ocean: Gakkel Ridge, Loki's castle | collected 2008 | reverse complement strand
GGTGAATAACGATAATAGGACCCCTCTCACAAAAACCATGGCAACCGGTCCTCCTGATGTCCACCTCGGCACTTAAGCCTTGTTTTTTAACCTCCTCCTCAAGACTCGCAGCGACTTCTCCACTGCCAGTAGCATGGCAAGCAGATCCAGAACAGAGTGTAATACAAGGTTTATTTGAGCGAATCGAGGATTGAATGGTTGTTGGTAAGAAGACTAAACTATAAAAATTAAATGGGGAAACTAAAATTTAATTAGATAATTAAGAAAGCTGGATATATACAAACATCTCCTATTTTTGGTGAAAATTAGATTCCCAACGGGGTATACATTTGTATCCAAAGAAAAGTTAGTTTCTTTTGGCGAAATTTCTAAGGGAGATACAATTCAGTTTTTGATTCAACTTGCGAAAAAACTCCAATTAACAGGGTAGTGAACACTGAATGTGCCGCCGTCATAAATGGAGTATGATATGGCATTACTAATGGATAAGAAAGCAGAAATTACTAAATTAATTAAAGTAGAAATGATAATAACCGATTTATTCATAACATTAAAAGTAATGAGTGGAAAGTATAAATAATCTATTAAAGAGTAATTTTTTCACGACTCTTTCTCCTGTGCTTAGTAATCATATTAATGATAACACCAATAAATGTCCAAACAGTGAAGATAATAATACTGTTAAATTCAAGAAAAGGAATAAGTATTAAAGGAAGAATAATGCAGAGAATGGGGCCCAGAGGGTGAAAAGGAAGTTTAAATGATTTCTTATCCTCAAACTTCCTTAACTTAAGAACAGCCAATCCAACAAATGACAAAATAATCATGTAAGATAAGTTAGTAATAGAAGCAATGAATCCAACCTGATTAGAGAGCACGAGAGATAAAGATACAATGAAAGTAATAATAATAGCTATATGCGGTGAATCAAACTTAGAATTAATACTGCTTAATGAAGCAGGCAGGAACTTATCCCTTGACAAATTTTTATAAATATATGTATTGACATTGGGAATCATATTGTAACTCTCAATAACAAAGAAAAACCTGAAACATTTACAGATATTATAAAAATCCTAACTAAACTTGAAATCATAAGCGATGAATTAGGATCTCAACTTACGAAAATGGTAAGATTCCGTAATTTATTAGGACATTTTTATTTAGAAATTGATAATGAGATTATCTACAATATCTTACAGAATAATTTAAAAGATTTCATTTCTTTTAAAGAAGCAATTCTGAGAAAGTTCAAAGAAGATTTATTAAGGGGTTTGGACAAAGAAAATTCCACTTAATTGTTAGACTTTATTAACCCTTATCTAATCTATCAATAAATATATTTATGGGATCTGTTATTCTGTTCCTACACTTTGTAAATTTACAAAAAAGAATGAAAATATTTATGGTAATAATATTTAATTACTATTTTACAATGATTAAAAGAGCTCTCAACCAACAAAAGATAAAATTAAACTTTTTCTGGATACAAAGAGTGCCCAGAATAAGCAATTAAATGAATTAAACAAATTAATTGAAGAACATAAGCTGTAATTTTACTCTAATAAATAGAAGTAAGGAAATTTAAAAACACAGAATAGAAAATCTAATTCTGACAGAGATGTTAAAATTCTATCAACATTCAAATTAGATTAAATTTTATACTACATGCTCATCAAGATTATCTTTTACCTGAGGCTAAGATTATGTTTGATCTAACAATATTGGTAATAATTATAATTGCTGTAATAATGGGATTAACAGACTTTGTCGGTCATAAAATTTCAGGTTTAGCTGCAGGACATCGCGATTCTATTCTAAGTTTCAGCGCAGGATTGCTCATTTCCCTATTATTTCTGATTTTAGTGCCCGGCGTTATCTTTATAGGAGTTAGTGAAATTTCATTTTTTTTCATACTAATTGGTTTTTTACTAATGCACCTTATTGAGAAATACATATATAATCATATAATGAATAAGCAAGAACTATTAGAAGACCTAAAAGTAGTACACATTATTGGATTTGGTTTAGATAATTTTTTGGTAGGATTCATTATTGCTGCATTTGTCGAATTAGATTTTTCCGTAGTCATCGAATTATCATTTCCGCTATTTCTGCAGATGTTAACTTCTTCCATCTCCTTGGATTCAATAGATACTCGGTTAAAAGAGAAATATAGCAAATATAGCAAAATAATTCTATCAGTTTTACCTTTATTGGGTGCTATTTTAGGAATTATATTAGAATTTGAGCATTTGGTAACAAATTATGTACTGGCAGTTGTTTTAGGCATACTATTTTATATGATAGTTCGAGACGTTCTTCCTCAAAGAGGAAAGGGAAGATCTGTTTTGTTTCTTTCCGGTAATTTAATTGTAATCTCCTTTTGGTTAATTCGAATGTTATTTTGAAAAAATTCATTTAATTTAGATTTAGATATTAACTAGTTTTCCATTGTAATGGTTTCATTGATAAATTTTGAAGTATTATTACATTAAAAATTTACAAAATCGTTCTTATTCGTATTAACATCTTCAAATATTAAAACTCGTAAAATTTAAACTAAGTGAAATGGCAAACATGGTAAAATATCAAGATATTTTAGCAGCTTACCATAGGTTAGAAGGAATTATAAATAAAACTCCTGTAATGACTTCTCGAACTCTAAATGAATTATTGAATGCTGATTTATATCTAAAATGTGAAAATTTTCAGAGAGTTGTTTTTCTTCTGATTCCTTCTGTTCAGTAATATTTTTCACGATAGTTACAATTTGATTAACTTCACCTTCACTTAGTATCGGTACCTTCAGAGTTCCAGTAAATGGTACTAGCTTTCCATTGTAATAGTTTCATTAGTATCAAAAGTAAAAAAAAATTACCACGACCTAGGTTCTGTTTCTATAGAAAAATACCTATTAATATTAGGCAATAGGTTGATTTTTATTTTAATTAATATTTGATTTAATCATTATACTAAAACCATGAAACAATGATGAATAGTCCCGAAATAATTCATTCTAATGATTCAACAAAGGAAATTATAAAAAAAGAAATCAAAAAACAGCCTTATTGGCATGTAATCTCGTTTTTTTCAACTTATCTTGGTTCCTATTTAATTCCTGGGGTGATTTTCTTTATTTACATTTTGTTTCTCTTCATTCCTAATGTTTTAAATACTTCTAATCCTATAACACTATTCACGAACATTGGCCCATTATTTTCTTTGTTAATAATGCCAGTAGTTTTAATTAGTTGTTATTTAATACATTTATTTCTTGTTTGTGTTATTGTACGATTTTGGTGGAGACTTACAGAGAAAAACTCACCATCGAAAGATGGAATTATCCCAAGAAATATCCCAAGTAAGACACTAAATTATTATCATATTAGATCTTTCATGATAAAATATCCAAAAAATTCTTTTATTAAAGGTCCATTTCCATGGTTGACTAATTGGATGTATAACTTTATTGGTACGAATAAAATAGGAAAGGGTACAACTATAGAAGAGCAAGTTGTTGGAGGGAAATTTATCGAAGTTGGTGATAATTGTTACATTGGTGTTAATAGTATATTAACATCACATCTCGTTGAAGGAATTTTCGGGAATATTGCTTATTTTAAAATTAAACTCGGAAATAATGTTACTTTTTCAACCTCTGGTTGTGTTGCCCCTGGAACTGAAGTAGGTGATAATTCTTACTTGTTACCCTTAGCATCTGCAGGAAAACATAGCGTATTAAAAGGAAACAATTATTATTTTGGCATACCGATGAGGAAAATATTCAAACGTAAAATTCAAGAATATTTACAATTAACACCAGTAGATTTTCAAATTGATGAGGAAATAAAACAAAAACAACAGCAGTCTAAAAATAAAAGAGAAAAAAGTGAAATAGAGAGAGATTGATTTAATCAATGGAAGATGATAAAGAAAACAAACATATAGACGAAAATAATGATGATTTTACATTGGATTTTACAACGAGTAGTGCCATAAGCAGAATAAATATTAAATTCTTAATACTGTACATACCTATTTTCTGGTTCTCAGGATTGATAGTTGGTACCATTTGTTACCAGTATACTTGGTTGGCCGTAAATGTTAATAGTTTATGGTGGATCATTCAGATTGGGTTGCTCCCCCTATTTTTTTTAGGAATGTATCTCCTCTTTATACTTGTTTGTTTATTCTTCTGTAAACTATTTCTAATTTTGATAAACCTCATACACCTCCCTAAAGAAGGAGTTTTTTACGCTGTAATTGGAGATCATGATTTTGATTTCTGGTGCCTTCGAACCGAGGTTAAAAAATTAGGTTTATGGCTTATGAATAATAGTCCCATACCTTTAATCGATATTCTTGGTTTTCGCTGGTTTGGTATGAAACTTGATTTCTCAAGTCATCTTTATGATGCATGGTGTGATGCCGAATTTGTTAAATTTGGACATCAAGTAACAATTGGACAAGGAGCATCAGTAATGAGCTCAATGGTCGTTGGAAAATACTTGATAATAAAAAAGATTATCTTTGATGACTATGTAGTTATAGGAGGGCAAAGTAATGTAGCCCCCGGTACAATTGTGGGACGAGATACAGTTATTGGAGCTTTGTCAGTAACAAAATACAATCAAATTTTAGAAGAAGGTTGGTTATACATGGGTGTACCGGTTCGAAAAATAAAACCAAATAAATTTGCTGAGGAACGGAAAGAATATATCAGTAAACGTGATGTTGACGACGAAACAGTGTATGAAGTTAAACAAGAAATAAACATTGATGAGGATAAAAAAGACTTAATATAAAATTCTAAATAGGTGAAAAAAATGAGTGTACCATCAGCTATGAGAGTTGGACCATTTACCGCAACAGTATTAGCAAAGAAAAAGTACATCATTTTTTACTTGTTTTTAATATGGGTGAGCATTCTTTCGATTACTATAGAGTTTTGGGTTTATTGGCAAGAGATTTTTTCCTGGAATTTGCTATTCAAATGGAATATCACACATTTTTACATTTTCTTTCCGTTAGTAGCTATGTTAATGTATATAACAATTGTTTTTGTTTCATTATTCTTTGCTAAAGTTTTGTTAATCTTTGTGAATGCACTTCATAAACCTCGCGAAGGAGTTTTTAAGAGAGAGGTTTCTGATAAAGATTACCGATACTGGAGTATACGCAATACAATAAAAAGATGGCCTATTTGGCTTTCACACAGATTCCCCTTTCCATTTTTAGATAATATATGTTTTAAGTTATTTGGTGTTAAAACAAAATTTTCAAATTCTTTATTTGAAGGATGGGTAGACACAGAATTCATTGAATTTGGGGATAATGTTGTTGTAGGGCAAGGTGCGATTGTGCAAAGTGCTTGTATAGTCGGAAATCTTTTATTAATAAAAAAAACGGTTATAGAGGAAAACGTTAGGATAGGATCCCACGCAATTGTAATGCCAGGTGCACACATTGGAAAAAATTGTGTTTTAGCAGCAAGCTCAGTCGCATTAGTAGGTCAAGAATTAGAAGAAGGCTGGATATATGTAGGTATTCCTGCTAAAAAGTTTAAAATAAATAGGTTTTTTGAAGATGGGCTAATAGGGAAAATTGGAAAACACACCGAAGATGAAGAAGCTTTGAGAAAAAAATACGAGGACCTATATATTAGACGTCATGATGAACGAATTCCATTAAGAGAGAGAGTACAAGCTAGAAGAGAAAGACGGAAAACGTCATTAAAAGAATAATAGTAAGGCTCTTAATTTTAATAATAGAAGAATGAAATTTCTGCATCCTTCCGAATTTGAATTATATTTCTTTAAAACATTTAATTCACTTTGAACTCATCCAAAATTTTAGGGTAATATAATAATTTTCTAATACTGGTCATCAAATTATTATAATTCATAAGTTACTCTTTGTAAGGAATTTTGTGATGCCGCAGAAATTCTCAATAGTCAATTAGGATTAGCTAAATCTCCTAGTAAATCATCTTTGAACTTCCTCAAAATTGTTTCTTTAAAAGAATTAAAATCTTTTAGATTGTTCTGTAAGATGTTATAGATAATCTCATTATCAATTTCTAAATAAAAATGCCCCAATAAATTACGGAATCTTACCATTTTAGTAAGTTGGTTTTCTAATTCATCGCTAATAATCTCATTTTTGGCTAAGATTTTCATAATATCCGTAAAAGTTTCAGGTTTTTCTTTATTATTAAGTGTCACTATATGATTTCCAATGTCAATACATATATTTATAGAAATTTCTAGTGCCCTCTGTGCTGTAAAATAATTTTTATAGTTGGAAAGGAATTCCTCTTTTCCCATCTCCTTAAGTTCGCGTAAATTTTCCAATATTTGGTCTAATTTGTTAAATCTAGTGATAACTAAATCCCGATTTATTTTAATCCTTGAGCACATCCAAAATGGTCATTTTATCATACATGTCTAATAGTGGTTTAATCTCTAAATAATCATATAAAACTTTTATTTCAAACTCGTGCCGGGTTGTATCATCTTTGGAGTGGATATTGTGTCCATTTTTTATAACATTGTATAAAAATCGAGGTGTGGTGTTGTTTAAAATACATAAATCTATTTCAATTTTGTTTCCAAATTCCTTCTCTATTTCCAAACTTAAATCTACTTGATATAAATAATGTTTTTTAAATGTGCTATCCAAAATAATTCCTAGATCTATATCACTAAATTCAGATCTATTACCGAATACATATGAACCATATAAATAGCATAATAGAACTTCTTCATGATTATTTAAAACATTATTAATTATTCCTTCCAACTCGGTTATCGATACTATTTTATGCTTTTCTCTTTCCATCATAATTAACAAATATTATTTCAATTTCTTACTTAACTATTTATAAATATAGCTAATCAGTCTAATAAAATTAAATGTAAGAAATGATTAAGATTAAATTATGATTTTATTACAATTTATATTTAAAGAGTGAAATCATACACTGAAGATAATTAATTCACATCAAGAAAAATGATTTATTGATAAAAGATTTATTATTTTTAAAATAGATTAATTGACCATATATCTAAAATTGATGATATAAGAAATGAAAGTAGGTTATATCCAAACTTCGCCAATCTTTGGTAAAAAGGAGCGAAATTTTGATCAAATAGAGAAGTTATTAGCTAATATAAAAGCAGATTTAATAGTATTACCCGAATTATTTGCTACAGGATATACTTTTATTTCGAAGGAGGAAGCAATGTCTTTCGCAGAAAAATCTAATGGAAATACCGGACAATTTTTAGTTGAAATTGCTAAAAAGTCAGGAGCAGTAGTAGTCGGAGGATATATTGAGAAAGAAGATAAGAATATATACAATTCTGCTATGATAGTCTCGAGTAAGGGTGTTATCGATTCATATCGTAAAATTCATCTCTATTTCAAAGAAAAATTATGGTTTTCTCCGGGGGATAAGAAAATAGAGGTATTTGAAATTGATGGAGCGAAAATTGGAATCATGATCTGTTTTGATTGGATTTTCCCAGAAACAGCGAGGACACTTTCAATTCTAGGTGCCGATATCATTGCTCACCCCTCGAATTTAGTGCTACCCTATTGCCAAAAAGCGATGGTAACTAGATGCCTAGAGAACAGAGTTTTCGCAATAACTGCAAATCGTATTGGAAAAGAAATAAGAGGTGAGGATAACTTTAATTTTACAGGTGCTAGCCAAATCACCTCCTATAATGGAAAAATTTTATCATCAGCTCCAACCAATAAGCCATTTGTAGACTTTGCCGAAGTCGATCTTAAAAAATCAAGAGATAAAAAACTTAATAGATTTAACAATCTGATTAAGGATCGAAGAAAAGAAATGTATTTATCTTAACAGCAGAAAAGGAAAGGGAAAACATAAGTAAAGGATGACGGAAATTCTTTTTTTGAGGAAATTAAGTTAAAGAATTGGTTTAACTACAGTGAATAAGTAGTATAGATTATTTTTTTTCTTTTTTTAAATTACTCTATATCAGTAAGGGAATAATTAAAACAAATTTAACGACATTTCATAAAGGGAAAAGGAATATATTAAATTTGATCAAAGAATAAGTTCAAATATGAAGGCTGCGGTATTTGATGGGAAAAATATTGCATTTAAATCTGTAAAAGACCCTTCAATACGTAATTCTCAAGTTTTAATTCAAGTTAAAGCGGTGGGAATTTGTGGTACTGATTTAGCGATTCTTAGTGGCTCATTACCTTCTACTACTCCCATAATCCTAGGCCACGAATTTTCTGGAGAAATTATAAAGATTGGGGATGAAGCTTCTCCAGATTGGCTAAATAAAAGAGTTACCTCCGAGATTAATACTAATCGCGATTTTACATGTTATTATTGCAAAGAAGAAAACTTTACTCAGTGTATTTCTCGAAAAGCATTAGGGATAGATGTTGATGGAGCATTCGCGGAATTCATCGCTGTTGAGTCTTATTTGCTTCATGAACTCCCCGATTCCATATCATATGATGATGCCACATTCATTGAACCTTTAGCAGCAGCCTATCAAGTATTTGAAACAATGCCTATAGATCAAAATGATAAAACTGTGGCTATCTTCGGCCTTGGTAAGTTAGGCTTATTAATAACCCAAGTTGCGTTATCAAAAGGATTAAATTTAATCGTTGTTGATGGATCTCATAAAAAACTTACACTTGCTAAAAAATTTGGAGCTCAGCGTTTAATCAATAGATTTGGAGATCGTACAATACCTCACACTATTAGAAATTTTACTCATGATTTAGGTGCTGATATAGTTATAGATGCCACGGGAAATCCGATAGCAATAAACAATGTGCTTGCTTCGTGTAGAACTCGAGGAAAAGTACACATAAAAAGTACCCACGGTTTCGATACACCTATCAATTTAACTGATGTTGTGGTTCGTGAATTAACTCTTTATTCTAGTAGATGCGGACCATTTAATAAGGCAATTGAAGGCTTGAAATCAGGAGAAATCAATGTAGGGAAAATGGTATCTAAAAAATTCGCATTAAAAGATATAAACAAGGCAATTGACTATTGTAAACTCGATCACGACCATATAAAAACAATTATAAATATCTAATTCAAAACAAACCATTAAAAGATATTATTTTTTATTGAAAAAACCTTTCTTATTAATAATATTTATTTAGATTTTTAACATTATAAAAAGAATTATTTGAGCCAATAAGGTAATGGTTACTTCTGACCCTAATATCACCAATGTAGAAAATAATTCTAAAAATGGGGTTATCAGGGAAGAATTCAACGTTCAATATTCTTGGTTTTTGGTAGTTTTTTTTACAATTTATTTAACATCATTTCTAGTTCCAGCATTTTTATTCATGATCTATATATTCCAGTTTTTTTTACCATACTTTTTAGAAACAAAGAGTTTTTTGACTTTATTTATTGAAATCAAACCACTTGTTGCATTAATATCTATGCCTTTAGTTATTATTGGATGTTATATCATTCGTCTTTTCTTTGTAAGTTTAACTACACGCATCTTTTGGAGATCAACTGAAAGAAAAACACCCAGTCGGGATGGTATAATTCCAAGGAATTTTAATTCCCAAACCTTAGATTCTTATCAAAAAAGAAGCTTTTTAATAAAATATGGGAAGAATGCTTTCATGAAAGGGGCCATCCCTTGGCTCAATAATTGGTTTTTTAACTTTGTGGGTTCTATTGAAATAGGAAAAGGTACAACTTTAGAAGAATCCTCAGGTAATGACAAATATGCAACTATAGGGAAGAACTGCTATCTTGGTGTAAATTCTATGCTAGCGAGCCATATGGTTGATGGTGTTTTTGGCAATATAAATTATTTTAAGATAAAAGTAGGAGATAATGTGACAACAGCAGGGACAAATTTGATTGGAGCAGGCTCTGAATTGCATGATAATAGTTATTTACTTCCTTTAGCTTCAGGAGGGAAGCACAGTATTATAAAAGGTAACAATTTTTATTGGGGAATTCCATTAAGAAAAATTTTTAGAAAAAAAACTATGGAATACTTAGGAATTTCACAGAAAAATTTAGAGATAAATGAAAATATCGAGGGATACCATGATAAAAAGTTGTTAAAAAGATTGAAAGCCGAAAAATCCTTTGGAGCAGTAGAAACTTCCCTTGTAAAAGAACCAGAATTCAACTCAATTCCTAAAATTAAAATTGATGTTAATGATTTGTCTGAGAAAGATCTAAGAATTGATTTTACAACAAGTAGCGCAATTTCTAGGGTAAATATTAAATTTTTAACGGTATATTTGCCTATTTTTTGGCTTTCAGGTATGCTAGTCACCATCGTTTTTTATACATTCACCTATTATGTTCAAAATCCGATTCTAATGGCTTTTTTTATGCCTGCCATGATAATTTTTATGTGGTTTTTATTTATCCTTGGTTGTTTCTTCTTTAGCAAGTTGTTCCTGCTTTTAATTAACTTAATTCATCAACCTAAAGAAGGTATCTTTAAAGCTGAGATAGGTGACACAGATTTTGAGTTCTGGTGCATGCGAACTGAACTAAAAAAGATAGTCCTATGGCTTATGCGAAATTGGCCCCTTCCCTGGATGGACATCTTGGCTTTCAAATGGTTTGGAATAAAAATGACTTTATCCAGTACATTATATGATGCGTGGTGCGATAGTGAATTTATTACTTTCGGACGAAGAGTATTAGTTGGACAAGGGGCAGCAATTTTTTCTAGTATGGTAATCGGAAAATACTTAATAATCAAGAGAGTTATATGTGGTGATTATTCTCTTATTGGTGGTCATTCTACTATAGCTCCAGGGACTATTATCGGGGAGGATACTTTTGTCAGCGCAATTTCTACTACTATTTATAATCAGGTTCTTGAACCCGGATGGATTTACCTAGGAATCCCCGTTATCAAGCTTAAACCAAATAAATATGCTGAATCCAGCAGGAAGATTTTAATTAAGCGAAATGTGGACGATCAAGAGAAATTTGAAGTTGAACATGAAGTAAACGTTGATGATGATAAGAAGGATTTAATTTAATTCTTTAAAGAAATTCTAAAGTTTCTTCATTTTTTAAGGATAATCACCAAGGTGTCTCTTCATTTAAAAGCATTTGAGCTGCATTCATAAGGATTTCGCAATCACAATGGCCATCATATTCTGTGCATCTATCCAAAAGTAATTCTTGCTCTTTTTGAGTTATTTTCATCTTGTCCAAAATTTTTATAGCATATACAAACTCTTTACCACCACATCTCCATTCACTACGGTTAAATTGACATCCTTCATCTCCAGCTAGTCTATTCAAGAATTCTCTTAACTGTACTTTTGTAAGAGAAATTCCTTCAATAGGTTTCTCATAAAAATTTTTAATACTTCTTTTGATATTCGTAATTACAATTCTGAATTCTCTCTTATCCCAAATTTCAATACTCTTTTCCCTGTATTTCTCTTTTATTATAACTAACAATTCTTCTAATTGGCTCAATGCTAAGTGCCTAAACCACCCCAATTTTCCCAGATTCAAAGGCAGAAACCAAGTCTTTCTAATGAGTTTGCCATCAACCATATACTCAGGTTCAGGTTCCGATTCTTTAATTATGGTTACAATCGATTTCTTTATTGATTTAGATAAATAAGACTCAAGGTTTATAACATATCGAAATGCTTTCTTACTTTCATAACCATCAAATTCCTCAAAATACCTAACTGCTTGTGTTATTGAAATTAAGAATGCTTTTAATCTATTAATATCAAGATGTTCTAGAATTTCTATTAATTCAAAAGGAGTGAATTTTCTTATTAGTCCTTCCTCAATAATAGGACCATAATTAGAGACCGAATCATTGGTTATTACTGTAAGAAGAAGAGATTTCAGACGATTTTTGTCTATTAACTTACAGATCTTAAAAAATTCTAAATGACCAATATAAAATTCGTCATTATAATAATATAACTCATCATGATAATCTCCGAGTATCCAAATTGTATTTTTAAAAAATCCACTTTCTTCATCATTTATTAACATTTGAATATCGTTAGGTTCTAAATAATGAAAAAAGTAGGCAGATAATAAGGGTACTAGACTTGTTAGATCTTGTTTTTTAATTATTTGGATTATATATCCTCTTATTATATCTTTTTTCTTGTATTCTACGGGGATTATTTCTAATTCTGAATCAAATTGTTTTCTTTGCTCATATGCGATAAAATGTAAGGATCTAAGAATGCCTTCTATTAATTCAGCTCCATATTCTTTAAAAAGATTGATTAGGTCTTCTTTTTCTAGTTTATATAAATATTCTTTTTCCCAAATCTTAAAAATTCTTTTGAGGTCTCTAGTTTCTAAAAGGTTAACTATTCTGGATACCTCAGCACAAGCCTTAATTTCAGACTTAAGATCTCCGTTCAAGACATCACTAGGTTCTCTGTTAAATGTTTTAAATAAAAAATTGTTGACAGTAAAAGTTATGTCTTTTTTTGTTGAAAAGTCGTTCTGATACAATAGCTTTTTAAGATTCTTAATGAAAAAATCATTTTGGTTTCGGTATAATATTTCATAACAATTCTTTTCTAAAAATTGAGTAAAATCATGTTTTATTAGCAAATATAAAATTTTAGTAGAGGTATAATTAGATTTGAAAATGTTAAAAAGCGTTTTCTTAATTTCCCCCTTGGCATATGAATTATGTTTAGATGCAAACTTTAGCAATTCAACAAATTCTTCTATTTCCATTTCAACCAAAAAGTAAAAAATATTATTTGAGAAAAGGAGTTTAAGACCAAAAAATTGATGGATTAGTGTCATCGGATAAAGGATTGCTTTTTCTTCTAATTCTTGCAAGGAGAAGAGATTTATTATAGGTAGACCATGACTCAATACTTTATAATTGTTCTTCGAGCCTTCCTTATCTAATCTTTTACCTTTATCATAACCATCATGTCTCTTTCTAAACATTTCTTTAATCTACTTTTTCTCCATGAGATTTTAACCTAAACTCAAGATAAGCAAAATGAAACATTAAATTAAATTTTTATAAGAAAAATATTTATTAAGGAATGGAGACTCGATTCATCTTAGCACATGCTATGCAAAACCAAGATTTATATTTGGGAACGTATATCATATCCTCTTTAGTGGTACCGCATACCTCACACATGCAAATTGATTTTTTCAAAGCTACCAGAATTTCCTGCACCTCTTTAGTAACCTCATGTGCTTTTTCTTTTTCTCCCAAATGTTCGTAATAAGTATCTAATTCCCTCAACTGAGACATTTTTTCGGATGCTGCATCTAATATCAACCCTCGCAAGTTATTACGAATTTTTTGCAGATGAGGATCTTTTATCCGTATTACTCTTTTTCGCTTCACAAGAAGTTAACAACCTCACTTCTATTTAAATATACCGACGCTGCGGAATCACCAAAAAATTATTATGATTGTGGGAACATTGAGCCATAATCAACAGTCTCATCGAACATATCCCGCCAATTAATATAAAGGTATCCTGAATAATCTACAAAACCAGGGATGCGTACGCAAAGTGAATACACTCCCTCACCGTATTGGTTGAAGAAACGCTCATAGGCGACATCATAATACTTATCTATAAAGGCGTCGAGACCTTGGGATATATAATCTCCCTTACGTTTATTAAACTCATCTAAGAAAATACCGAACTTTTTGATATCATCAGACCATAAATTATAAACCCACTCACTATCTTTAAATAGATTCTTCACGTCATCTTGAGTCCATCCCCCATCCTTCCCGGTGCCATCTTGAGACATCATCGTCTCAAAACCCTCTAATATTATTACAATGTCTGCTTCGTCGTAGTTTTTATATAAATTGTGAATTCTACTGTCAGTAAGAACAAGGTCTTCTACATATAAAGATCGAATATTACCGTCACTGTCTCTGAAATGATGTCGAGCAAAGTTATTTCCGTATTTATCTCTCCCGTATATAAAGATACTGTCGTCCAATACTTTAAAGGTTAATATATCAAAGCCTAAATTACGGGCCAAAAGCCGAGTAATGTGGAATTGCTTGGTTTGTTCTTCAAGCCAATGTGTTCTATCATAGAATGCAGTGGGGCTACGGAAAAATAACTGTATTTTATTTTCCCTTGCGTATGTTGTGATAGTGTCTATAGCTTGTTGATAGATTGCTAGACTTTCAGCATCTGTGGCAGTTTGTTTAAACTCATGAATCAATTTCAGATAAGCTCCTAAAGATCGATACCCCATCCCACTACCCATAAATAACTTCCATTGCAGGCTTGAAGTTTCTGCTAGTTTAGAGATTTTAGTAAAATCGATGTTTGGATCACTCTCATGGGTGGCAGCGGCTAGCCAAACAGCATCCGTTAATTTTAATTGCAAATCGGCTTTTTTTGATTTGCGAAGCAATATTTCATGGATGTAATGTTTCTTTATAAACATCTCAATTATTTCCTTCACATCACTTTGTAGTTTTTCTAAACCTTGGTTAGTGATATCTAGTTCTTCGGCTGAGAAGTGGTCAATGGTTAATTGAGAAATTCTCATTTCGATAGTAAGTAAGTCTCTAAGAGGTGGGCGAGTTGTCCTCCTCATCCAAGATTCACCACCTTTGACGTCTCCTAATATGATACGAAATAACGATTTTTGAATGGTAAAGCTTTGCAAAATTGGACTTGAATCAATTATGCTTTGCATCAAGTCCTTTCTTATACTGTTTGGAGCCTTATAAAGTATATCTCGACCTTGATTAAATAATATGACACTGGACTTAAACTCATTAAATATTTTGTCGATCTCAATAATTTCAGAAGGGCTGAGATAATCAGCGGCAAATGTAGATAGAATTGCATGACGATATTTCTCAATAAATATCGTGCTAGGAATTCTATTGGGCTTCATAATCAAATTCTTATAAAAATTCTTTAGATTGTCCACATCAGAAAATTGTTTTAGGTAAAAATCCAAAATGGCTTAATAAGAGAGTAACCTCTGAAATAAATAGTGATATAGATTTCAGCTGTTATTATTGCAAAGAAGAAAACTTTACTCAGTGTATTATAAGCCCAATAGGAGATATTATTACCGAAAACGCTTAAGAAGGAGAGAATGAATCTAATTATAATTAAAAAAATAGGGAAATTAATTTTTTTATTTTCTTTTAGTTTGTTCCGAATTCGCTTTACTTGATCATATTAATCTTTAATTACCATAATTGCACAGTACTTTTTAGTGATATTTCGAGAGACTTCATCTTATGATCAGGTTTCAACTAATCATCAAACTCAATTCAAGAAGAAAGATATTTTCAAAAGACAAGTCCTAAAATCATCTTAAGAATTTTTTTTTTTATAGAAGGTTTTTTTAAAAAGCAGATTTATTATTATATTATAAAATAACAACTTTCACAATGGTAATGGTTTTATAATGGGGAGCAATAAATATGGAATTACATTTTTGGTGGGAGGGATTCTAATCTTAAGCTATTTATTATTCACGTTCATTGCAGGAACTGTATATATTATGAACAATTATCAATATATACACAGCAATCAGCATTGGAACCAAGTAGGTGGTTTACCACTTAATTTGATTTCGAATTTTTTATTAATAGTAATTTTTGTTTTGGTATTCATAATACCAGGAGTATTCTTAATAAAGACAAAAAAAGCAGTTAATTAATCCTTTTTTTAAAATTCAATTTTTAAAAGTCTTTTACGAAAGCATAGAAGGTCTGAGGTTTTTAATCAAATTTCGATAAATATTAAAACTTTTATAAGATTAAATTACTCTCTTTAGATATATACAAATGATACGACTTGAATAAAAATGACTGACCCTAAAGCTCTAGAAAACAATCCATTTAAAGAATTAGGTGACATTCCAGAAAAGAAATATCGTGATGGCTATGTATTAACTTCAACATATATCCAACAAATATGATGAATCCAGTAGGGAAATTCTAATTAAGCGAAATGTTGACGATCAACAGAAATTTGAAGTTGAGCATGAAGTAAACGTCGACGAAGACAAAAAGGACTTGATTTAAAAATAATTGGGTAAAATATTACTTGAGTTTTATATTAAAGCTTTTTTTCAAAAAAGCCTTCAAATTATCGCACTTCTCTCTTAAACTCACCTTATCTTGATAAAAAAGACTCGTTCGAGGACAATCTCTGTCAAAAATACAGTTATTGTTTTGCATATTATATATTAATGGATAAAATTTACACCCTTGTGGGCGGTAGTCATAAATCTTACACAATTTTAAAGTTGGGTCAAAAAATACACAGTGATTATCCACATTTTTTAATTGGAAAAAACCGGTATCGTTTTTAAAAACAAAGTTTTTTTTTTTTAATGACCGTGGTAATTGTTTTTTGATAGTGTTAATCTCACCTCTTGAAATAAACATTTCTGTTCTTATACAACATTCTCCACAATCCTCGCACTTATCTGTCATGGTAGTATTTATTTTTAAGCATAATCATAAATTTAAAAGGAAAAAATATTTCTATCATACTATATTAAGGATCAATTGTTTTTGAATTAAGCAAAAAACACCGAAGGTTAAACAACAACATACAATCAAGTTTTAGAATCAAAATGGATTTATTTTGGGATTCCTTCCATTAATTTAAAAGAAAATAAATATGCAGAAGAACGACGAGTTATTGTTCTCAAACATCAAATCGATGAAGGGAGTAAATTTGAGGTCATTAACATAGTAAATATCGATGAAGATAAGAAAAAACTTATAAATATTAAAAAATAGGTTCAAGAATCATGAGTGTACCTAACACGATGCGAGTCGGACCTTTTACCCCGACGATCCTTGTAAAAAAAAGATATTTGGTTTTCTATTTTTTTTTGATTTGGGCTAGCATTATCCCAGTTCTTCTAGAATTCTGGTTTTATTGGCAATTTCTCTGGAATCCCCGACCAATTCATTTTTATACTTTTCTTCCTCTACTTTTCTTTTTAATGTATATAACAATCACTTTTTCAGCGATTCTATTTGCGAAGATTTTATTATTAATTGTTAATGCTATTCATAAGCCTAGAGAAGGAGTATTTTTAAGAATTCCTGCTGATAAAGATTACCGATACTGGAGTATTCGAAACACGATAAAAAGGTGGCCAATTTGGCTTGCACATCGATTTCCCTTTCCTGGTATTTTAGATAATATTTGTTTTAAAATGTTTGGTGTAAAAACCAAGATGACTAATTCATTATTTGAAGGATGGGTTGATACTGAACTGATAGAATTTGGAAAAAATGTAGTAGTAGGACAAGGTGCGATTGTTCAATCTGCTTGTATAATCGGAAATCTTTTAATAATGAGGAAAACCGTAATTGGCGGTGATGTGAGAATTGGCTCACATGCAATCGTAATGCCTGGCACCCAAATTGGACATAAAAGTATCTTGGCAGCTAACAGCGTTACTACTGTAGGACAAGTATTAGAAAATAACTGGATTTATGTAGGCATCCCGGCAAAAAAATTTAAGAAAAATTATTTTTTCGAGGATGGACTTGAGAATAAGTTAGGTCATGTTGAAGATGTTGAAGCGTTAAGGGAAAAATATGAGGAGATTTATACTAAACGTTACGATGATCTTAAGCTTAAAGAACGTAGAGAACTCAGAAAGGAAAAGAAAGAAGAAGAGAAAAAGAGATGGCAACCTTAAAAACTAATAAGAGTTTTCTTAATTAAATATCATATTCACTATTTTTTTAAAATAAAATGAGGGCAGAAAAGTTATATATCCAACTTGATATCGATTTTGAGCTTGATTCGTGTAAAGACGATTGGGCTGCTATGGATTATAATGAATTTATTAGTGAAAATTTTAAAAATCGTTACATGGGAATTCTGTTAGATAATTCTGTAGAAATCGATTCTGTGTACACAGCTGTTTTTCCGAGTAATAAGGTGCTAAACGAAATTTTAGAGTTGAATAAAGAAAATATCCTTCTATTCACACACCACGCTATGACTTGGGACATCAGAAATATTTCAGTTTTTCAAAATATTGATCGTGAATTACTTCGCAAATTAAAACATAAGAAAATATCAATATATACACTACATGTTCCATTAGATAAAAACGGGAAATATGGTACCACATCAAATTTAGCAAAAGCATTGGAAATAGCTCCGGAAGGTGAGTTCTATGAATATTTTGGAGTACGGGTAGGTGTAATTGGCAGAACCGAATTAAACACTCCTGAGGAATTAGCAAACAAACTAAGTACTGTAGTCGGACATAAAACAAAATTGTGGAAATATGGTTCAGATGATATTATAGAGCACAGAGTTGCTTTAGTAGCTGGGGGAGGAAATACCCTTGAAGGAATTGAACAAATTATCGAATTAGGAATTAATACCTATGTTACAGGTATTACTGCTCATAACGAATTTAGTAAAGAGGTACATGAATTCGAAAAAAAGCATGAAATAAATATAATCGGTGGTACCCATTACTCTACAGAAAAATTTGCTTGTATATCTATGTGCAATTATTTTGAAGATATGGGATTAAGTTGTGAGTTCATCGAAGACAATCCCGTTTTAGAAGATGTAGAATAATCAGATTAATTCAAAATTTATAGTCTTGATTTTGAATACTCTTATAGATCTTTTTTGTTAAGCAAATATAATTTGATTCATACAGTACCTTAATGTATAAAGGATCCTCAATATTTTCTGGATCAGAGCCTTTCTTTTTGAGTTTTACTTTCTTAAATTATTAAATAAATTTGAAAAAATCTCTAAATTTCTTATATATTAACTGAAAATATTAATTAAAAAAGAAAATAATTATTTATAACTATTATTTTTCTATTTATTTAGGATTAAAATGTCAAAAAAAGATACCATAATTTCCGAATTAAATAATCTTACAGAATCTTTAATAGATGAAATTCTTGAACATATTATCTTTCTTAAAAACAGAAGCCTTAAAGAAAAAAGGGAACTAATTTTAATGAGTGAATCAAGTTTAAGTAAAGATTGGTTAAAGCCCGAGGAAGATAAGGCATGGCAAGATTTATAAAAGGAGATGTAGTTATAGTTCCTTTTCCATTTTCCGATCTCACTCAATCAAAACGTAGACCTGCTTTAGTAATTTCTAATTTAAAAGGTAATGATATAATTTTATGCCAAATCACTAGCCAAAATATTTATGATGGGTATTCAATTTATCTAAAAGATGAAGATTTTCAAGAAGGCTCATTAAAAAAACCAAGTAATATAAGACCTAACCGTATTTTCACAGCTGATGTTCAGATTATACTATATAAAGCAGGAACACTTAAAAATGAAAAGGTTGAGGAAGTAATAAATAAAATAATCCTAATTATTAAATCCTGATTATCTCATTGTAAACCTTCTCCTCGACATTTAATAAAAAGGATTAGTTTAGAGGAGAAAGTCAAAACAATTCATTCATAAAATTCGAGCACTATCTGGTATTATGATCAGTGAAATATATTATAAATAAATTTTAAATTACTAAAATAAAAGAATTTAGTGATTTTATATTCCCCGTTATAAACCATAAAGATTTCCAGTTTTAGAAGATCTAGAATAATCTGTTTGGTTCAAAGTTTAAAGTCCTGATTTAGAATTCTTTCATAGATTTTTTTAGATAGGGGTATATAGTCTGATTTATAAGCTACTCTAATATATAATGGATCCTCAATAATTTCTGGATCAAAACCTTCTTTCTTAAGGTCTACTTTCTTAAATTTAAAACTGTGAGTGGTTGACAGATTCGATTTAAGTCTAAGAAAAACAGGAATCGCATATGGAGCAAGGTGCTCTTCGAAAAGACTAGCCAATCCTTTGAAGTTAAATTCCTCTATATTGGGATCAGGAACAATTGCTGCCATTCCTGCCCTTCCATCTGTATTAGTTATCTTTACTCCAAAAACGGAAGATAAAGAAACTTGATCATACAAGTTAAGCACTTGTTCCACTTCAGTAGTTGAAACATTGTGTCCTTTCCAACGGAATGTATCACCAAGACGATCTATAAATTGTGCATGCATGCTTCCTTGATCGCGTACTAGATCACCTGTATTAAAATATACATCTCCTTCTTGAAATACATTCCTAAACAACTTTGCTTCAGTGTCATTTTCATCAGTATATCCAGTAAATGTTGTTTCTCCTTCACTTTTACTAATAAGCAATCCAATTTCCCCTGGACTTACTTTATTCATAAATCCCTTATCATCTCGAATTGGTTTTTCTTCGTCTAAATCAAATTTGACAATAGCATAAGGTGATGAAGAATAACCCACTGTGCAATCAAAATTTAATATATTAAAAAATGCCACATTTCCTTCGGAAGAGCCGTAAAATTCCCCGATTGTTGGAATATCGAATCTTTTCTTAAAATCTTTCCATATTTCAGGACGAAGACCATTTCCGATTACAACCCTAACAGAATTATTTAAGTCCTCCGGTGAAGGGGGTAAATTCATCAAATAACGGCATATCTCTCCCACATAATTAAATGCTGTTGCATTATATTTACGGATATCATCCCAGAATCTACTAGCACTGAACTTTCGACTTAATGCTAATGCTCCTCCCGCTGCCAAAATCGATGACCATCCTGTCATTATAGCTGTACCATGAAAGAAAGGAAGGGGAATATACATAGTATCATCGGTAGTAAAATTCCCAACGACATTCCCTATAAGCATTCCAGTGAGCGCCACACGTGAATGAGTTAAACGAGCTGCTTTCGGTAAACCAGTAGTACCAGAAGTAAAGAGATAGGCAATTACATCAGGTGTCTTCACATCTTTTGTAGTTGAAGGGTTATCTGTAGAATAAGATTTGATGATTTGAGGAAGATTAATTAAGCCCTCTGGAGTCATTTGTTTGTTATAATCTGGAATATAACAGAGATTTTGAGCATCAGTCAAATTAAGGCTTGATTGGACATCCCTAAAAGCGTCAAAACACTCTTCACCAATTATAATCATTTTCCCGGGTGTAAGGTTTAAGCAATGCTCAAGAGTTTTCTTTCTGAGGTCAGTATTTATCAATGAAGAAATTACTCCGATTTTCGCATTAGCAGTATAAACAAGTAAAAATTCTATTCTGTTTTTTATTAAAACTTTAGAAATATCTCCTTTTTTCAATCCCAATGAAATAAAATAATTTGTGTATTGGTTGACTTTTTCATTAAATTCTTTGTATGTGATTGTTATCTCTTCGAATTTTATAGCTATTGCATTTGGATACTTTACTGCATTTTCTTCGACTAATGATCCCCATGAGATTCCATTTTTAGCACTTATTTCCCCAAACTTTTGAAGGAAAGCACCATGTTTTTTAGCCCATTCTGCAATTCTTTTACCGAACTCTTTAACATCGATTAAATTTGAATTATCTGGTTTTGATGATTCTGACGTAATATACACCTATTTTTTAATATTTATATAAAATGATCGTTAGATGAATTAGATTTTTTCTAATAATAAATCTTTATCCCTCTTTTACTTTTATGTCTTTCATTTTATGTCAAACAAGTTGGAAATACATACGTCGATTATTCTTTCCTTTATTGGCTGTTTTTAATATTTTAATTATACCAATTTCGTTTGTATTATTAACATGCGTCCCACCATCCACTTGTATATCGAAATTTCCTATGCTCAAAATCCGGAATTCTTCTATACTTGCTGGTAGACCTATAGCTAAACGAGCTAATTCAGGTTTCTTCAGAACTTTTTCCCTAGACATGTAATCTACTGAAATTGGTAAGTTTTTTTTGATAACATTATTCGCTTCCTCAACAAAAGCTCGTAATTTTTCAGGAGAATAATCAGGCATGGAAAAATCCATTCTTGTTTTCTCCAATTCAATTTGGTTCCCTGTAATCTTAGCATTAGCTTGATTATAGAGTACATTCGAGATAATATGGCAAGCAGTATGGGCTTTCATATAACCATACCTCCTTTCCCAATCAAGTTCGCAAGTGACTTCATCACCTTCGAGTAACCCGGGTTTATCTACTTCATGACTAATATCCCCGGAAAATTTACCAACAAACAAAACTTTGA
>SDBU01002949.1_pt1 | contig 22115 bp, 17 predicted proteins | sample 2277071 | NCBI WGS metagenome assembly SDBU01 (sample SAMN10397929, study PRJNA504765) | marine sediment metagenome | isolation source: marine sediment core GS08_GC12, 126 cmbsf | place: Arctic Ocean: Gakkel Ridge, Loki's castle | collected 2008 | reverse complement strand
GCCGCCGGGCGCGCCGGCCTCCAGGTCGTGGACGTGATCAATCCGGCAGCGCCGGCGCTGGCGGGTACGTTCTCGCCTTGGCCCGCCGGCACCCAGTCCTACGGCCTGACGCTCAGCCCAAACGAGCCCATCGTCCACGTCGGAACCATCCCCGGCGCCTGGATCGTCAACTTCGACGTGAGCGACCCGGCCAACATCGTGGACGTGGCCAGTGTCCACCTTGGGGGCAGTGTAGCAGAGCCCCGCACCATCGCCCGGCGCGCCGACGGCATCGCCTACGTCTCCCGGTACAATGCGACCGTGACTTTGGACCTGTTCGATCCGCTTGCCCCTGCGTTGCTCGGTACGACGGGGCTGTGGGCCTTTGATCTCGCCCTCGAAGGGGACGTGCTCTGCACTGGGAACGACTCGGGCAGTGGTGAGATCGCCGGCGTCGATGTCCTTTCGGTCGCCACGCCGGACAATCTGCCGGTTGAGTTGGCCCATTTCGCGTCCAGCGATATTGGCATCCTCCAGGCGTGGGCAGTGGCGGCCGACAACGGGCGGGCCTACCTCGGCACCCACCCGTTGGACCTGCGCGTCCTCGACGTGACCGACCCGACCTCACCGCTCCTGCTGGCGTCGGCCCCATCGGCGGGCGCGAAGATCAGCGACCTGATCGTCGATGGCCCCATCGTCTACGCGATGACGCAGAGTTGGGATGGCGGCGGCGCCGGCGTGCTTGACTACCTGGTCTACGTCCCCGGCGACAGCGACGACGACGGCGACTTCGACCTGGCCGACTTCGCCGCCGTCCAGCGCTGCTTCGGCCCCGACGGCCTGGCGCCCCCCGACGCCACCTGCCTCATCGCCGACTTCGACGAGGACGACGACGTAGACCTGGATGACGTGTCCGCGTTCGCCGCCGCCATGGTCGGCCCCAACCCGCCACCGGCCGGACCGGTAGGCTCCTGCTGCCTGCCCGACGGCGCCTGCACTGACGCCGTTGCCGAGCCGCACTGCACCTGGTACCTCAGCGGCCAGTACAACGGCGACGGTAGCACCTGCGCCACGGTCACCTGCCCGCCGACGGGTTCCTGCTGCCACCCCTTCGGCAGCGTGTTCTGCGACGAGCGCACCGAGTTCGCCTGCCTGGCCGTGGGCGGGACCTACGGCGGCGACTTCTCCATCTGCGACGGGACCATCTGTCCGGCAGGCGCCTGCTGCGATCCCGACGACGGCACCACCAATGGCACTGGTGCCTGCACCGACCGCAGCGCCGCCCAGTGCGCCGCGACCGGCGGTAACTACCAGGGCGACGGCACCGAGTGCGCCACCACCGTGTGCCCCTTCGGCCAGTACGCCAACACCATCGACCCCATGACCAGCGTGGCCCTGGCCGGCGCCGGCCTGCAGCTCGCCGACGACCTGACCCTGGCCGGCACCGGCGCCCGCGACCTGACCTACCTGGACCTCCGCGTATTTGGCAACGGCGGCGGCGACTTCGACGTGATGGTCGAGTTGTGGACCGACTGCCCGGGTAATGGCGGCACGCTAATCCCGGACACCACGTTCGATTGGTTCGCCGTCCCCGACGACGGCTTCGTGTACACGCTGGTCGTCGACCCGCTGAGTCCCGCGGTAACCATCCCCGACACGGTCTGGATGACGGCCACGTTCAGCACCCCCGAGTCCGGCTGGATAATAGCCGAGCAGTCCGAGACCGGCACCACCGCCGACCTCTACGGCTGGAACCTCCCCCCCTGGGCCTGCAACCGCACCTTCAGCCCCGGCACCTACGCCGGCCTCTGGGCCAACCTCCGCTGCGTGGAGGGGCAAAGTAGGGCCCAAACGGGAGGCGAAGCCCCCCGGCTGAGCATTGAACGAGTCGAGCCGCCGGACCCACCCACGATCACCGCCCTACCCCAGTGACCAATCGACCACCGCGGCCAGCGTCCCATGGTCCGGGGCGCTGGCCGTCCGGCTAGAGCAAATTTTATTCCATCGTAGCGGTCGATACCCGTTTCTTGCCCGGTGCAAACAACAATTCGAAGCTCCGAACGGATTGAGAGCGCTATAGGCCCCATCACAGTGATGGCGATCGGATTTCGTGAGCGCGCCGGCTAGGGTTTACGCTAATAGCCGAGCAGGCGGTGGAAGAGGAGGGGTGCGTCTACTCGGCGGGCGCTGACCACTTTTCGATTAAGAAACCGCCCCGACCTGCGTACTGGTCTGTGGAGGCGGACGCGTTGGCCAGGCGCGGGTATGTGAGGTGCCAGATCGCCTGCCTCCAACGTGCCAGACATGTCTTTGCGGTTGACGACGGCCTGGATGGTCTCCGCGGCTGTCCAGGGTCACTTAAGCCGGGAGCACACCATGCTACCGAGTCCTCAGGATCTAGACTTGCTGGGCGAACATGCCCGGGCCATGGGCGCCCTGCTGGACTTTTCAGAACAGCTAGCCCTCGCCAAGGATCTCGATGTGGTACTCGGCCATACCCTGGCCACCACGGCGGAGCTGCTGTGCAGCCGCCGCGTGTCGATCATGCTCCCCGATGCCGAAGGAGCGTTTCTGACAGTCGCTCGGTCGATCGGAATCGAGGAGGCAACGGCCGCAGCGGTCCGCGTTCCGGTCGGCGCCGCCACGGCGGGACGGGTGTTCCAGTCAGGGGAACCGTTCATTGCCAACACGCCCGAGGAACGCCCCTCTGATCGATACGACTCCGAGCTGTTCGTGAGCATGCCGCTGATCTCCATGGCGCTTCGGGCCTGCGAGCGTGTGGTCGGCGTCCTGAACGTCACCGAACGGCAAGGCGACCGGGCGTTCACCACGCTCGACTTGGATTACGTCAACCTGATCTGCCGGATCGCCGCTTCGGTGATCGACGACCTGCTCACCCGTAGCGAGTTGGACAAGGCCCGCGACTCCCTGGTGGTGGCCCTGGCCAAGCTGGCCGAGTATCGGGATAACGACACCGGCACGCACCTGGACCGCGTTTCGCAGTTCGCGCTGCTGCTGGCCGAGGAGCTGCGCGGCACGCAGGGGTTTCGCGCTCAGATCGACGAGCCGTTCCTGGCGGATTTGAAGCGTACGGTCCCGCTGCACGACATCGGCAAGGTCGCCATTCCCGATCACGTCCTGCTCAAGCCGGGCAAACTGACGTCACAGGAAATGGACATCATGAGACGGCACCCCGCCGTCGGGGCGGCGACCATCCGGTCAGTCATCGACTGCGCCCCGGGAGCACGCTTCCTGAAGATGGCCGAGGACGTGGCCCATGCCCACCACGAATGGTACGACGGGTCCGGATACCCGAGGGGCCTGGCGGGCGACGGCATTCCGTTGGCGGCCCGCATCACGGCACTTGCGGACGTCTACGATGCGATCACCACCAAGCGGCCCTATAAGGAGGCGATGCCTCACGACCAGGCCGTCACCATCATTGGCGAGCTGGGTGGTTCGCAGTTCGATCCGGCGATGGTTGATGCTTTCCTTGGGCGTGAGCAGGAGTTCGCCCGCGTGGCGGCCCGCCTCGCCGACAACGCGCCCAGCCCGGACGATGTGGCGGCAGAGCGGCCGCAGGCCAATGAGACGACCGGGCCGGTCCAGCGCACGGTCTCGTAATCCAGTGGCATAGGGCAACGTCCCTCGGAGGGAGTGCAGCGTCGCGGGAGCCCGAATCTGTGATCGGATTGGCTGAAAGCTGAAAGCTGACGGCTTTTGGATTAAGAAATCGCCTCGGCGTGCGTACTGGTCTATGGCAAGGGGTGGGTTGTGCGCTCTTGATGGTACAGGCCTCGCCCGACGGGTGGGGCCTCTTTTGTAGCGGCCCCGGCGCCGGAAAAGGCGGCCCAGACTGCCGCGGCAGAGGGTATGATAAGATCCGCGGCAACGACTATGACGAGGAGGACACCATGGAACGAATCAGTAAGCGTGTGCTACTCATCGGTTGGGACGGGGCCGACTGGAAGGTGATCGACCCGCTGCTGGAGGCGGGGCACATGCCCAACCTCAAGCGGCTGCTGGAACGCGGCGTCATGGGCAACGTGGCCAGCCTGACGCCCATGCTTTCGCCCATCCTGTGGACCTCCATCGCCACCGGCAAGCACGCCGACAAGCACGGCATCCTGGGTTTCGCCGAACCGGATGGCAACGGCAAGATCCGGCCGGTGACCAGCACCTCGCGTCAGTGCAAGGCACTGTGGAACATCCTTTCCGAGCGGGGGCTCAAAGCCGGGGTGGTCAACTGGTTTGCCAGCCACCCGGCCGAGAAGATCGACGGCTTCGTGGTGACCGATCGCTACGCCCCGGCCGTGGGGGCGCCGGACAAGGAGTGGCCTCCCGTCGAGCGCTCGGTGCATCCGGCCGATCTGTTGGAAGAGGCCTGCAAGCTGCGGGTTCACCCGGCGGCCACGACGCCGATGCAGGTCGCCCCGTTTATCCCCAAGCTCGCCGAACTCGATCCCCAGAAAGATCAGAATCTGCACCAACTGCGCATCTTGTTGTCCCATTGTGCCAGCGTGCATGCGGTGACCACCTGGCTGATGGCCGAGCGAGAGTGGGATTTCTTGGGCGTCTACTACGACGCCATCGACCGCTTCGCTCACGCATTCATGGAGTATCACCCGCCCAAGATGCCTCACGTGTCCGACGAAGACTTCGAGCACTATAAGGAGGTGATGACCGGCTGTTTCCGCTTCCACGACATGATGCTGGGCCGCATGATGCAACTGGCCGGCGAGGACACCACCATCATCATTCTCTCGGATCACGGCTTCCACAGCGATCATCTGCGGCCCGAAGGCAGTAGCAAGATCAAGGATGGCCGACCGGTCGCCTGGCATCGCCAGCACGGCGTGCTGGTCATCTCCGGCCCAAACATCAAGAAGGATGAGCGCGTCTACGGCGCCTCCTTGTTGGACATCACGCCGACGATCCTGGCCCTGCTGGGCTGTCCGGTGGCCCAGGACATGGACGGAAACGCCCTGACCCAGATCATCGACGCCGAAGCGCCGCCCGACGTTGAAACCGTCGAGACCTACGAGGCCGACGACAAGAATACGGTAGCCACCGAAGCTGGCGCCGAGACTGAGGAAGATCCCTGGGTCGCCCAGCAGATGCTCGAACGGTTGGCCGGGTTGGGCTACATCGAGCAGAACGAGAGCGTGGACGGCGTGATTCTGGATCGGGCCCGCAACCTGGGTCAGGTCTACGCCGCCACGGGTCGGCCCGCACTGGCCATCGAACAATACGAGGAGGTTCTGGCCAAGAAGCCGGAGGACAAGGGCTGCAAGATGGCCATCGCCTCCTGCCGATTGGAGATGGGCCAGCTTAGTGAGTGCGAATCGGCCGTCATCGACGTGCTCAGCGACAAGGCCGATGCCCCCCAGGCCAACCTGTACCTGGGCATCATCAGCTTCCGGCGTGGTGACACGGATGCAGCGCTCAAGTACCTCAAGGAAGCGGAGAAGGCCGACCCGCGCATGCCCGGCCTGCACTGCCAGATCGGCAATGTCTATCTGCGTCGGCAACGATGGAAGGACGCCGAGCGGACCTTCAAGAAGGCCCTCGACATAGACGCCGACAGCGCCGAGGCCCACGACGGTCTGGGCGTGGCCTACCGCTGGCAGAAACAATCGGCAGAGGCCGTCCACGAGCACATGCAGTCCATCGGCCTGCTGCACTATCGCCCGCAGACGCACATCCACCTGGGCCTGGCCTTGGCCGAGACCGGCCAGACCGACTGGGCCATCCGGGCCTTCAACGTGGCCCTCGAGCAGAACCCCAACAACCCCTTCCCCCACCGTTGCCTGGCCCAACTCTACCAACGCGCCAAGAAAGACCCCGTCAAAGCCAAGCACCACCACAGCGAAGCCAACGCCCTGGCCGAGCGGTTGAAGAAAACGCAAATCGGCAAACCGACAAAGCCTGAGTCGCCAACGTGAGGCCACCCCTTCACTCTTATGCTTAGTATTGGCTATGCTTCCTCTGAGACTTCTGAACCGATCCTTGACCAAATCATCGCCGTCACCTTGGATTGCTCGTGATCCGCGTACCCGTTGCCAAGCTTGAACCGGACATGATCTTAGCGGCGCCGGTCCGGCATGCGGCCGTCGCGGGCCACGTCCTGCTGCGCGAGGGCTACCGCCTCGACGCCGCCAGCCTGGCCAGCCTGGAAAGGCAGGCGGTCGAGGCCGTCTGGATTCGCCATCCCGGGTTTGACTTCCTCGACGACAAGCTGACCGACGACGTCCCTCGGCGCCGGGTCGAACTCTACCAGTGCGTCAAAGACACTTTCACCGGCATGGCCAACAAGACCTTGGGTGCGTTTGACCTGCTTGAGTACCGAGCGATCATCGGTGAGGTGATTATGGCCCTGATCGCCAACCGCAACAACGCGGTGTGGGCCCAGCGCCTCATGGACGCCGAAGACGAGTTGTTCGCTCACAGTGCCAACGTCGCCTACCTGTCGCTGGTCATTGGCATGCGGATCAAAGACTACATTGCTGCCCAGCGCCGCAGAGTCGACAGCTACGCCGAGGCCACCGACCTGACAAACCTGGGCATTGGGGCTATGCTTCACGACCTCGGCAAACTCGGCCTGGATCGCCGGTGGCGCAGTGTCCATTGCCTGGACCAAGCCGCCGATTCCGATGAATATCGTAGCCACACCGAGCGCGGCCATCGGGCGGTTCAGGGTCGCATCGAGGCCACCGCTTCCCAGATCGTGCTGAATCATCACCAGCGATTCGACGGCCAGGGGTTCCCGGTGCCCCAGGCGCCGTCCAAATTGCGCCCAGCCAAGCCCATGGAGGGCACCAACATCCACATCTTCAGTCGCGTCGTGGCCGTCGCCAATGCCGTTGACGTACTCATCGGCGCCGGAAAAAAACGGGGACACCCGCTGATCGCTGCCCTGGCGAAGATTCAGCAGCAAACTTTTGGTGGCATGTTCGATCCGGTGGTGCTCGACGCCGCCCTTCGAGTGATCCCCCCGTTTCCGCTGGGGGCCTGCGTCGACCTGTCCGACAGCCGCCGGGCCGTAGTGACCGATCTTAATGAGTTGCAACCCTGCCAGCCTACAGTGCAGTGTCCGCACTCCGGCCCTGGGGCCGGCCCTGGGGCCGGCGATGAAAACCAGCAGGAATTGGATCTTGCCTCCCCCGGTGCCCCGACAATCGTGAGAATCGGCGAGCAGGATGTCGATTCGAGAGCGTTCTACACGTTGCCGCATCATCCGCCTCTTGGGGCACGGTCATCCGATAGCGTGGCGACGCTTTCCTGACTTTCGCATGACCATCAGGCGACGACAGATGGCATGACCAACCGTCAGGCTGACCAGACGATCGGCGATGCGAATCCCGCGGAGATGCGGCGGGTCGCCCACGAACTTCTGGCGTCGCTCGAAGCAAGAACCTGACCGTGGGGCAGGCGCCACGCAGAGAGCGGAAAATGTGATCTGGGCGACGTTCGCCGAATCGTGGTCAAGGTGGGCAGTACGGTTATCGCCGGCAGGGGCCGGCTGGAGGAACCTACCGCGCAGCGCTTCGTGGTGCGAGGCGACTGGCAAACACGATAGCTCGATTCAGCACCACGGTTTGACGGCCCCCGTGCCCCGGACTAATAGCCCCGAATGACGGAGTTCCACGGTATATGCCTCGACGCGATGACATCGAAACCATCCTGCTGATCGGCTCCGGTCCGATCGTCATTGGCCAGGGGTGCGAGTTCGACTACAGCGGCACGCAGGCCTGCAAGGTGCTCCGCGAGGAGGGCTACCGCATCGTGCTGCTCAACTCCAACCCGGCAACGATCATGACCGATCCCGACGTGGCGGATCGAACCTATATCGAGCCCATCACGACGGCGTTCATCGAGCGGATCCTGGCCAGCGAACAGGCCCGCGGCACCAAGGTGGACGCTCTGCTCCCCACGCTCGGCGGGCAGACGGGGTTAAACTGTGCGGTCGCGGCGGCCGAGGCGGGCATCCTGGAGACGTACGGCGTCAGGCTGATCGGCGCCTCACTGGAGGCCATCCGCAAAGCTGAAGACCGCACCGCGTTCAAAGAGGCCATGATCCGCATCGGGTTGGACATCCCGGTCAGCGGCATCGCCCACTCGTTATCCGAGGCGCGGGTGGTGCTGGAGCAGGTGGGGCTGCCCTGTGTGATCCGTGCCGCGTACACGCTGGGGGGCAGCGGGAGCGGCTTTGCCACCTCCCGGGAACAGTTCGAGGCCATGGCCACACGCGGGCTGCAGTTGTCGCGGATCAGCGAGATCCTCATCGAGGAGAGCCTACACGGCTGGAAGGAATACGAACTGGAGGTCATTCGCGATCGCAACGACAACGTGGTGGTGGTATGCAGCATCGAGAACCTGGATCCCATGGGCGTGCATACCGGAGATTCGATCACCGTGGCCCCGGCCCAGACGCTCTCGGATCGCGAGTATCAGCAGATGCGCGATTCGGCCAAGGCCATCATGCGCGAGATCGGCGTGGATTGCGGAGGCAGCAACGTGCAGTTCGCTGTGGATCCCGAGACGGGGCGTCAGGTGGTGATCGAGATGAACCCGCGCGTGTCGCGCTCGTCGGCCCTGGCCAGTAAGGCCACGGGGTATCCCATCGCCAAAGTGGCGGCCAAGCTGGCGGTGGGCTACACGCTCGACGAGATCCCCAACGACATCACCGGCAGCACGCCGGCCAGCTTCGAGCCGGCCATCGACTACGTGGTGGTGAAGATGCCCAGGTGGACCTTCGAGAAGTTCCCCGAGGCGGACGAGACACTGACCACCCAGATGAAGAGCGTCGGCGAGGCCATGGCCATCGGTCGGACTTTTGGCGAGGCCTTCCAAAAGTGCGTCCGCAGCATGGAGGTCCAGCGGGCCGGCTACGGCCTGGACCACAACGACCGCTGGCTGGCGGCCATGATGGGCGATGGTCTCCAAGCCCAGGCCGAGACTACCGATCGATCGGCCGAACGATCGATGCCTGCGGTAGCAAAGGACGATGCCTCGATCATCCTGGCCAGTCGGTCGGGTGAGGCGCCCCCGGACGTGGAGGAGACTTCCGCGTCGCACTGGCCGGTCAGCTCCCAGACGCTACAGGACAAGCTGACCCATCCCTGTCAGGGTAGACCTTATTACATTCGTTACGCCTTCAAACTGGGCTGGACCATCGAAGAAGTCTACGAGTTGACCCGGATCGATCCCTGGTTCCTCGATCAGTTCCAGCAGTTGGTGGAGTTCGAGGACACGCTCTTGTCACAGCGGGCCGAGTTGTTCGCGCCCGCCGGCGACGGACGGGAAGAAACGCTCACAGATGCTGGCGAGTGCATGCTGCGGGAGGCCAAGCGCCGGGGATACTCCAACGCCCAGCTCGCCCTGCTGCTGGCTCTGCCGCTGGATCGGCTGACAAGGGTAGTCGACGAAGTAGCTCGACCAAGCTACCGGCTGGTGGACACCTGCGCCGCGGAGTTCGAATCCCAGACCCCATATTATTACGCTACCCACGAATCGCCGCTGAGGTGCCTTTCAAAGGAGGGGACGGAGGAAGTCGACGAAGACGAACTTCGGGTAACCAGCCAGCCGCACGTCATCGTGCTCGGGGGCGGCCCGAACCGGATCGGCCAGGGTATCGAGTTCGACTACTGCTGCGTGCATGCGGTCATGGCCGCCAAGGCCATGGGCTTCCGTTCCGTGATGATCAACTCCAACCCCGAGACGGTCAGCACGGACTACGACACCGCGGACCTGCTGTTCTTCGAGCCACTGGTGGGAGAGGACGTCCTTCGCGTGATCCGCCGAATCGCGGCCCAAACCGAGCTGCGTGGCGTGATCGTGCAATTCGGCGGCCAGACGCCACTTAACCTGGCCAGCGAGCTAAAGGCCGCAGGCGTGCCGATCCTGGGAACCTCTCCCGAGTCGATCCACCAGGCCGAGGACCGGGCCGAGTTCCAGCAGATCCTCCACGAACTGAGCCTGCTCCAGCCGCCCAATGCCATCGCCCACAGTCCGGCCCAGGCCCGGCGCCTGGCTGCCGAACTGGGCTATCCGGTGCTGATCAGGCCGAGCTACGTGCTCGGCGGGCGGGCCATGGAACTGTGCAACAACCAGGCCGATCTGAAACGCTACGCGGCGGCGGCGTTCGCCGCGTCTGACCGACTCGGTGCGGCCGAGAGGCGTCCCTCGGTGTTGGTGGACAAGTTCATTCTCGATGCCACGGAGATCGACGTCGATGCCGTCGCGGATTATGGCCACGCGGGCGCTGCAGATGGCGAATGTGTGATCTGCGGAGTGATGGAGCACATCGAGGAGGCCGGTATTCACAGCGGGGACAGCAGTTGCGTGCTGCCGCCCCACTCGCTGTCGCCGGCATTGGTGGAAGAGTTGGAACGACAGACCGCGCTGTTGGCCAAGCGCCTGGGTGTTTGCGGCTTGCTGAACGTACAGTTCGCCGTGCAGAGCCAGGCGATCTATGTGTTGGAGGTGAACCCCCGGGCGTCACGCACGGTCCCATTCGTGAGCAAGGCGACCGGCGTGCCCTGGGCAAAAGTGGCCACCGAGGTGATGCTGGGCCGCTCGCTGAAGGACGTGCTGTGGGAGCGGAGGCTGTCTCCTCGTCCCCGGCCGCCAATGACGTCGGTCAAGACGCCGGTGTTCCCCTTCGACAAGTTCCCCGGGGTGGATGCGGTGCTCGGTCCGGAGATGCGGAGCACCGGTGAGGTGATGGGCATCGATGTGTCGTTCGGAATGGCATTTGCTAAGGCCCAGATGGCCGCGGGATTGTCCCTGCCGACCAGCGGTAACGCCCTGGTCAGTGTGAACGATCCGGACAAGCCGCGGGTGATCCCCATCGCCCGCGAACTCAAAGAGCTGGGGTTCAAGCTCTTCTCGACCATCGGCACCCACGCGGTGTTGAAAGAGGCGGGCATCGACTCGGTGGTGGTGACCAAACAGGCGGGCGAGCGGCAGAGGTTCCTGCTGGATCTGATCGACTACGGGGCCCTGGACCTGTTGGTCAATACGCCGATCCACAAGGGCGGCGTCTCCGAAGAGAAGCGCTGGCGCGTTGCGGCCACCGCCAAGGGGATTCCCCTGATCACCACGCTGGCCGGAGCCCGGGCGGCGCTGGCGGCCATAAGAGCCCTGAAGGCATCGACCGGTGATGGGGCGGCGGGCACACTGACCGTCCGGGCGCTGCAGGACTATCACGCTCGGGACGCGGCCGCAGTTGCGGCCATCTACCCGGATGGCACTAACGGAGTAGGCCCATGATCTGCAAGCTGGCCCTCGAGGATGGGATCCTGGCGGTCGGTGAATCCATCGGCGCCCCGGGCACGGCCACCGGCGAGGTGGTCTTCAACACCGCCATGAGCGGATACCAAGAGATTCTGACCGATCCATCCTACTGCCGGCAGATCGTGACCATGACCGCGCCGCACATCGGCAACTACGGCGTGAACGCCGAAGACGTGGAGTCAGATGGCACCCACCTGGCCGGGTTGGTGGTGCGGCAGTGCGCCCGGCGCTACAGCAACCAACGGGCCAGCGGTGGCCTGCCGGAGTACCTGGCCTCCAGCGGCGTGGTGGCCATATCAGGGGTCGATACCCGGGCTATCACGCGTCGTTTGCGCACGACGGGGGCCATGCGCGGAGCGATCTCGACTGAGGTGTTGAACGACGAGGAGCTGGTCGCCCTGGCCAGATCGGCACCGAAGATGAGCGGGCTGGACTTGGCCGCCGAGGTAATGCCGTCGGGCGTGCGCCGGTGGAAGGGGCTAGGGCAGAGCCAGGATGCGGCGCAAAGGCGTTTCAACATTGTGGCCATCGATTGCGGTATCAAGCAGAGCATCCTGGGACATCTGGCGCACATCGGCGGGGACGTCTTGGTCGTACCGGGAACGGCCGACGCCGCTACGATCCTGGCCCGTCGTCCGGACGGCGTCCTGGTGGGCAGCGGTCCCGGCGACCCGGAGGCGGTCACGGCGACCATCCAAACGCTGCGCGACTTGGTCGGCCGGGTTCCCATCTTCGGCGTCTGTCTGGGACATCAGATGCTGGCCCTGGCCCTGGGCGCACGGACCTACAAGCTGAAGTTCGGTCACCATGGGGCGAACCACCCGGTGCTCAACACGGCGACCGGGCGGGTGGAGATCACCAGCCAGAACCACGGCTTTGCAGTGAGTGCCGAGTCGCTGTCGCAGGCTGGGCTCCGGGCGACGCACACCAACCTATACGACGGCAGTCTGGAGGGTTTCGCTCACCATGAGGAGCCGCTCTTCGCGGTGCAGTTCCACCCGGAGGCGGCGCCCGGCCCGCACGACGCGGCGTATCTGTTTAACTGTTTCGCCGAGCTGATGCGAACGCCCGGTCCGCTGACCGAGGAAGTGTTTCGCCGGCACGATTCGTGACCGGTGCATGCCCCGGCCAGCCGGGACTGGCTAGACAGGACTGGCCAGCCTCGGGGCGAACCTGGACGGCGGAGGTCTGGCGCGGACGACTTCACCCGCGTCCCCAGTTGGACGAGCATCACGTGGAGCCAAACAGGAGATTACTTGCCGTCCTTCGGCGGTTTTGGCTTGGTCACTGGCATCTTCGGCGGCTTCTCAGCGCGTACCTTCGGTGGCATCTCCGGTAGCATCTCATCCCGCCTGGCCACTGGCATCCTCAATGGCTTCAGGCTTTCGTGGACGACTTCTAGACCGTCACTTCCGGGTTTTTCAACGATGAGTTCCTTCGGCGGCTGTGACGTCTTCTGCTGCTTGTTTTGGTCCGACATTGTCTTCTCCATTCTGGACCAGGTTCCGTGACGCGAAGTATGCTAGTAGGCACAGACCGGCGACAAAGCAAACCAGGCTTGCTCTGTTAAGCCAACCGATTGCCTTCTGCCTCCACTGGGCGCCCTGCGCCACACTAACTTGGCGTTGCCAATGTTCCTCATGTTTCTCGTAGATTCGATCGAGGATTTCCACGTCCTTCTCGTGGGCACCGTGGCTCAGCAGTATGCAAGTGAGGGTGCTGAGAATCGCCGCCGCGAACAGAATCCAGGATGCAAGCAGCCAGTGCGTGCCCTGCGGAGTGCCGACCACCACGTCTTTGCAGAGGGCCATCGAGAGAGCCAACGCGCCGCCCGGGAGGGTCAGCAGCCACTTGTCGTAAGTCCGAGCATAGTATTGTTCGCCCGCGAACAACCGTTCACGATGGGTAATGTACTGCTCGTGGTCGCCTTGGGCATCGCCAGCGTCTTGCTCGTCCTCACTCGGGTCTTGACTTGGTGTTCCGTCAGCAGCCATGGAGGACTCCCACGAGCCGTCTCAGCACTGGGCAGCATCGTCGCGTTGGGTCGCAACCATGCACTATCGGTATTCCGCTGTGCGGTGGTGGCTGAGGCGACTCAACATCATCCTAACCGGGAACGACGGCTGTCGCCAGGGGGATTCGCCCGATTACTCGTGCCGTGGGCTATCAGCCATCAACTTGCCGCACTTGGTGACATCCCTCCTCGACCACACCGGTGTTCGTTCTAGGCATTTGCCCTTTCGCTGCTATCGAACGGTTATCCCCGACAAGCGGGCAGTAGTCCCCGTTCGATGTGCTCCCCCAACTCTCGAGGTTTGGTGCATTCGGCGCCACTCCTAGCGATCAGCTACGACGCCATACCCGCTGCGGACGCGGAATATAGCGGCTCACGCCTGGCATCCACTTCCAACCGTATGGCGTAGAAGGGTGGCGCTTCTGCCTCAAGTACAAAGGCCCGTTGAAAACGAAGCAGCAATTTCAATGAAGCCAAGGTGAACTCGATCCTAGAGAAGGTAAGCCAACTGCGGCAGGTTGTCTTTCAATTGTGGTGCTCTTTTGCGTGGCTGGGCGAGCGTGTGCCCCCGTGAACGACACGTCTGGACCGCGCTGAAGAGCACTAATCGCGTTACCCCGCATCGGGCGGGGATTGTCGTTTTCGAACGACCGTCCCTGCCCCAGGGGACGGCCCGTCCTTACCGAAAGGAGCGTCCCCCTCATGTCTGCATTCCCGAAACCAGTTCCCGATCAACGTCAACCTCCCAACAAAGCCGTTTCAGCGACCCATGCAACATTCCTGAGATTCTTACCCGCCGTGCAGACGCATGCAGCTATCAGGTTCCGCGACCTCTCGGCTGCCGAACGCGAGGAGGCGATCGCCGAGGCCACGGCCGCGGCTTTCGTCAACGTCCGTCACGCCGTCCGCAACGGCAACGGCCAGCGGCTCAGACCCTCGATGGTGGCCCATTACGCGGTCTTGCACGTCAAGGATGGGCGGCACGTCGGTGGCAGCGCCGACAGCACGTCGGACGTGATGAGTGGCAGAGCCCAGCGCCGCGGCGGCTTTAAGGTGGTCGGCCTGCCGTGGGACAGTCCACATGCGTACGACTGCATGACGGATACGACGCTGCCGACCTGGAGGGACCGGCTAAAGGAGGATCGTCGGGCCAACGTTGCTGACTTAGCGGCATTTCGACTGGACATGTCGGAGTACCTGCGCCGGCAGCAGGATCGCACCCGCCGGGCGTTGGGTATGTTGGCCGCGGGATACCGGCAGGTCGAGGTGGCCGAGAAACTGGGCGTCACGCCGGCGGCGGTATGCCAACGAATCAAGAAGGCCGAGCGCGAGTGGATGAACTGGCAGGGCATCGACACGAACAGCGCCCAGCCAGAGCCGGCACGTGGTGCCGGCCCAACCTGCCTGCCAATCGAGTTGAAGCGAAGCTGCTCCTCAACTTGTCGCTCAACTTGTTGCTCAACTTGTTGTCGATTCGGAGGCTCTGGCCATGAACGGAAGACGATACCAACGTAACCGGAGTGCCGGAGGGCCTGTGACAAATGGGAGGGCTGAACATGAAGCTATCTGAGTTGACGCGGCGCGGATACACCTGGGCGTTGCTGGCTGTGGCCTTGCTTGGGGCGACCGCTTGCACCGAGCAATCGGTTCGACCCAGCCAGGCGGAGCGCACCATAGACGATTTGTCTCACCGATTGGACACCGAACAACTGAAGCGCGAGCACCAAGCCGCACGCCACCAAGCTGAGTTGGCCATCAATCGTGCCGACCTGCTCGGTGCCATCATGATCTGGATCAGCACCGCCTTGGCCGTGGCAGTTCTGGCGTTGCTGTTGGCCCGCGAACGTCGAGCCCGGCGGGTGCTCGAACGCATCGTCCGCCTGTTGCTTGGACGCTTGGGCAATTCCCGCGATCCTCCAAGCTAAGTCATTTCCAAGGAGGTTTTATGAATGGTTCTGACCCACCCAATCCCTTCACCTTCATCCTGGCTGCCATAGCTGGGTTCTTCCTACTGTCTCTCGTGTGCCGTCCCACCGACCCCAACGCCGAATTGGCCCGAACCGCTCGCGAGGCGGTGGAACTTGCCCACGATGCCGACTCGGCGGTCACCTCCGCCGTGCTATGGAGCGGTCGATTTCGGCTGCTGGCCATCGTGGTGGGTGTGTCGGTGCCGATGGTCGTCGCCTTCTTGATCTGGCGATCATCGAACCCATCCGAATGCGACCCAGTCGAGCTTCTGGATTGTCTGGAGCAACTTGGAGCGTCGAGGTTGGGCAGGTTGCCGCGACCGGACTCGTCGCCCAAGCCGTTGTCTTCCGCAGAAGAGACCGATCGGGACGCCGGTCCACAAGCCTGATCCCCGGTCGAACCCCCATCCCCTAACCCGGCTGCCGGCCTGCGCTGCCGGCCCATGGAGCATCCCTATGTTCTTGATGTCATGCCAACTCACCCAAGAAGACCTTTGTCACTTGCATTGCACGGACCCACAGCTCGCCGATGAGGTTGCGGCCATCAATCGGTCGCTTCAGCCTCACCAGGCAGAGGTCACTGGTTGGCTCAACGTGCCGCCCGACACGACGCTTGCCGGAAAGGAGGTGCGCCTGTTCCAGCCACGTTAATTCAGACCAGCAGCACCGTCGCCTGTCCTACCATATTGGCTGCGTGGCAGCGCGTGGGACGGGTCGCCGGGCAGCGGACCAGGGGCCGCGTAGACCTGGGTGGCCACCGTGCGCAGCGGCAACGGTGGGGACGAGTCCCACTGGTGGGTCGGATCCCGGGCCAGGTCGGGCAGGCCACTCGTGGCAGGCCACTCATGGCAAGTCACTCATGGCCCTGATTGTATCCGCAATGATGAGGTAGTGCGTCCGCGGCCCGGCGACGGCGAGCACCGCTGATTGAACCGCAGGGTCGCTAAGATACCGCTCCATCACCGGCAAAGGAACGATTAGGTCGGGCATTTATGCACTTTGTCCTTTACGCCATCGGGCGATAATTACGATACTACCGTTTGACTGAGCGGTCTTCCGTGGTAGGATATCGTTAAGGACGCACGCGCTGGCCATGACAATGGATAACCCACCTATCCTAGATCAGATTGCCCCATTCAATGAGGTTCGGTTCGATGCTTGCATGGCCTATTTGAGCCAGCAGCATAGTCGAACGTTGACGCAATACGATATGGTGAAGCTGCATCTGATGACCGATGTGTTTCACACGCTGAAGCACGCCAAGCCGGTCATTGGCGGCCCGATCCAGGCCTGGGACTTAGGCCCGGTTGTCCCCGACGCTTACAATCGGATCATGCGCTGGACGTACAGACACGAAGAGTCTGGATTTCAGCCTGACTCGTTTCAGATCATCGACCGTTGCGGTAAATCCTGGGAGTTCAAGAGTTCGCAAGAGATCAGCCGTGCTGAGTTTAGCGAGTCAGAGATCGAGGCGATGGAACAGGCATGGAACGCGTTCATGCACCTCACCTGGGAGCAATCGCAGGACTATTTCCACGAGAAGTCGTTCGTGGGGCGGGCCTGGGCTAAAGCGCGGGCCGAGGGGAGCAGCATGGAGTGGGACGAAGTCATCGATGAATACGACCGCGAGAACCGCACCGACCACAGCCACATCAAAGCGCTGATCCGCTTCTAGAGCAAGCTCTATTTGATTGCAGCAATTGCAGGCCGGAGCATCTCAGGAGAGTTCGGTTGTCGAACGACACGATTGGATTGCGAGTGCCAGCATGATCGGGGACATCTACAGCATCCCGATCAAAGGAGCACAGCACAACAATCCTCATCTGCATGTCATCGTCATCGAGATTTCGGGTTCCAAGGAATACGTCTGCGTTCCGGCGTTCTCGGTGGAGGGTGTCAAGGTCTATCTCGAGAATGTCGAAGCGCTTGGCTTGTCTGGCGAGGCTGCCTGCGTTGAATTGGACAATAGCGAAATGGTCACCTTTACCGCGCCTGGATATACCGGAAAGCACGCCTATTGGCTGGTGGAGCGGTTCCGGCGGATCTCCAAGTCCGTCGTGCGCGACTGTGAGTTAATTGGTGAAATGAAAGAAGAGGGGCTCGCCGCAATCGCCGGGGGCTTACTGGCGCTCAATGAGCAGCGGCCCGAGACATTTAGCGGGCCGATACTCAAGAGGATCCGCAAGCTGGCGTCCGCAGCGTCGGAATCTTGGCCGCCGCCATCCTGATCCAAACCGACCTGCCGCTCATGGCGACGATTCGCCGGTATGGGGCACGACGCGGGGGGCGGAACGCAATGCTTGGTTTGAAACCTCAATGGCGATCATCAGCCGAGATATCTCATCTGACCGTGCCGGGCTGCGCCGCCGTTGAACGCGAACCCTTGACTCGCCACCGGAGCAGGGACCAGTCCCATTGGTGGGGACCAGGGGACAAGGGCACACGTGCCGCTTGCGGTCACTGGTGGGCTCGCTGGGCGAGCCGTAGCGTGTCCAGGGGAAGCGTTCGTCGCGAGTCAAGGTTCCGACATGAGCTGCGTCGGCGCTGCGGTCTCCAGGCGGATCGTGTGCAACTGCGGGTCGATCGGGGTGCCGTCGCCATCTGCGGCTCGGGCGGCGGTCTCTACGCATCTCAGGTTGGCCCACATGCCGGCGTAGGGGTTGCCGCCGAACCAGAACGTGCAACCCCACGGGGACTGATCGATACCGAAGGTGTCTTCGGTGAAACCTACCTCGGCCTGATCGGAAAGGACCCATAACGCGTCGTCAGTCGTGAACTCGACCACCATCCAGACCGTATCCGGGATGGTCACCGGTGGCGTCAGCGGATCGACGCTGAGAACGTAGACGAAGCCGTCGTCGGGGACGCCGAGCCAGGTGAACGTGGTGCCGGGGATCAGCGTGCCGCAAAAGACGGCCAGCTCCAGCAAGGCCAAGCCCCGGGCCACCCGAGCGGCTCGCCCTCGGCAAACAGCCGGCCGAGGTCAGCCGTCAGATCGCGAAGCTCTCGCGGTGAGGACGTTCGGAGATACGACACCAAGCCATCCCCGCCTCATTCCTCTCCAGCACCGCCATTCGCCTGCTCGTTTGATCGCTGCTGCCTGCGCTTTTCCATCCCCCACCTGCCCGTGCGCGTCAACCAATAAACTGCCGGCAGTGTCACCGAAACAGCAGGGGTTTTCCAAGCACCAAGCGGCCTGCCGCACCATTCGTTGACCAGCCACACGACGACCAAACCAAGCACAACGGGTGCTGTGATACGTAAGACAGCTGGCCGCAGTTCCAACGGTATCTCTATCCACTTGAGTTTGACTACCATCTTAGAATCACTGTGGGTGGCCACGCAGCCGCATCCCAGCGCAATGCCCAATATGGTACACAGGCCGACACTCCAGAAGATGACGTTGCGGCTGTTCTGCTGGCGATCAGCCATCCACGCATCTTCGAGCCACGCGGCGACCACCCCGAGGTTTGCCAGAGTCTTCTGCTGGTTGTGCTGGCGAGCACAAAGCTGCGCTCTCGCCAGAAGGGCTTTAGCTTTGTCCCATTCCTTCAGGTTCTGCCAAGCGAGAATCTCCAAGATGTACGTCTCGACTCCCCCCTGTGGAAGGCTGAGATCCTCAAAGAGCGACCGGGCCCCCTGTGCTTCTCCCACCGCTTCGCGAAAGTTCTGCATTTCCAGCAACAAGACGGTTTTCGCCTGGAGGCAGAAGGCCACGCCGGGTCGAAAACCTAGCTGCTCGTAAAGTTTCTGCGCGTCCTGCAAGAGTGTCGCAGGTTCCGATCCGCCGTCCGTACTGAGAAGCGCCAGGGCCAAATGCCTTTTCGAGTACGCGTTCCAGTAGCGTGAGTTGCTGGCCACGCAATCGTACCCCAGCGCGCGGAGGTCCGCAGCAACACGTTCGATAGAAAAAAGCCCTGGTGGTCCCGCATTTTTGCGCATCGTAGCGAGCGATTTAGCACGAAACGCGAGCACGAATCCGTCATATGTTCCCTCTGCAAGGCGCCTTCCGGCGTTGTAGACCGGCAGAATCTCATCAGGATCGCATGCCAACCTGCAGTGCGTCTCGCCGAGATGGAGTTTGTGCAAGCACTGCCAGAAGATGTCGTAATTGCCGATGTCATCTTCCATGAGTGTGAACAATCCAAGGCTCTTGGTGAGTTCGCCTTGGAGGGAGTGCTCGATCGCTCTGACGAGACGCATAAGATCAGATTGGAGTTTGATGAGGTGAGCATCATCTGGCTGGACCGGGTATCTGTCACTGACCGCCCGGTAATCGGGTTCAACAACCGCGCGCATGTAAACATCACACAGGGTCAGCAGGGCCTTGGCTTCTATAATCTCTGGGGTAACGCCCGCTTTCAGGCACTCGGGGTCGTTGAGGTGGCGTTCAAGGCCACTGGCCGCGCGCAGGTATTCCCCCTGAGAAACGAGTTCCTTGTACGGAGCCACTGGATCGTCGGCGAAGGTCGTTTGATTCGCTGCTCCCACCTGAAGGAGCGCCACCAAGACGGCCTGCCACAGCGACGTACGACCTCGGGAGGGAACCGCGGCATTTCGCAAGGCATCGGAAACGCGATTCGCCTCCCCTAAAGAAGCACGATCCAGTGCGTATTCACCATTTGCCGCTTTGATGTTCATCATCCCACGCGAACAAGCCGCTCCATAGCAAGCGAAGCGGGAAATGCCGGGCGGACTCCGTGCGATCTCCTGCAGCAGCGTATTCGCCTCGGGCGCCACGAGAGAAAACGTGTACGTTCCCGGCGTTGAAGAGGCGGCAGATGAGCCCGTGGCCACAACTTATCCCCCGGGGGACTGGCCGACGGCTTGATCCACGACGATGTCCTCACCGAGGCCCGCGGCGATTGAAACCGCGGGCGCGGCGGTCTGACGGCGTTTCTCATTCCCCGACCTCCATGGACCAGTACGCACGCCGAGGCGGTTTCTTAATCGAAAAGTGGTCAGCGCCCGGCGAGCAGACACACCCCGCCTCTTCCACTGCCTACTGGGTAACAACGTAAACCGTGGCCGGCGCGCTCACGGAATCCGCATCGCCATTACCGCGAAGGGGCCTAGCCGGACGGCCAGCGCCCCGGAACATGGGACGCTGGCCGCGGCTGTCGATTGGTCACTGGGGTAGGGCGATGATTGCGGGTGGGGCCGGCGTCTCGACTCGTTCAATGCTCAGGCGGGTGGCCGTGTCGTCGTCGCTGCCGGTGGAGCGCGTCGCGGTGCCGGGGGGGACGGCGCGGAGGTTGGACCAGTAGCCGGCGTAGGGGGTGCCGCCGAACCAGAAGGTGCAGCCCCAGGGGGGCTGATTCACGGCGAAGAACTCGTCCGTGAAGCCTGTCTCGGCCTGGTCGGAGAGGATCCATAACGCGTCATCCGTCGTGAACTCGACCACCATCCAGACCGTGTCCGGGATCGTCACCGCGGGCGCCACCGGATCGACGGCGAGACCGTACACGAAGCCGTCGTCCCGTACGCCGGTCCAGCAAGACGTCGTGCCGGGGATCACTCCCGGCGCGCCGGGACCGGTGCCCGGGCAGTCGTCGTAGAGGTTGACGGTTGCTCGAATGCACCGCGCTGCGGATGATACCAAGGCAACCGCCGTTCTGGACCTGCGCTGGTACACCTGTATGACGAGAGCGAACCGTGGCAAGACAGGTCGTTGTTGTTTGAGTCGGTTAGCGCGGCCGCGTACCATGACGGCGTAACGCCTGATAAGCGGGAGACGTGGGATCGCCGACATCCGCCGCTCGGCAGAGGCTGTGTCATGGCCAGGATCGAGATCATCGGCACCAGCGCATCGACCATCTGTGACCACGGCTTCTGCGGCTTCAGGGACGCCGCACACGAAGGGTATAAGCGAAAAACAGACTGGCTCAAGGAACGCTTCGCCGAGGGCTTGAAGTTCAAGGTGCTGCAGGTCGACGGCGTGGATGCCGGCATGATCGAATACGTCCCCGGCGAGCACACCTGGCGGCCGGTCGAGGCGGCCGGCTACATGGTCATCCACTGCATCATGATCGACAAGAAGAGGTTCAAGGGCCAAGGCCATGGTTCGCTGTTGGTCGAGGACTGTGTCGCCGACGCCAGACGAGCCGGGATGGCCGGCGTTGCGGTGGTCACCAGCAGCGGCACGTGGATGGTAAGTGGCGACGTCTTTCTGCGCTGCGGATTCGAGTGCGTCGATACGGCTCCCCCCTCGTTCGAGCTGCTGGCCAGGAAGTTGCGCCAGGCGCCGTCGCCGAAGTTCGCAACGGGTCGGAACCGGACCCTCCGCAAGTACGGCTCGGGGCTCACCATCATCAGATCGGACCAGTGTCCGTGCATCGCCAAGTGCACCGCTGACATCCTCCAGGCTTGCAAGACACTCCGGATTCGCCCCAAGGTCGTGGAGCTGAAGACCGGCAGTCAGGCGCGCAAGGCCCCGTCGGCCTACGGGATCTTCAATGTCATTTACGATGGGCAGGTCGTTGCCGAGCACCCGATCAGCGGCACCCGATTCGGGAACATCATGCGGAAGCTGCGGAAGCTACGGAAGCTGTCGAAGTAGTGCCCACACGCGGAGAATCGGCTGGGTTCGGCAATTGCAGACGGGGAAGAACTCACGCAGAGGGCACCAGGGGACAAGGGTACACGTGCCGCTTGCGGTCACTGGTGGGCAATGTGGTCGCATTCTGCAAGCACGGTGTGGCCGTCGGGCGGGCTTATTTGGAGCGCGGGGCAGCCCGACGGGCGTGTCTTGTGGCGGGCAGGCTATTCTCCAAGACTCTCTGCCAACGCGGCGAAGTCTGACAGGTCGCTGTCGCCGTCGTTGTCCAGGTCGGGGTCGACGCCTGCCGGGCAGGTTG
>SDBU01002948.1_pt1 | contig 22121 bp, 22 predicted proteins | sample 2277071 | NCBI WGS metagenome assembly SDBU01 (sample SAMN10397929, study PRJNA504765) | marine sediment metagenome | isolation source: marine sediment core GS08_GC12, 126 cmbsf | place: Arctic Ocean: Gakkel Ridge, Loki's castle | collected 2008 | reverse complement strand
TACCATTCGGTCTGGTCGGGTGGTCATCGACGACGTATGGACAGATTGGAGCAGAAAATATACCGCTCTGGCAACAACAAACGATGGAATCGACCTAGTCGCCGGTACGCTCTCTTACGGTAAGGGAATGTATATCGTAACAAGCTTCCGTAATAAAAAAATAGAAGATGTAGCGTCAAATAAAGCCGTGATGGAAAATTTAATTTACTATGCTGTTACGTGGTTTAGCGAGAAATTGTAAAGGGCTAAGAGGCCAGAGGGCAAGGGGGCAAAAGGGCAAAGACGTTTCACGCGTCACAACTTCGGCTCATTCTCTTGCAACTCTCGGCTTTCAAAAAGTCTTTTTGTTATACAAAAAAAGGATTTGTAGGATATTGCCATTTGCATGCATCGTTGGGAAGAATGAGAACAAGTCAATGAAATCTTTAGACGATTATCTAAAACTGATGCAAATTGATGATGTTGTTGAGGTAACTCAGGAAGCACGGACGGTAAACGCTGCATTACTGAATGACCAAGGGATAGCCGCTATTGCTATTCTATTTTCGGATGTTCTTGCCGAAGTAATTAAGTCACCCGAAATACTTTTATCAAAGAAGATGGAGGTAAAATGAACTTTCGAAGTAAGATTTTTATGATATGGTTTGTTGCGACGCTCATCGGCGCGTGGGTCATTTTCGATAAAAGCGCCCTCACTGCCGAGGCTATGGTTGAACGGGAATACACTTTGCAAGAGGTTATCGATTCATGTATTTTTATTGTCTTTGGGAAAGTAACGTCCGTAGACCAAAAGAGAAAGCGGGCGATTTTCGTTCTGGAAGAAGAACTCAAAGGGAAAAGCCCTTTTAAAACATTCAAGATTAATGTTGCCGTGGGTGACTCCCGAGGGCGTCTTTCATCGCCGAAATTGATGATGGAAAAATTAGCCGTAGGCGCGCCCGTGATTTACTTCTATCGTCGAAGCGTCCGGCGTCCATCGTATCTCAAAGGTTTGGGGCATGTGTCCGGCACATGGTTTCAGATGTACACTACAGACACGGCTGGCAAAGGCAAAGTTTGGTGGAATTTCACGCATATCGAAGCCTATATGCACCGAACCTACAAGGGGAGCACAGAGAACTTTCAGAAGGTTGTCAGGGCGGTGCTGGCAGGCAAAAAATGGCCAACTGCCGAACGCAATGATTTGAAAGTGCTTGTCCTGACTGGAAATATGGCGAAACCAGTACGCGGTGATGCCGAGCTTCCTTCTCAGGATTACTCACGCATGGTGGGTACTTCGGAGTTTTTCGCTCTGAAACGGATTAAGAAAATCAAAAAGAATGGATTGGTATATGAAGCAACGAAGGACCGACAATTACCCGAACTCCACGAAGCGGATATTCTCTGGGTTGGTCGGCGGGAGTTGGCTGGCAACAAATATTTCCTGACACCAGAAACCGAAAACCGGATTAAACGGTTTGTTTACAACGGAGGCCTGGTTATCATTACCAGTCAGGACAGTGACCGGAAACGAACGTGCCCAACTGGTTGGTTGCCCGAGCCCCTTTTGGGAATGGAACTTCCTCCCAAAGAACACGATTTTCACCCCACTCCGCAGGCAAAGGATTTGTTCCGAACGCCAAATAAAGTGCGTTCAGGCAAAGTCTGTCTCAGCGATACGTGGACAAACTGGAATGAGAAATATACAATTCTGGCGACAACAGCCAAGGGACAGGGCATTGCAATTGCCACCCTTCAGTACGGAAAAGGTTTATATATCATCACCAGCCTCGACAATCGCACCGAAGAACATGTCCGTAGCAATAAGGCGTTGATGGAAAATTTGATGTTTTATGCGATTCAATGGCTGGCAAACCATCGCACTTAGGCGCAATGCAATAGGCTCAAGTCTCGTTATTAAATGGATTGTCAAAAAATCTTATGATGAAGCAGCTTTGGCATTCTTGAAAAGGAGGTAAAGGGTTATGGCTGTTGGCATTTCCGACAGGGTAGCAGAAATTATTGATAAAATAGAGTTGGGAGATAGTCTTGAAACCAAATTAAGGCGCATTCTAAAACAGAATATCCAGAGCAGGTTAGCGGAGTATGAAATGATAAATCGACGCTTGCAGCAAAAATACCAGATGAGCTTGGAGGAGTTCGAGCAAAATAACATGCTGGAAAAACTGAACTATTCCTTTGAAGCCGAAAGCGACTACCACGACTGGGATATGGCTGCAGATGGAATTGCCTCCCTTCGGACTTTTGGTGACAAACTCAGGGAGGTGGGGGATGACTGTTGACCAGGTCGAACAAGAAATAGCGGCTACTGCCTCTGGCTTTTCCTTCATCCGTCGAGTAACAACTTTAGACAAAACTGCCAATACGATTAAAAGTCGTTTGGAAGTGTCAAGGACCTGCTTTATTCAGGTCTACCGTAATGTGAAGAAGAACTTAACCAACTTTGTGTTCATTGCAGGCAACGCGAGAATCTATGGACGAGACTGCGACGGAGGAATCTGGCATCGGCATCCATACGAAGAACCCGACAGCCATGATTCTAGCCCCGAAGGGAGCCGCCAGGTGGAACTTGCCGGTTTTTTACAAGAGGTTCAAGAAATACTCAACAATGAGGGAATCCTGTAGAAGAGGTTTCGTTCGTAGTAGCGAATTCATTTGTTCCTTACTCGGTTCCTCGCGATGACAAAGAGGGGATGTCATTGCGAGCGAAGTGAAACAATCTCATTTCTATGATTGTAGCAATTTCTGCAATTCTTCTTCGTTGAGAATAGCAATTCCAAGTTGCACTGCCTTGTCATATTTTGACCCGGGTGATTCGCCGACCACGACATAATCGGTTTTCCTGCTCACGCTGGAACTGACCTTTCCACCGGTCGCCGTGATAGCATCAGTAGCTTCTTGCCTGGTCATAGTAGGCAATGTGCCTGTGAGTACGAAGGTTTTTCCTTCCAAGGCGCGTTTGACTGTTGTTGGAATTTCAGTCGTGAATTTCAATCCCGCCGCGCGGAGTTTATCTAGCAGCGCACAATTGACTTCTTGTTGAAAAAACTGGACAATACTTTCAGCGACTTTCGCTCCGATTCCATGAATTTCTTCGAGTTCCTCTTGAGTAGCTTGCGCCAATGCATCAAGAGATAAAAAATGCGAGATTAACATTTCTGCGGTATGCGCTCCGATGTGCTGAATGCCAAGTCCAAACAACAGCTTATCGACGTCATTAGTTTTGCTGTCCTGGATGGCGTTGATGAGATTTTCTGCGGATTTTTCGCCCATGCGTTCAAGGTCAGCCACCTGTTTTGTGGTGAGGGCATACAAATCCGCGACATCCTTGACCAATTCTGCATCCACTAGTTGTTCAACGAGCGCTGGTCCCAATCCGTCAATGTTCATAGCGTTGCGCGCTGCGAGATGCTGGATGCGGCGTTTCAGTTGAGCGGGGCAGGTTGCGCTGATGCATCGAATAGCGACTTCGTCAGCGGAACGCAGCACTGCCCCACCGCAGACAGGACACGTTTCGGGCATTTTAAATTCCCGCTCTTTTCCCATCCGCTTGTCTGCAAGCACACTTACGACTTTCGGAATGACATCGCCCGCGCGTTCGACCAGCACGGTATCACCAATGTGAATATCCTTGCGGATAATCTCTTGTTCGTTGTGCAGTGTCGCATGGGTGATGGTCGCGCCCGCCAATTCGATTGGCGATAACACCGCAACGGGAGTCAACACGCCCGTCCTGCCGACCTGCACAATGATATCCTCAATTATTGCCGTTGCTTGCTGCGCGGGAAATTTGCACGAAACCGCCCAGCGCGGACTTTTGGCTGTTGCGCCCAGTTCCTGTTGCTGCGCCAGCGAGTTTACTTTCACGACAATCCCGTCAGTATCATAAGGCAATGTGCTACGTGCATCAATCCACCGTTTATAATAATCAGTAACACCTTCGATGCTGGAAAACATCTGGGTATGCGGGTTGAGTTTAAACCCCATTTCACGGAGCGCGTCAAAACATTTAAGATGTGTCTGAAATACAATGCCTTCGACGTAACCTATGGTGTAAATGAAAATATCCAGCGGACGGGCGGCGGTCAATTTTGAGTCTAACAATCTCACTGAACCTGCCGCGGCGTTGCGCGCATTCGCAAAGGGTGGTTCGCCCTGCTCAATTCGCCGGTGATTTACCACATCGAGCTTCTCTCGCGGCATGTAGACTTCCCCACGCACTTCCAAAACTGCAATATTTGGCACTCTACCCGCCAAGCGTAGTGGAATTGTTTTGATAGTCTTTAGATTCGCTGTCACGTCTTCTCCGTATTGCCCATCACCGCGCGTCGCGCCGCGTGTAAATATACCATTTTCATACAACAACGCAACGCCCAGCCCATCTATCTTTAATTCCGCAACGTACTCCACAGCTTGGTCTGGCAACGCCTTGCGCACGCGCTCGTCGAATTCGAATAGTTCTTCTGGATTGTATGTATTGTCAAGACTGAGCATCATAGCTTTATGCTCCACCCGTATACCTGCCGCAACCTCACCGCCCACTCGTTTCGTCGGCGAATCCGGGGTGATTGAATCGGGATGCTCGCGTTCCAACTGTTCCAACTGCTTCATCAATTGGTCGAACTCATAGTCTAAAATTTCAGGACTGTCTTCCACATAATATTTTCGTTCATGATAATCGCGGATGGTTTGACGTAGCTTCTCTATTTCTTCTAAAATTGACGAAGCCATTGTTATTCTCCCGATTAGGTAATTGAGCGTAGTTGAATTTAAATGATTTGCATATCCAAAACGGTAATAAACACTTCCCGCTGTCGAAACTCACGCTTGAGTTTATCTTTATACTCAAGCATAAAGATTTCGTTTTCCATCCCCGGATGACGCAAATCTACAGAAGTATAGATGACGATCTGGTCAGGTATAACTTCTTCTTCAGCCAACCAAAAACCTTCAAGGTAACTGGTTTGTCTGACGGTTGTTACACCACCGAAACGCTCTAACAATTGTGTTCTTACCTCATACCTCTTTTCAGCTTCTATCGGCTTTCCGTCAGGGTAAGTCAGTGGGAGATAAACCTTATATTCTCTTGCATTAGCGAGCATGCTCTCCTCCTTTGGGTAGGATAATCGTAAATGGAATCCCTGCCTCTTTAAGTTTTTCTATCTGCTCATCAAAGACAATATAAGTTGGTGGTTCAACAGGTAAAACGGAACGCACAATTCCGTGTTGCAATAACACTCCAAACGCTTTGGCACCCAACTCAGTTGGGACTTGGATTTTTTTCATTTTATCTTTGCTCCTCCCTTCTACTTGGGATTCATCCGGATTTAGAAGCTCTATGCCGCTTACAATACTGCGCACCGCTCAACTTATCCCAAAAACTTAGCTTTTCCCCACATTCCAAACACAATCTGTTTTTCAATTGAGACTCGCGCAATTCCTGCTCTTTTCGCCTGCGCTCGGTTTCCAGTTTCCGTTTTTCATATTCAAACCAGCATCTGGTATCGTTGCTGACTATAATTTTTATATAGCAATCCACAGAATATTTTTCTTAATGGGATGCGGATATGGGTGGCAATTCAGGTAAAATCATAGGTAGAGATCTTTTGTGGAGTGCTATAATACGATTAAACTCTCGTTTTACTGCTGATGGACCCCAAATAATCGATCCTAAAGCGCCAGTTGTTGCCTTGCTGATATTTAACCGAACCAAATTAGATTCAGGAAAAATATTAACTCTAAATTTGTATCTAGCGTTCTCAGAATAACCATCAATAGGATAACCAACGAACCAGTGTCCTTTGCCATAGATAGCATTTTGGGGCGAACCTTTTTCTAGTTTGTATCCTTCCTCAACAAAAAGGGACTCTACAGCACTAGCTAAGCTATTACAATCTGTGCCTTCAAAAAGGAAAGATACACTTTTTTTGTTCTCTTCAAAAGAGACTAACTTGGGGACGAAAGGTGGTATTTGGTCAAAGGTATCCTGAGCTTCCTTCAATAAGGACATTGCATCTAAGTAATCAAAGTAGGTATCCTTATGATAGAGCGATTCTGCCCGTTCAAGTAGTTTTCGGATTTTAGCTTCAGCTTTTTTTGCCTCTGAGCTTTGAAAAACCCAGTCTTCCAGTAGTTTTTTTACAGGTTCAAAGGCTTTTACCGCTTCTTGCTTTGCCTGCTGGCGCAAAGATTCAAAGAGGTTGCGGACATATTCTCTAACACTATCGAAATCCCTGTCAGCATCTGCTTTGATACAGTAATTCCGGTCACCCAGTATCGCCGTTTTGAGGCTGCTTTGGGCTGTTTCACTATCGCCTAGCAAAGCGGCGAATTTTGCATGATGATAGAAGGCTTCTGTAAGTTGTGGATAAACTTTCGTCGCGTTTTGGGAGAGTTCCAACGCTTGCTTGGTGAAATGCTTTGCGGCGTCGGCATCTTTTGCCAGCCATTTTTCGTTTGCTTGAGCATAGCAGGAGATAGCCGCGTGCAGGAACGCCTCTCCGCAGAATTTCGCCGCATCGGGTAGATGTTGAATTTCGCTGCTGGCATAGCGCGCCGCCAGACGCAGGTGAGACTCTGCATTCGGTAGGTCAATTACATTATCGGTCTGGTTCTGCCCGTAAAGATACAGTTTTCCGACCTGAAGTTGCACAAGGAAGCCCGTCCTGTTCTTCTCTACGGATTCCAACAATGCCTCCAGACCTTCTTCTAACAATCCTCTCTGCATTCTTTCCATGCCGAGTTTTGAAAGCTCTCGCGCCTGTGTGAGCAGAGGATGTTTCAGCGTTTCATGGATGGCATCCAATCGGTCGAGGATGCTCTCCAAAGTCCTCTGCTGAATCCGCAACTGTTCCAGCACCAAACCCATTCCATAACTGAACTCCGCTCGCAATTCTGATATCTCGCTAACGACCCGCCCAAATCCCCACTCCAATGTAGAGTTTACGCTGTCAAAGCCTTCGCCAAAATCTCTGGCAAGCGCGTCGTTGGAGGCGATGATGTCTCGGGTTTGGTCAGAAATCGCCGTCCGAATCCCTTCGCCGCTATGCTGCATCTGTCCAGTAATGTCTTGCACAAAGGAGTCGGCTTGCAGGTATTGTGACCATGTTAGACCTGAATCTCGATAATAAATTGCCAAAATTTATCACCTCATTTTTGGGGGATATTTTTGATAGTTTCAGTAAATTATATTATACTCTTCGTATCTCTGGTACAAAAAACTTTGGATTATGACATGGAAAACAGGTGTTTTTCCTGGGAAAGAAGCTTTTTTCTTGACAACGTGAGATGGTTAAGTTGGAAAATTTGGAAATTAGGTAACTGCACTCTTACCTAATTTCCGTTTTTCCCAATTACTAAATTACCATCAATGCCAGTTAAACGAGCGCATCCACAACCGACTGCGCGGATTCTCTCAACGGTATTTGCTGCACTGCGATATTGACTTTCACCCATTCTTTACTAAGCACATCCAATAGGTCGATAATTTCTTCTCTTTGGGATATACTATCGAGGGGTACTTCCAAGGTTATCACGGCTGTTTCTGGCTTTTGGACATCCCCTTCAGAATTGAGTTTTACAGGTGTAATCTGTATTTTCTGTAATCTTGCGTCCATGAAAATATCTCCTTGTATTTTTTATATTTTTCATAAAAACCCCGAATGACCTTCACTGATTATCGGCAAAGGCGCGGAGTATAGATTTGCAGATATTCTATCACATTTTTTTCCGAAGGTCAATAAAATTTTCGCTGGCTTTTTTGTTGATGTCAAATCAAAAAGCTGATATAATATATTACAATGTAAACGGAGGAAAGCTTGTTAAGTCTACAAACATCCCCGATGCAATCGGGGCGCACTTGATATTGCCTCGTAGACACGCAAAGAGCAAAGGGGTAAAGGGCAAATCGTGTTTCGTATTTCGAAAACGCAACACGCAACACGCAACACGTTTCACGTTTTATGGAGTGCTCAAAAAGGTTATGTCCAAAAAACTTGTGATTGCAATAGATGGTCCATCAGGTTCGGGCAAAAGCACGGTGACGAAGCGAGTAGCTGAACGGTTAGGGTATCTGTATCTGAATACTGGCGCGATGTATCGCGCGGTGACGTTGAAGGCGATGAAGGCAGGCGTAGACCTAAACGATGAAGCGACATTGGTGGATATCGCGGAAAATTGTACCATTAACTTTGCTGATGGCGGTGCAAAAACGTTTTTGGATGGCGTCGATGTATCCGCTGAAATTCATCTCCCACAGGTGGATAAAGTCATTTCCGATATTGTGAAAATTCCCGGTGTGCGTCGCGCGATGGTCGCACAGCAACAAAAATTCGGCGAACGCGGGGGAATTGTCACGGAAGGACGCGATGTCACAACCGTGGTCTTTCCCGATGCCGATATCAAAATTTATCTTGATGCGACGTTGGACACGCGGGCGCGACGGCGATATCTGGAGTTACGCTCGAAGGGCGCGGAGATTTCGCTCAAGGAGGTCACCGCCGATATGCGCGCGCGCGATGCCAAAGACAGCACGCGCGAAGATAGCCCGCTGCAAATTGCCGCTGATGCTACTGTGGTAGATACAACGTCTTTGACCATCGAAGAAGTTGTCGAGACGATTGTATTGATGTGTACTATCAACAGACGGTAATTTAGAAATTGGGTAATTCGCAAATTTCCTAATTCTAACCACACTCCCGAATCACCATCGAAAATATCTTGACAAACAATACAATAATATGATAACTTTACCTGCCAACGGACGCTGTTAGCAAATTATTATGCGAGTACGTGTCAGAAACCAAGTTTCTTGGGCGTGCAGCCGCACGCACGCGATTAAAAAACTTGATTTCAATGTATCCCAATTGCAGAAAGGAATAGTTGTCAACCACCCCACGCTTAAAAGCGGGAGCTTGTTTGAAACCTTAAAGCATAGCTTGGTTGACGTAGTTCCGTAAGCCCAGCGACTTGGGTTGAGTAGGCGAAGCCGTATCGAAACCAGCCAGGCGTCGGTGAGCGAAGCGAACAGCCTAAGCCTTGAAGTATAGGCTACGTTAGGAACGAATATATAGGCACCGTTGGATGCTTCACCAGTCCAGCGCTCTGCGGTGTGTGGTTAAACAGTTGAAAGGGGATAGATGGTGCTGCCGTAAGACGAAGTCGTCGGGCTTTATCCGACATTCATAAACCGTTCCATAACATTGGCGAGGTGAGCATTACCTGAATCATATTGTTGGTTCAGTGCTGACAGGAAACTGTCAATCATTTCGTGCCAGACCAAGAAATCCATGTAGTTCCGTAAGCCCAGCGAAGCGCCAGGCGTCGGTGAGTGAAGCGAACAGTTGCACCGATTAGGATTTCTTGGCTGACACGAACCCCAATTCCTCTCCACGCTTAAAAGCGGGAGTTTCCTTGGGAGGTTTTTATGAAAAGAATTTTCACAATCATACTGGTGTGTTGTCTCGTAATTAGCATCACCAGTTGTGCCAAAAAGGAAACAGAAATTCGCATCGGTGGGATTTTCCCGATGACTGGTGGTGCCGCAACGTTCGGGCAATCTTCGAAAAAAGGGATGCAAATGGCGGTGGATGATTTTAACGCCAAAGATGGAATTGCCGTAGGGGGCGAAAAACTTCTGGTTAAGGCTATCTACGATGATACAGCCGGCCAACCTGAACAGGCTGCTAATGTATCTAGAAAGCAGATTGACCTTGACCATGTTGTTGCCATCGTCGGTGCGGTAATGAGTAAAAATAGTTTAGCAATCGCGCCGATATGTCAATCCCAGAGAATTCCGATGGTGTCTCCAGCTTCGACGAATCCCAAGGTTACTAAACAGGGTAATTATATTTTCCGGGTCTGTTTCATCGATTCATTCCAGGGCACCACCATGGCTAATTATGTATACAACAATCTGAAACTGACCAAAGCGGCTGTGATATACGACAACGGAAACGATTATAACAAAGGCTTGGCGAATTTTTTTGAGAAGCGCTTCAAGGCTCTCGGCGGCAAAATCGTTGCCAGCGAAGCTTTCACGGATGAAGATAAAACAACGGATTTCAGGGCTCTATTAACCAAAATTAAATCAAAGAAACCTGAATTTTTGTATTCTTCGAATTACTATACAGCATCAGCGCCTATCATGATACAAGCGAAAGAGCTTGGTCTGGAGGTACCTACTGGCGGCGGCGATGGATGGGATTCTCCGAAACTGGTTGAAATCGGCGGCAAGAATGTGGAAGGCGGCGTGTTCACCAATCATTTTTCAAAAGAAGACCCGCGTCCAGAAGTGCAAAATTTCATCAAGAAATACAAGGAGAAATACGACACCGAACCTGACGCGCTTGCAAGCTTAGCTTATGACGCCGCTTTTGTTTTACTGTCAGCTATAGAAAAATCCGGTTCGCTGGAAGGCTCTGCCATCAGAGATGCTCTGAAAACAATGCGTCTCAATGGTGTTACAGGCAACATTAGCTTCGATGAAAACCGAAACCCGGTGAAGAGCGTCGTTATTCTCCAGATTGAAGATGGTAAGCAGAAATATCTGATAACGATAAATCCATAGATGGTCAGAAGGCAAGGAGGCAAGAGGGCAAAGAATAGTACGGGAGTTTTGTCAATCAATCAGCCTTTTAAGCTCCATTAGGAATCTGTACAATGGTTAAATTTGATGAAGTTAAACTTGCACAATTATGCCATGACTTTAATTTGTCTATAGTCGCGCTCTTTGGTTCTCAAGCAACAGGAAAAACAAGGGTGGGTAGCAACATCGATATCGCTATACTTTCAGATAGAAAGGCAATTAGTCCCGAATATGAATATGAGGTTTTTCAAGCCTTTCTCTGGTTTTTCCACAGAGCGGACGTAGATGTGATTATGCTTAACCACGCGTCATCGCTACTGGGATATAAGGTCGCGACTACCGGTAAGGTGCTATACGAATCCCGTCCTAATGTCTGGCGCGATTTCAGACTCCTTGCTATCAAAAAGCATGCCGATGCCAAAAAGTTTTACGAGTTGAAAAAAGAATACGTCCGCCGAACTGTAAGGAAAATTCTCAATGATTGATGATGCTTAGGCGAAATTAAATCGAACAGGGCGGAGGAATTTACCATTCCACCCTTGTTTTCTCTTGTTTCCCAACTTCCCAGTATTCAATGTACTGAGAGGTAACCTTGATGACTTTGCCCAAGCGTTTGGCGTGAGTATTAAATTCCCGATGATGGAGAAATCGGAGGATATAATCTACCAATTCTGGGTCTTCTACCTCGTAGTAAACCAAACAGTAGCTTTTACGCCGATTGTTGGGATGATAATGGTCAGCATCCTGGGAATGAAATGTTTTGCCAGTGCCATGAAGTAGACGGTGTATATGTTCGTCTTTGAACCCTCTCCGCCCGAATCCGTCGCCCACTTTATCAAAGGAACGCCGTCGCTTTAACATTCGGTATAATACGTCACGAATCTGCTCATCAAGAACTTGCCGGCTCATGGACCGCCACCTCCAAGGGTTTTTGAAGTTCTTCAACTGGCATTTCCATCTTTAAAAGTTCCTCTATTGGCACAATCGGTGGCACCGGAAGACGCCCATGTTCCCTTAGCATTTGCGCTGCCAGTTTTAAAGCTTCTTGGATAGCGGCTTTAGGCAATTGATAATCTCGGGCAATTTCGTCAACGTTACGCCCATAGCAGAATTGTTTGATAACTAAGTCTACTATAACCCGGGTGCCTTTAAAGGTCGGCTTACCATAGCAAATTGCTTGGTCGGCTACAATATACTCTCCTAATTCGACTCGCTTATATTTAGGACGAGACATTTGATTTCACCTCCCCGACTTCGTCGGGATGTTCCACATTTTGAAAGTTTGAACAAAATTATAGTTATTTGGGGAAGTTTTGTCAAGAAGCAAAAAGGTAAAGTATGGATTACTTTCTTTTCTTTCAACAACTTATCAACGGCGTTCAACGCGGTACAGAATATGCCCTTATCGCGCTTGGATATACAATGGTATATGGCATCATCAAACTCATCAATTTCGCGCATGCGGATATATTCATGATAGGTATTTATACTGCTTTTTTCACAGCAACATGGTATCAGATACCCTTTTGGCTGGTGATAATTATTTCGATGGTTGTATGCGCCATAATCGGCGTATCAATGGAGAAACTCGTTTACAAACCTTTACGCTACAAACCTAGACTATCCGCTTTGATAACTGCCCTCGGTGTATCACTCTTTATGGAAAATTTCTGCGCGCTGCCTTTTGTGTTTGGTACTGAACTCCGAAAATTTCCTGAAATCATCGAAGTCAAAAGTTATGTAATATGGGAAAAATACGACGTTATTGTGACCAATATCTTTCTGCTAAATTTAGTTGTTGTCTCAATCTTATTGGTTGGATTATTCTATCTGGTTCATTACACAATGATAGGCAAGAAGATGCGCGCTGTTTCGTATGACAAAGCAACCGCCAGTCTTATGGGCATCAACATTGACCGAACAGTGAGTTTTACCTTCATGGTCGGCGCGGGATTGGCGGGTGCATCCGGTGTGTTATATGGATTGAGAAATCTTTCAATTCAATCACCATATCTTGGAATTTGGCCAGGATGGAAGGCATTTATCGCTGCAGTTATCGGCGGCATCGGCAATATCCCAGGCGCTGTCGTTGGTGCCTATCTCATGGGGATTTCGGAAGTATATGCTGAGTCTATCAACTCCGACCTCGCATTCGGAATAGCGTTTGTGATTCTTATTATCGTTCTCATCGTAAGACCATCAGGAATTCTTGGCAAAAAAGAGCAGGAGAAAATTTAGCCTAAATTCCGCATCTATGCGATGCTAACGCTTCACGTTTCACTCTCTACGTTATGATAACGTTCACTAAGCGACATCCAGTAATAATCACGATTGTGTTAATCTACATCGCTATTGATGTCCCGTATCGGTTTGAATTTCTAAATTCATATATTGTTCATTTGATAATGCTTGTGTGCATCAACATTGTCATGACTGTCAGCCTTGGGGTCATCAACGGTTTCACCGGACAATTCTCAATCGGACATGCAGGTTTTATGGCTATTGGAGCTTATGCCTCGGTATTTTTTACCACTATCATCTTCCAAATAACAGGTTTAAGTTCGCCTTCAAGCATATTGGGATATCCGCTGTTTTTTATTGCTGTTGGAATTGGTGGAATCTGCGCTGTGGGCGCGGGATTTCTGATTGGCTTGCCTACGCTCAGATTGAAAGGCGATTATCTGGCAATTGTTACAATGGCATTCGGCGAAATCATCCGCACGATAATCCGAGTCTCCGAACCTTTAGGCGGGCCGCGCGGCGTCATCGGAATTCCCGGATACACGAACTTCGCCATCGTTTTTTGGTTCACTGTTGTCTCAGTATGGTTGATGCGCAATTTCCTTTTTTCTACCTATGGGCGCGCCTCACAGGCAATCCGCGATAACGAAGTTGCAGCCGAGATGATGGGGGTTGATTCCACCCGTCAAAAAGTATTGGTATTTTCAGTCTCCGCGTTTTTCGCCGGTTGTTGTGGCGGGTTTTACGCACATATATTGCAATACATCCATCCCGATAACTTTACGTTCATGAAATCGCTGGAATATTTGATATATCTGTATATCGGCGGCGCAAATAGCATAAGCGGAGCAATGTCAGGGTCGTTTATTTTTACTTTTGTGCCGGAGCTGTTTCGGCGATTTCAGGCATGGCGCATGGTGATTTACTCAATGGTGTTAGTTTTAGTGATGATATTCAGACCTGACGGAATTTTAGGTGACCGCGAGTTTCCCTTTATGTATCACAGGCGAATGAGGATGAAGAGGCTATAAGAAAATCTAAAGCCACCGATGCCTTCGGCTACTTGCGACACTCGAAACTTGACGTATGAATCCTTTACTTAAAATGTACAATATCGACCACTATTTCGGCGGCTTGAAAGCAATATCAGATTTCAACTTAACGTTGCATGAAGGAGAAATTGTCGGCTTGATTGGGCCAAATGGCGCAGGTAAGACCACAGTTTTTAATCTGATAACTGGGGTATACAAACCAACCGAAGGCGAGATATTTTTCAGAGATGTTTCGATTCATGGCAAAAGGCCACATTCAGTCGCTAGTTTGGGAATCGCGCGGACATTCCAAAATATCAGATTATTTACTGACATGACTGTGATAGAAAATATCAAAGTTGCATATCATTCTCGCCGAAAATACAGCTTGTTTTCTACTTTCTTAGCCAATAAACGTTTTTGGGAACACGAAAAGGAAATCGACGGAATGGCATATCAACTATTGAAGGTTTTTGATTTGCATAGCAGAGTTGACGAAATATCCGGCGCGCTTCCTTATGGCGAACAACGCAAGCTGGAAATTGCTCGAGCGCTTGCGACCAAACCGGGCTTGTTACTCCTCGATGAACCGGCGGCGGGTATGAATTCCGCCGAGTCAGACCAACTAATGGAGATGATAAACAACCTGCGGGAACAATTCGGAGTGACCATATTTTTGATTGAACATCAAATGCGTGTGGTGATGGGAGTATGCGAACGCATAAAAGTTATGGATTTCGGGGAAACAATAGCCGAAGGCACGCCGGAAGAGATTCAAACGAACAGAAAAGTTATTGAAGCGTATTTGGGGGAAGGGAGTTCCTATTGAAAGATGATATTACAGGTACAAAATCTTTCTGTAAGTTATGGTGGGATACGTGCTCTGCGCGATATCAGTTTTGAAGTAAATAAAGGTGAGATAGTTAGCATCATCGGAGCAAACGGCGCGGGCAAATCGACAACGCTGCGAACTATATCAGGTTTGATTAAGCCACAGGCAGGCAGTATTTTTCTTGAAGGTCAAGATATCACAGGCGTCGCTCCACATAAAATCGCGGCGATGGGTATTTCGCACGTCCCCGAGGGGCGCGGCATTTTTTATAATCTTACCGTTATGGAAAATCTTGAAATCGCTAGTGTGACGCGAACGGATAAGAAGGCGATAAAATCAGATTTTAACAAAGTTTTTGAATTGTTTCCTAGATTAGCTGAACGCCGGAAGCAACTCGCCGGAACGCTCAGCGGCGGAGAGCAGCAGATGCTTGCAATCGGGAGAGGATTAATCATGGGCGGGAAAGTAATGCTTCTGGATGAACCTTCTATGGGATTAGCACCGAATCTTGTCGAGATGATATTTGACATCATTGTTCAACTCAATCAGGATGGCTCTACTATCCTCCTCATCGAACAAAACGCGCATAGAGCTATTCAAATTTCTCATCGCGTTTATGCCCTCAAAACCGGCGAAATTGCTTTCAGCGGTACGGCAGAACATGAAGACCTTGATGATATTCTACACAGCGCATACTTAAAGTAAAGGAAAAGGGGTAAAAGGGAAAAGGGGTAAGAGGGCTTAGATTAACTGACAATCCGAAAGTTGCTTAGCAGACAACGGCTAACCATCTGCTTTTTAAAAGGAGAGAATTGGAAGGATGGGTAAAATCTTCCAAGCATCCATCCTTCCATCCCACCAAACTTACCATTCTTCCTCATCTTCATCAGGATGGGTTTGGGAGATAATTCGATACAGAGATGCTGCTTGTTCTTTTCGAACGCCGCCCTTTGGAATTTCTAGTACTTCGCAGGTCAGGACGCCGCGTGCGCCAAGATTTATTTCCAATACATCTCCGGCCTTCAGTTCCTTGCCCGCTTTCGCTTGCTGATTGTTCACCGACACATGACTGCTGTCACAAACTTTCTTGGCGACGGTGCGGCGTTTGATGATTCGGCTGAGTTGTATGAATTTATCCAGGCGCATCGGAGGAATCCTCCACTAGCGTATCAGGCGAATCCTTTAGCGCTAGTTCGAGCACTTTATCCATATTGTCAACTATCAGGAAGGTGAGTGATTCTCGAATTTCCTCGGGAATGTCGTATAGGTCCTTCTCATTCTCTTTGGGTATAATAATATTCTTGATACCCGCTCGATGTGCAGCAAGTACCTTTTCTTTGAGTCCGCCAATAGACAATACACGACCGCGCAGAGTAATTTCGCCTGTCATGGCAACATCCCGGCTCACAGGGCGCGTTGTGAGTGCAGAAATCATCGCCGTCGCTATGGTAATCCCTGCGGACGGGCCCTCTTTGGGGACGGCACCAGCGGGGACATGAATGTGAATATCCTGCTTTTCAAAATCAAATTCTTTCGGTACATTTAGGTGGGTAGCTTTTGAACGCACATAACTCAGCGCCGTTTGCGCGGATTCTTGCATGATTTCGCCCAACTTTCCTGTGAGCGTTAGCTCGCCACCGCCGTCCATTGTCGTAGCTTCGATGGAAATGATGTCGCCGCCTACTTCTGTGAACGCCAATCCCGTAGCGACGCCTACCTCATCCTGCTCCTCTGCGCGTCCATGTGTAAACTTGGGCACGCCAAGGTAGTCGCGAATATTCTCTTTAGTAATCGGGATAGGTTCTTCGAATCCTCCATTCTTGACAACCTTTTTGGCAATCTTGCGACAGATGGAACTAATCTCACGTTCCAGATTACGCACACCTGCTTCGCGAGTATATTTCTGGATAATACTTTGAGTAACGTCTTCCATGAAAACCGCGGAATCTTTCTTCAAACCATTGGCTTCCAATTGCTTCGGAATCAAAAATATCTCTGCTATCTTCTGTTTCTCATATCCGGTGTAGCCGGGGAGTTCGATGGCTTCCATACGGTCTCTAAGTGTGGCTGGAATTGCTTGCAATACATTCGCCGTGGTGATAAACATTACTTCAGAGAGGTCAAACTCGACATCCAAATAATGGTCGCGGAATGTATCATTCTGTTCAGGGTCCATGACTTCGAGGAGCGCGGAGGTGGGGTCACCACGAAAATCCATGCCCATCTTGTCCACCTCGTCCAATAAAAAAAGCGGATTCTTTGATTTCGCATCAATGATGCCTTGAATAAGCCGTCCGGGAATTGCGCCGATATAGGTTCGTCGATGTCCGCGAATTTCAGCTTCATCCCTAACACCGCCCAACGACATCCGCACGAAATTACGGTTTGTCGCGCGTGCAATCGACTTCCCTAATGACGTTTTTCCCACACCCGGAGGCCCGACGAGGCACAAAATTGGGCCTTTAAGTTTATCTACAAGTTTCAGGACAGCTAGATATTCTAAGATGCGTTCCTTGGGTTTCTTCAATCCGTAATGGTCTTCATCCAGCATGCATTCCGCCTCATCAATATTAATTTTACAGTCCGTACGTTTGTTCCAAGGCAGAGCAAGCAAATAATCAACATAAGTGCGTATCACGCCGGATTCGGCAGACATTGGTGGTAATTGCTCTAATCTATCAACTTCATGCAGCGTTTTCTCTGCAGCCTCCTCTGACATCCCCGCTGCTTTAATCTTTTTGCGTAGTTCCTCACATTCTGTAACAGGGTCCTGTCCACCTCTGCCCAATTCCTTCTGGATTGCCTTCACTTTCTCCGTGAGATAGAACTCTTTCTGATGTTTACGCACCTGACTGTAAACTTTGTTTTCAACTTGCGAATCTACTTTTAACAGTTCCATCTCTTCATTCAAAAGCTGAAGCACTCTTTCGAGCCGTTCTTTGATATCAAAGGTTTCTAATATTTTCTGAAAACGTTCAGGTTGGTATTCGGTATATGACGCCAGAGCATTAGCAACCAAATCCACCAACATGTCAGGATTCTCCATATTTGGGATAGGCGTTGGGTTTTCCGAAGGGCGTAATTTATTTCGTTCTTCCAAATGTTTTTCAAACGCTGTTTGGACATCTTTCATGAGAGCAATAACAGATTTAGATTTATAGGGATTTTCGGAAATAAGTTGCACTTTCGCTTGCAGAAGATTGTCCATCTCATAAAATTGGAGCACGACAAAGCGTGCGATACCTTCTATTACAAGTCGGATACTATCAGATCTTTCATGATGTTGCGTAATACGTGCGGCAACGCCAACTTCATGAAGGTCACTCGGTTTCACTGATTCTACATCCGCTGTTTTCTTATTCAACAACAGGATACTTCCATTTTCAGCGATAGCGTGTTTTGCAGCGTTGATACCTTGTTCTCGACTGGGAATAAGAATGGAAGTAGCATGAGGAAAAATAAATTTACCAGGGGGCAGGGGAAGTACAGGCAATGTATAGATATCAGTTTGCTGTTTACTTTTCGAATCTTTCATGATGAACTCCTTACTCATAAGCCTATACTTTTCACAAACTTTCTCATTACACGGTTAGCAAAGGTCCCTTAACCCGCCAAAACCCTGCTATACTATTAAAGTATAAACGAGTCATAAGACCATATTTTCAAACAGAATCGCAGACGAAGTAATGGATTTCCGTCCTGCGATGCGGGATATTCCACCCCAATACTCGGGATGACGACGGTTTACGAAGTAACCGCCCGTCGCGAACCGTTTATCCCGATGAAATCAGGGCGAACCTACATATGCAAACTAAAGTTTCTTACTCCATTAAAATGTATAGAACCTTTTTAATTTATAAAAACTATAATTACATAATTACTAAAAATTCGAAGAATGTTATAACCAAACACGAGAAGCGCAGAATATATCGAACAATCTGTGCTGATGATAAATTCTTATGCCGTCATGGCCTTTGGTTGTTCATTATAAATCAGGGTTGGTTTCTCACGCTTTAAAATGACATCAGCAGTAACGACGCATTCACAAACGTTTTTCATAGACGGAATTTCATACATAATATTGAGCATTGCACGCTCAAGAATCGCCCGCAATCCTCTTGCACCAGTTTCCCGCCTTACCGCTTCTTTGGCAATAGCTGATAGAGCATCATCCTTAAATCGCAATTTGACATTTTCATATTCGAAGCATTTCTGATATTGCTTCACAATAGCATTTTTGGGTTCTGTTAAAATGCGTATCAAGGCTGTTTCATCAAGTTCATCTAATGTCGCGATGACAGGGAGCCTTCCGACAAACTCGGGAATATATCCGTATCGCAGCAGGTCTTTGGGCTCAACTTGTGATAAAATCTCGCCCAATTTCCTTTCACTCTTGCCTCTGACATCAGCGCCAAAACCCATACTTTGATGTCCAATACGTTGCTCAATAATCTTTTCAAGACCGTTAAATGTTCCACCACAGATAAACAAAATATTAGTAGTATCGACCTGAATAAATTCCTGTTGGGGATGTTTACGACCACCTTGCGGCGGCACATTGGCTATCGTTCCCTCTATGATTTTCAACAGCGCTTGTTGTACACCTTCGCCCGAAACATCTCTAGTAATAGAGGGATTTTCCGATTTACGCGCGATTTTATCGATTTCGTCAATATAAACAATACCGATTTCCGCTTGGTCTACATCATTATCAGCCGCTTGCAACAGTTTTAAAATGATATTTTCAACATCTTCACCCACATATCCTGCTTCCGTCAAAGTTGTCGCATCAGCAATGGTGAATGGCACATCCAAAATTTTGGATAACGTTTGAGCAAGGTATGTCTTACCAGTTCCAGTCGGCCCAATCAGAACAACATTACTTTTATCCAGTTCAATGTCTGTCTTATTTTCCTGAATTGATCGGATTTTCTTGTAATGATTGTATACAGCAACAGATAACGATATTTTAGCGTTTTCTTGACCTATAACATATTCGTCCAAAGCAGCCTTGAGTTCTATTGGAGTAGAAAGATTCGATAGCGGTTCATCAACTTCGATTTCGTCATCCTCATACTTCGCAAGTAATTCATTACATAAATCAACACATTCATCGCAGATAAATACTCCTCCTGGTCCAGCGAGTAATTTCTTCCGCACATCAACTTCGGGTTTACCACAGAAGGAACATTGGGAATGTAGATTGTTAGTATCAGGTCTCCGTTGCATAAATGCCTCCAGTTATCTAAAAATTGAGCTATCCCGATTCTCGGGATGGCTTCACGCATCTAAATCTTCTTCTTGTTGGGCGTTTACACGCTTACTCATTATGTGGTCTATGATTCCATATTCTTTAGCGTTTTGAGCGGTCATATACTTGTCTCTCTCTGTATCTTCTTGAATCTTTTCTATGGGCTGTCCGGTATGTTGAGCGAGGATAGAATTTATTTTTTCACGGACCCGCATGATTTCATCGGCATGAATCCTAATATCTGAAGCTTGTCCTTGTATACCACCGATAGGCTGATGAATAAGAATAGTTGAATTAGGCAAGGCATAACGTTTACCGGGAGCGCCAGCGGATAAAAGCACGGCTCCCATGCTAAACGCTTGACCTACACACCATGTACACATATCGGGTTTGATTAATTGCATCGTATCGTAAATCGCAATGCCCGCGGTGACTGACCCACCTGCCGTGTTGATGTAGAGGTGAATATCCTTATCAGCATTTTCCATTTCCAAATATAGCATTTGAGCGATTACAGAATTGGCAAGTTCGTCATCTATCATAGTGCCTATCATAATAATATGTTCTTTTAACAACCGCGAGTAGATATCATAAGCGCGCTCAACACGATTTGTTTGGTCGATAACCATTGGGATAAGATTCATAGGAAACTGATAACGGAAACCTTGCAAACTATTGAAGGTATCCGTTTCCTTTCTAAAATTCTACTTTTTCAGTGGTGGGTGGTGATGATGCGAAAACAGATTTCACACTCCAGTTTTCAGACCACTGTGTTATCAAATTTTTTGACGAATTGCACGCTGATTTGTTTTTAGCCCTTAATGTGTAAAATTCATGAAACATGATGAGTGATGAGTGATGATTACGTTCATTATCACGTTTCACGCTTCATTAATTTATTTCTTAAACATGCTAAATGTGCTTTAATTAAACTATCATCAAAAATATGTGATAATACATTAACATCATCCACCGACGATTATGGAATGCTTTTCTGATACACGCGGCAACAAAAACGCGAAAATCTGTTCATCTCGCAAGTTCTCTCTAATGCCTTCAACCCTTTTGTTTGCCTTTAGAAGGCTCGCATACTTCTGTGGGTCTTTGTTTTGTTGTTCTGCCGCTAATCGAATATGTCGGTCTAATTTTTCATCTGTCACCTGAATACTTTCTTTTTCTGCAATTGCGTCAAAAATCCAAGAGCGTTTGATTTGTTCGATTGCCTCCGGACGTAGTTCCCCAGAAACTTCTTCCAAATCAACCCCTTCTTGTTGCAGTGTTTTTCCCTCGCGCTGAAATTGTTGTTTAATATTATTCAGCATAACAGCAATTTGTTGTTCTACAAGAGATTCTGGTACATCAAAGGGAGTTTTTTGGATTAGCTCCTGGACGAGCTCTTTACGCTGCCTCTGTTTGATAGCGACTCTGCCTTCTTCAACGAGGTTATTCCATACAACGCCAACAAGCCGCTCGTAACTTTCATATCCAATCTTTTCAGCGAAATCATCGTTGAGTTCAGGCAGTTTTCGCTCTACTATTTCTTTAACAGTGACATGGAATGTGACTTGCTTGCCGGTGAGGTTTTCATTGGGGTGGTCTGCAGGAAAATCAACGCTAATATCTTTGCTCTGACCGACGGTCATTCCCACAAGTTGAGTTTCAATTTCAGGGAAATTATTACCACTGCCAAGTTCGAGAAGAATATCCTCTCTTGCGCTATCTTCAACGCGTTGTCCCTCTACGGAATATTCCCAATCAACCTTGACAAAATTATGTTCTTGAATAACGCGTTCGGTCTCAATCGGAATAAATTCCACGTATTGTTGACGTAATGTTTCGATATATCTATCCACCTCTTCGCGCGGAACATCCACGTCCCTTTTGTCGATTTCAATATCTTCGTATTTTGCAATTTGGAGTTCGGGCTTTACATCAACGGCAGCTTCAAAAATTAACGGAGCATTCTCCTGCAAAGTCATCTCGGAGATGTCAGGTTTGAGTTCTAAATTGCCTAGTGGCACGATGCCTTGAGCTTGGACTGCTTCCTCATAAGCAGGTGGCACCAAATGCTGGATTACTTCATTTTTAACATATTCAGAAAAACGAGCTTTTAAAATACTATGGGGTACACGCCCTTTTCGGAATCCAGGCACAGAAGCGCGTTTGCGCAAATCATCATAG
>SDBU01002947.1_pt1 | contig 22121 bp, 26 predicted proteins | sample 2277071 | NCBI WGS metagenome assembly SDBU01 (sample SAMN10397929, study PRJNA504765) | marine sediment metagenome | isolation source: marine sediment core GS08_GC12, 126 cmbsf | place: Arctic Ocean: Gakkel Ridge, Loki's castle | collected 2008 | reverse complement strand
TAAGTTTATCCAATCAGGGGCTCAGGGAGTGCAGATGGCAACCAGGTTTGTAGCAACTCACGAGTGCGATGCTTCCGCAGCATTTAAAGAGGCATATGTGAAGTGTAAAGAGGAGGACCTTACCATAATTGACAGCCCCGTTGGATTGCCGGGAAGAGCCATAAAGAACAGGTTTCTTGAGGATATAACGGCGGGAATTAAAAAACCAATCAAATGCCCCTGGAAGTGTCTGAAGACCTGCGATGTTGACAGTTCGCCGTACTGTATCTGTGCTGCCTTGACCAATGCCAAAAAGGGCATACTTGAAAAAGGATTCGCCTTTGCCGGGGCTAATGCCTATCGGGTAGATAAAATCATCTCTGTTAAAGAGCTTATTGATACTTTGCTAACAGAGTATGAAAGGGAAGCTGCCATTGGAGAACGCATCACAACATAAGCCCATGCTAAAAGTGTAATGGTCTACTACCCGGAAGTGCCGGTACAACTTGAACGAAAGCACTGAAGTATCAAAGAAGGCGAATTTGGCGCTGCAAATCATAAAAATCAGAAAAAGCACTGTGGGCAATTGATTGTGCATCGAGCAAATCCAGCAGGTGGCCCGTGGCAAATACATGGTCAGCCTGGCGTGCTGCTTCCAAGTCAGAGAGCCCGTCGCCTAAGTAGATGATATTCTTACCCCGTTTCTTGAACCAAGTTAAATACTTTTTCTTGAATCCCTTCTTGATGACGTTACCCTCAGGGTCATAGTAGGATACATCAATGCCATCGCGGCTAAAGGAAGTTCGCCCACAGTGTAATTCCAAATCTCTCATACCAATCTGGGCTAATACAGGTTCAATATAAAAGTCCAGTCCGCTACTAACGATAGCAAAAGGGATAGCGCTCTCCCGACAATATCTGACAAACTCTACAAAACCCGGTCTTAGCTCAATGTGCTGACGAACGAACTCTTGCAGTCTCTCCTTAGGTTCTTTGATGAGTGAAAACTGTAGCTTGTTGCTCTGTTCAACAGTTAAATGGCCATGAAGATAGTCTGAGTCAATCTTTTGCCAGTCACCACAAGCATATTTTTCTCTCAGCAGAACACTGAGATTGTTCCTGATAATGGTGCCATCAAAATCACACTGGATAATCATTGCTCATCCCTAGAGTACTTGAAATTGAAAGTGAGGTCGGTGGTGCTTTACGGGTCTTCGCTACTTTGTGGGATAGGTTTGGGTTGTTTGACATTTTGCCCCAGATATCTATACATATAAATGAGCCTGTAGAAAATCATTATTAGCAAATTATTAGCAAAACCACAATTAGACACCGCCCTCCGAGCTTTTTTAGCTACGTATTAGGCGGTAGATATGATATTGGTAGCGCATACCGGATTCGAACCGGTGATCTCCTCCTTGAGAGGGAGGTGTCCTAGGCCACTAGACGAATGCGCCATTAAACTGGCTGGGGAAGAAGGATTCGAACCTTCCCTTACGGATTCAGAGTCCGCTGTCCTACCACTAGACGATTCCCCAGCACGCTTGAATTATAGCATCCAGCCAAAGCTGAGGCAATGGTAAGCTCTAAAATTAAGCACTTCTTAGCCATTACTAGTCTACTATTCTATTTGTTACTATCTTACTATTTACAATCAATATAAACAGTTTACAATTAGCTTGATACGGTCAAGCGAGGGTTGGAAATGAAAACAGTTAGTTCTGCAAAGAATATCCTACTTCGGCTGAGGTGGATGGCCTGGTCTCCGCGTGCAAGGTACGCCTACCTGTGGCAAAGGACCGACTCACTAAGGGAAATACGCAGGCATTAGTAGGATGCTTGTAGTATATATCTACCCTTAGTAGCTTTTCTCCCGACACCATCGGTCAGTATTGTCACTTCCGCATACACTTTTACTGATTACCTACTATAAAATTCCTGCCAGCATTATATCTATCAGGCTATCTTAGTTTCCACGCTCAAAAAACAGTTAGTGGTTAAGGAAGCTTAATTACCCCCATCCCCACCTCCTCCTATCACCAGAGGAATGATGAAAACCAAGCAGGCAACCAGAAAGATGATACTGCCGATAAGGTACAGGATGTCGCCACTCACTATGCCCGAGGCTATAAATAAACCGGCACACACCAGAAAGAGAAGCCAACCCCAGAGGTGGAATTTACTCCCCCGAATCGTATTATTAGACATAGCAATCACCTCTTATTTACTAATCATGAAAAGAACAGGGCACCGCCTGAATCTGCAACCTAAAGTCTGGGGCTACAGTAATCCAGATAGACCACCAAGAGATGCCCGTGAAGTATACCAGCTCAGACAGCCACAGGCAACAAAGGCATAATTTGACACCGTTTGCCCAACCGTTTATGGTTATTTAGAAAGTGGGTTGCTGATTTGGTTAAGTTGGCTACATTACAACAGGTTCTGGGTGTCTGCTTTAAAGACCCGTCTCTGCTGGAGCAGGCACTGGTTCACAGCTCCTATATTAATGAAAACCCGGGCGCTGCCCTGGCCTCCAACGAAAGGCTTGAATTTCTGGGTGACGCCGTTCTGGGCATGATATTTGCCCAAAAACTATACCACTATTTCCCCAACGCTACTGAGGGGGAGATGACCAAGCTCAGGTCTGCCCTAGTCCGCCGTAATACGCTAAACAGCGTAGCCAAGACTTTTGGACTTAGCGACTACCTCTATCTGGGTAAAGGCGAGGAGTTAAGCGGTGGCCGGCACAAACCGACCAACCTGGCCGGAGCCCTGGAGGCGATAATAGCCGCCATCTTTCTTGACCAGGGTTGGGACACAACCACAGATTTTATTCTGCGTTTATTTGATATGGAGCTAAAGAAACTGGACAGACAAGGGGCGGAGGTTGATTATAAATCACAGCTCCAGCAGCTTATCCAGTCCAATCAACAAGAGATACCCGTCTACCAAATAATAGGAACCACCGGACCAGCCCACGACCAGATGTTTACTGCCGAAGTAAGGGTCAGTGATACCGTGTTGGGTAGAGGCTCCGGTAAAAGCAAAAAACTGGCCGAGACCGAAGCCGCCCGCTCAGCGCTGGAACAGCTTAAATAACTTTACACAATAAACTCCCTCTGTTAGAATCTAATTAACCAAACCCAAAAAGAGGCGCCATATGGGAAAGCGAGACTACCGACGGCACGAAACCAAGAAACCCAAAAAGAATGCCAAAAAAGCCGCTATAACCGATATTCTGCCACCACCGGTAGCTGTAGAGGTGGTTAAAAAGAAGAAGCGGGAGCCAGAAGTAGAAACCTAAGGTTCATTACTGGGTATGGTAACCCAAGATGTCTGACTTGGTCTCAGTTCAGGTGAAGGTATATGGCTTTGTGCAGGGTGTCTTTTTTCGCGATTTTACCTCCCGGCGAGCCAGAGAGCTGGGCTTAACCGGCTATGTGCATAACCTGCCCGGCGGCAGGACAGTGGCCATCCAGGCTGAGGGAGAAAGAAAAAAGCTGGAAGAACTAATTACTTGCCTCAAGATAGGGCCACCCGGAGCCAGGGTGGAAAAGGTGGATGTTATCTGGTCACATCACACAGGGAATTACTCCCATTTTGGTATAAGATACTAGTTCTGCCTGGCAACTCTACATCTCAAATCGTGTCTCAAATAACAGTAGCTACGATACCCAATTTACAAACTTTATATTTCCAGGCCTACTTCGGCTTCTTTAATCAAGTCAAGATAATCCGTCTTAATACCCAATGCCTGTGAAACCTCGAGGTCAACCTGATAAGGCTCACCGACGAATATTTTGCCGCACTCCTCAACTTCACCCTTAGCAGGCTCCCGCCGGCTGGTAAACTTCTGTCTACCTTCTACAATACCTAGGTCAAAGGGCAGGGTAAAATATAGGTCAGTCACCACCTTTTCTATCCCCAGGCTATACAGTTCCTCCCAACCACCACGTGAGCCATCACCATACTTACTGCTCGGCAATAGGGTAAGCAGATTCATTATGCTCAAGTTTCCCACACCACCGACAACCTTTAACGGGGTCACGGTTATTAAGTAATCACTTGATAAGATAACATTGGGCACCCAAAAGGTCGGTACTGCCAACTGCTTGGGCAGGGGATTATCCACCTCAACCCAGATACAATCCTTGACATCCAAGGTCAATACCCTGGGAAAATCGTAGCCTAGAGCCTGATATATGGGATATATAGGTTCTCCGGTCGGAGTACCATCAAGCAGCAGGATATCGGCATCACTAATCTGCCTGATGCCCTTTATTATTACCGATAGCATTTCCCGACTGGTAGCTACCGGATAAGGTATCGGGTAGCAGGCGTTCGGTTTGATGAGCACGCGCCGTGCCCTGGATATTACCGATGGGGCTTTAAAGTAAAACTCTGAAGCATTAAATATCAAGGCTTACTCCTCACCACAGATTACATCAGATACAGAGCACCGAGAACCGAGGCGCTCAACCCTGTTTATTAATCCCTCAGCCATCTTTAAATCGTCCTTGGTATTAATATTGAAAAAGCTCAGGTGTTCCGGGTCAAAGCTGTCTATTTCCTCTGCTTCTACATACCTTACCCTAACCAGACTGAGAAGCCAGTCAATTTTAAGACCACCTTTGCCAAGCAGCTTTTCTATGACCTCAAGGCATTTCTTTGAGTAAACGGCATGAAGCGGTTCAACCATGTTCCCCAGTCGGGGAATAGTTACATCAAAGCCAGCCGATATCTGCAACATATAACCGAGTAAATGCTGGTTTAAAAAGGGCATATCACAGGCAACAACAAGGTTATAAGGGGAGTCTGAACTGAGTAGCCCGGTATAGATACCAACCAAGGGACCTTTATCAGGGTAAGCGTCAGCTACAATTCTCAGCTTCGGATAGCCATTAACTTGAGGGGGCTGCTGTCCTTCGGCAAGAACTATAATAACGTCGCTATCTAAAAAGCTAAGCCTGGATACTACCCGCTGTACTAGACTCTCTCCATTAAGTTTTACTAACGCCTTATAGCGCCCGAGGCGCAAGCCCTTGCCACCAGCAAGAACAATGCTACTCACACTCAAGTTCGGCTACATCCATCTAGAGTTATTCCCCCTTATATTATTTTACCATTGACGTCAAGCCCTGTTAATCAATAAAACCGAGTTGTTAGCCCAGATAGGTGCGTGATATAATCCTGACTATGAATGTCTCAGAGCTGGGGGAATTCGGGCTCATTGACCTCCTGGCTGAAATAGCCTGTGAAGGTCAGGATAGACAGGCTGACCCCTGGCGACAACTCATGGTCGGTATCGGTGATGATGCCGCCGCCTGGCACAGTGATGCCTCAATAGAGCTGGCTACTGTTGATAGCCTAATCCAAGGGGTTCACTTTACCCTGGATACAATTACCTGGAATGAACTGGGCTGGAAGGCGCTGGCAATCGGTTTAAGCGATATTGCCGCTATGGGGGGTATGCCCAAATACATACTGGTCTCACTTGGCTTGCCCGGGCATACTGAGGTTGAGGATGTTACCGACCTGTATAGAGGGATTATGGAACTGGGGCAGCAGTTTGGGGTAGCTATAGTCGGTGGTGATACCAGCAGTGCACCTCTGATTACTATTAATACCACCATCCTTGGTAGCACTTCAGGACAGGCCAAGAAAATTCTCACCCGCTCGGCAGCCAGAGCCGGTCATAAAATAGCAGTCACCGGTAGCCTGGGGAGAGCCGCTGCCGGCTTAGAGGTTCTTACCAAGCAGATGAAGCTTGAGCCTGAAGCTAGTGCTTCCTTAAGGCAGGCATTTCTACGGCCAAATCCACGGGTAACGGAGGGGCAAATACTGGTGGAGCAAGGTGTAGAAGCGGCCATAGATATCAGTGATGGGCTGATTTCAGACCTGAGCCATATATGCCAGGCAAGCAAGGTCGGTGCCCGAATAGAGGTTGACCTGGTGCCGATACATCCGGCAGTTAAAGATAACTTCGGAGATAAGTCTCTTGAAATGGCTCTATCCGGTGGCGAGGACTACGAGCTGTTGTTTATCGCCAGCGATGAGGTTATTGACCGGGTAAGAAAGGTAGCCCCCTGCCCGATAACAGTTATTGGTGAGGTCGTAGCCGATGATATGTGCAGGGTAACATTGATTGATAGACAGGGGGGGCCTTTTAAGGCAGCCAGGACGGGATGGCAGCATTTCACCACTAAAAGCTAAATCACCGGTCCTTGGGATAAAAATGGAACACTTTGAGCTAACTAGCCACAACCCGATTGAGACTAATCAGCTTGGCATACAAATCGGCAAGCTGGCACTACCCGGTGACATCTACCTTTTAGTGGGCAGATTGGGAACAGGGAAGACCTGCCTTGCCCAGGGGATTGCCCGGGGACTGGGCATCAAAGAATACACGCCCAGCCCTTCCTTTGTCCTGATTCGTGAGTTTTATGGCCGGCTGCCTATGTACCACATCGACCTTTATCGCCTTGACCATATAGAAGAGATTGCCGACCTGGGGTTGGACGATTATCTTTACGGTAAAGGCGTCTGTGTAATAGAATGGGCGGAAAAGGGCTTGAGCCTGATGCCACCGGAATACCTGCTGATTAAGATAGGCTATCTTGGCGATACCGAGCGTCATTTTCAATTTGAGCCGTTTGGTCAGCATTACCTGAAAATAGTAAATAAACTAAAGGATAGAAACAGATAGTGTATCTGGCAATAGACACCTCAACAGAAACCGCCAGCCTAGCTATTGTTCAGGAAAGTCAGGTGCTAGCTGAACTAACCTGGCATTGCCGGCAGAACCACTCGGTGGAGCTTATGCCTAATATAAACCGACTGCTTGAGCAGACCGGGTCAAGCCTGAAATCCTTAAGCGGCGTTATCGTCGCCAGGGGACCGGGGAGCTTTAATGGACTGCGGGTTGGCGTCGGCACCGCCAAGGGTTTATCATTCAGCCTGGGAGTGCCACTGGTTGGCATCAGCACCCTGGAAGCAGCCGCCTACCAGTATGCCGAAATCGGGTTCCCAGTCTGCCCCATATTCAATGCCGGTAGGGGTGAGATTGCCGCCGCCATCTACCAAATAAAGGGTAATCATTGGCAGCAGGTTATTGCCCAGCATATAACCACGGTGGATAGCCTTAGCTTGCAGATAACCGGCAAGACCATCTTTTGTGGCGAGGCGCCATCAGCTGTTTTAGGGCAGCTTAAAGAGAAACTGGGGCAAAAAGCTATAATACCACCCATTGTCTCAAGGCTTCGGCGGGCCGCCTTCCTGGCTGAACTGGGGGTAAAACGACTGGAGGCTGGTGACTATGACAATCCAGCGACACTACAGCCGATTTACCTGAGAAGGCCGCCAATTACCAAGCCGAAACACAGTACCCCGATAATCAAAACCAAGCATTAAAGAAAGGGATAAAATGGAAAGATCACTGGTTCTTATCAAGCCTGATGCCATGCAGCGAGGGCTAGCCGGCACCATCATCAGCCGATTAGAGAAGCTGGGGCTCAAGCTGGTGGCACTTAAGATACTCCACATGGATAAACAACTAGCCGAGAAACACTATGCCATTCACAAAGACAAACCCTTTTTTAACAACCTGGTGGCTTATATCAGTTCAGCGCCGATAGTAGCCGCCGTCTTTGAGGGGGAGGGGGCTGTGGAGCGAGCCAGAAAAGCGATGGGAGCCACCGACCCGGCTAGGTCTGAGGCCGGAACTATCAGGGGTGATTTCGGTCTTGACATTGAGCGTAATACCATTCATGGCTCCGATTCGGTGGCTACCGCCGAGGAGGAAATCCGGCTGTTTTTTTCTGATGAAGAAATCTTTTAACTATAACCGGGGAACTGGCAGTCAGTCTACTGAATCCTGACTACCGGGTTTGCCTGGCTCCACAGCTGGTCTAGCTGGTAGTATTCACGCTCGGTGGGAGCAAAAATATGGATTATAACATCGCCGTAATCGAGAAGTAGCCAACCTGAATCAACAGTACCCTCACGATGACGGGGTATAATATCCTCCTCCTTCAGTGAATGCACAATCTCATCGTAAATGGCATTAATCTGCCGGCTGGACTCCCCGCTACATATAACAAAGTAATCAGCAAAGCTACATATACCCCGAATATCAAGCAGTATAATATCTGCCGCCTGCTTATCGCTGGCTATGTCAACTGCCTTGCGCGCCACCTCTATTGCTTCCAGATTTTTCAAACCTCCGTACCAGCAGACCCACCCATTATTATAACACAACTATAAAGGGTAAGCGTGCTATACTATGGCCAAGTGGAGGATTTACTTTTTGGCACTGCCGGCATCCCCTTAAGCACCTGGCCGCAGACGACCATAGATGGCATTAAGCGTGTTGCCCAGCTTGGGCTGGGCTGTATGGAGATAGAATTCGTCCAGGGGGTATACCTCAATGAGGCAGAAGCCTACCTGGTGGCTGAGTCAGCCCAGAATGCCGGCATTAGACTATCAGCCCACGCCCCCTACTTCCTTAATTTTAACGCCCATGAGCCAAGAAAACTCAGGGCTAGCCAGGGGATTCTGTTAAAAGCCGCCCGCATCGCCTCAATATGCGGCGCCCAGAGCGTAGTTTTCCATACCGGCTTCTACCTCGGCGACCCACCAGAAAAAGTCTACCAGACTGTAAAGGAATACCTGGTGGAAGTGGTTGACAAGCTTAAAGAGGAGGATATTCAGTTGTGGCTCAGGCCCGAGGTCAGCGGTAAAGGCAGCCAGTTTGGCACTATAGAAGAAATACTTGAGCTTTGCACCGAGCTGGATGGAATAGCCCCCTGCATTGACTTTGCCCACTGGCATGCCCGAAGCGGGGGCTTTAATTCATACCCGGAATTCACCTCGGTTCTGGAACAGGTCAAGAATAAGCTGGGCACCGCCTCTCTAGAAAGCATGCATATACACATCTCTGGCATCGCCTATGGGGCAAAAGGGGAAAGAAGCCACCTGAAGCTGGAAGAATCAGACCTGCAATATAATGAACTGTTGCGAGCATTAAAAGACTACAGGGTAAGAGGAACGGTTATTTGCGAAAGTCCCAATCAGGAAGAGGATGCTTTCCTGCTCAAGGAAAGCTATGATGCCCTGCCCATAAATGACCAGCTCTAAAGTCCTATATGAGCTGGCACCTATTCTTTTATATTTATACCTGTTTCTGGTATAATATAAGCAGGTCAAAATAAGAGCCAGAAGCTTTATTGAGGTAATAATGAGAATAAACTGGAAGCGCAGCATTATTTTTTATATGGTTATTTTTGTTGCCGCAATAGTTCTTTTTACCGTAATCCTGCCATCCGGGGAAGTACCACCTACGGAAATACCGCTTAGCGAGGCCATAGCTATGTCGCAAGACGGCGAGATTGAGAAGATTGTGGTGGAAAACGATACCCTAAATATCACAACCACCGATGAAGTCGAATATATAACCTATAAAGAGGCATTCACAAGCATATACGAGATTGAAGGATTCAATCTCGTAAACGTAGAGATTGATATAAAGGGGAGCGGGGGCATTAATTGGGGCTCAATCTTTATTAACATCCTGCCATTCCTATTTCTTGGTGCCATTATATTCTTCATATTCAGCCAGGCGCGTGGTGCTAACAGCCAGGCGATGAGCTTTGGCCGTTCAAAAGCACGCATGTTTAATGCCAACACGCCAACCGTGACCTTCGATGATGTGGCCGGTGTTGAGGAAGCCAAACAGGAATTGCAGGAAGTAGTCGATTTCCTCAAGTCGCGGGAGAAGTTCCAGGCGTTGGGGGCACGCATCCCCAAAGGTATGCTGCTGATAGGACCACCGGGCACAGGTAAGACATTGATGGCACGAGCCATAGCTGGTGAGGCTGGGGTACCCTTCTTCTCCATCAGCGGCAGCGAATTCGTGGAGATGTTCGTTGGTGTCGGTGCTTCAAGGGTGCGTGACCTTTTTGAACAGGCTAAGCGTAATGCCCCCTGCATTATCTTCATTGATGAAATTGACGCCGTCGGCCGCCACCGTGGTGCCGGGCTGGGCGGTGGTCACGATGAGAGGGAGCAAACCCTGAACCAGATTCTGGTGGAGATGGATGGTTTTAATACCGCTACCAGTGTCATTGTTCTGGCGGCTACCAACCGACCGGATATACTTGATACCGCACTACTACGTCCCGGTCGTTTTGACCGAAGGATAATGCTTGACCAACCGGATATCACTGGCCGAACTGCAATCCTCAAGATACACACCAAGGGTAAGCCGCTGGCTGAGTCAGTTAACCTGGAATCGCTGGCCAAACAGACGGTCGGTTTCAGTGGTGCCGACCTGGCCAACCTGGTCAACGAGGCTGCCATCCTGGCTGCCAGACGTGATAAGAAGACCATTGACACGCCGGAGCTTGAGGAATCTATAGACCGGGTAATAGCCGGACCGGAGAGAAAAAGCCGCAAGATAAACCCCAAAGAAAAGGAGATTACCGCCTACCATGAGGCCGGGCATGCCCTGGTGGCTAAAATGCTGCCCAATGCCGACCCGGTACACAAAATCTCCATAGTGGCTCGCGGCATGAGCCTGGGCCATACCCGACAACTGCCCACCGAGGACCGCTATCTGCTAACCAGAGCCCAATTCAGGGATATGCTAGCTACCCTGATGGGAGGGCACGCCGCTGAGGAACTAGTCTTCAGTGAATTCACCACCGGAGCCTCTGATGACATCAAGAGGGCGACCGATCTAGCCCATAAGATGGTAACGGAATATGGAATGAGTGATAAGCTGGGACCCCGCACCTTCGGCAACAAGCAGGAGATGGTCTTCCTGGGCCGTGAAATCGCAGAGCAACGGGACTACGGAGATAAAATAGCCAACCTGATTGATGAGGAGGTTCATAAAATCATCACCTATGCTTACGAAACCGCCAAGAGCATTTTAGTTGAAAATAAGCAGAGATTAAACTATATTGCGGGAAAACTCATCACCCAAGAGACACTGGAGGGTAAAGAGCTTGAGGCGATGTTTAATGAACTTGTGCTCACCCCCCAGCCAGAGTCAGTGACAAAGCCTGCCCCGGAACCGGTAAAGGCTAAAAATAAAACTAAACCTTCGTCCAGGAAAGCTCCCGGCATAGCCAGGCAACCAAAGCAGTTCCCGGCTACACCTTAGAGCAAACACCCCAGATGAATAGACAGCTTCCTAAAAGGTAATACGTTGGTTATCAGATGGTAAAGATTACCAAACAGCCCATTTCACCAGAACTTATAATTAACCGGGTCAAAACTGATACCAGTGGCTGTGTGGTCACCTATGTCGGTTTGATTCGTGACCATTCCCAGGGTAAAGCGGTTCTTTCTGTAGAGTACAGCGACGCTGATGGAACAGCACAGGAAAGATTGCAGGAGATAGTCACCGAAGCCAGGAAAAAATGGCAAATAAATGATATGTCTATGCACCACCGCATTGGTGAACTAAAAGTGGGAGATATTAATCTGGTAGTTGCCGTAGCCTCTGCTCACCGCGAGGAAGGCTTTGCCGCCTGCCAGTACGCTATTGACCAGTTCAAGAAAAAACTACCCACCCAGAAAAAAGAAACCTATCGGGATGGCAGCACCTGGTTTTAATAATCTACATCTACTCCCCTTGCTTCAAGCTGCAGAATATAGACATCTATTGAAGTGGCACTACTTTTACTATATCATCCAAATCGCCGAGTAATGTGAAGCCGCCTTCTATTACTAACTTGCCACTGCCGTATAACAGGAGAAACGGTTTTTCCTCAGTATTATACAGGAAACCAACCCATTTAGCCTGTGCTACCACCACTCCATTTGTATTGCGCAAATCAATTGGGCTGGCATAGACCACGGTCAGAATACCTTCAGTTGGCGATAGGTCTCCTCTGAGTATCTCGTAGTAATCCTGGGGAAGCTCTGAACTGGGTATCGGCTCCCCCATCTTACCCAGCAAATCCTGCAGGTTTACGGTTATATCCTCATATTCAGGAAATGGACCAGACTTAAATAAGGTGCCGTAACTTAAATCGACTATAAACATCAACGGACCGTTTGCCCAGGGGAGTTGGGTGGCATCAGGAGAGAGCAATTCAAGTGCGCTGTCAATAGTGACCGCGCCGGGTATAGAGCCAAAAGGGTGCGTGTGTCTCCATATGGTATTGAAATCAGGCCCCGCCAATCCAAGTACGTTATCATGCTCATCAGTGACTATGGCTCCCTGTCCGATTCTATGCATATCTTCAGGCATAGTTTCGGGTGGGAAATACATACCGAAGATTAGGGGCAAATGTTCTTGGTTGCTGTTATATAGAACCGGAGTTGTCCTGAAACCATCCATCCCCGGAGAATCCCACTCCCGGATGAACAGTTGCTGCTCTGGTAACAAGCCCTGGACATCACCTGTGGTGGCTGTAGGTAACTTACCGCCTTCAATCTGTAGTAAGGTGGCGCTCGTCCTTGAGTCTATAACCTGGACTGATGCCTCGTATTCCCCATTCCCAGGTGCGATGACAGATAGATTCAGGCTCTCAGGCGTGTCCACCTCATAATTCAGGACGGTCAAAACCTGGCTGCCATCGCCTACAGCAACGCCAGTGGCAATAAGCTCTCCGGATTCCCATATCTGCACGATGGCTTCATTATTTAGAGTCGGTATTGTTATGGTTTGTGTTCTAGTTACTGTAATGGTTTGTGTTTGGGTTGTTGTCTGAGTAAGTGAAATTGTTTCTGTGACAGTCACTCCGCCGGTGCAAGCTGTAGGGAACAGTAGAAGCATCATTAGCAGGCATACTATTATCCTCATCCCCAACCCCTCCTTATTAGGTGTCATTACCCAGTGGTTATAACGCAAAACACATTAAATAGTTGCCTTATATTATGCAAACTTTATTATTTCCTTCTCTTCACCACATAGTCTGCCAGGGCAAGTAGTGCCTGGCGGCTTGGATTCTCCGGCAGCAGGTTGAGGCCACGGCAAGCCCTGGTGCTGTAATCGGAGGCAGCCTGATAGCATTCCTCAATAATTGATGAGCTACGAACCAGTTCCAGCGCCTCTATTATATTCTTTTGTCCATCACCCTCGTTATTGAAAATCCTCTTTACCGGGTTATCTTCGGGATAATGCCTTAAAAGTAGAAGTGACGGCAGTGTGATAGTGCCCTGAGCCAAATCTGAACCAACGGGCTTGCCCATTTCTGTCTCAGTGCCAATGAAATCCAGGATATCATCTATTATCTGAAAGGCGATGCCCAGATTATAACCGTATTCTTTTAGACCCTGGACCGCCTCTTCCGGAGCCTGGCTCAAAACAGCCCCCGACTCAGTAGCCATAGCGAACAGGGCGGCTGTCTTACCGGCAATGCGTTCAATATACTGGTCATAGGTCTGTTCCAGATTAAAGGCACTAAAACCCTGTCTTAACTCCCCTCTAGAAATGCTCTCAAGGGTTTGGGCAAAGAGCCTGACCACACGTAGATTTCCGGTCGCGGCAGCAAATTCCCCAGCCCGGGCAAACAGGTAATCGCCTAGAATCACCGCCCTCTCTAACCCCCAGAGTTGATTGATTGTCGGCTGCCCGCGGCGAACACTGGCCTTGTCAACGGCATCATCATGAACCAGAGTGGCGATGTGCAAAAGCTCGCTGGCGGTGGCCATCATCAGCAGGTTCGTTAAGTTGTAGTTATAGAACTTGCCAGCCAGCAGGGTAAGCGTTGGCCTGATTATCTTGCCACCAACCAGAATCTGGCTCAGCATCTTGTGGAGTTCAGGAAAGGTATTATGCTGGCTATCAACGAGCAACCGGAACTGCTCTTCTACCTTAACCAGGTCTTCCTGAACTGGCTCATAAATTTTACTTAGTTGCAAGCTTCTTCCTTTGCTTAAAATAAGCAGACGACTAGCCTGCACGATTGACCCCTGTGCCAGCTAGCCTTTGCCAACCAAGAAAATAGAACAGGCATCTCAGCATATTAAAGCCAAGCAGGCTTTTCAAGAATACTCAGGCTCTAAAACCTATGACTTAGAACATCTACACCTGACGCCTAAGTACCAACCCAGTACCACCAAAGGCAACCCCAGTGATAATCATAAATACGCCGATGCCGAGGGCCATGGTGCTAATACCAAAGCCCATTTGAGCAATTACCAGCGAATTCTGTAGGGTCATACCATGAACAACCGTATTACGGTCGGGGTCATCCCTCTCCATCTCGGAATAAGGTGGGTATTGAGAGCGACGATGAGACTGCAAAGTATCCGCCATAAGCTTGGCTTCCTTCTCTGTATCAACTATGCCTTCTATTTTTTCATCAAGCACTATTACCTCACCTTCGAGAGTAATCCTTTCGAGGTCTCCGCCGTAGGTTACCTTTTCTATCTTCATCGAATTTACTACCTGACCATTCACAGCGAAACTCTGCCAGATGAATACGCCTCCTACAACCAAACAAACTAAACCCAAGAGCAACACAATCATTCCTATAGTCCTAGTGTCCATGTTTCACCTCCTTTAACTGTAAGTTTCTGAATTACATTGTCTAATTTTGTAATCCATCGTCTCTTTTCCAAAGCTTACTCTTTACCCTATTAAAGCAAAGTATTATAGCGACGTCAATGAACTTAGGTCATAAACCTTGAGTCCCGTCTTAATAAGGAAGGTAAACCAATATGGGTATGCCATTTTAGTGACCCAAGCGAGCGGTTTCTTCAGCCACCAACCCTTCATCCAGCTTGACAAATAGGGGCTCAGGCGGCATCAGTTTTTGCCCCGGTTTTGGTGCCATTGGCTGCCAGCCGCAATTCTCCATGTTACCGTCAAAACCAAGGAGCCTATGTAGCTTCTCTGAGCTGAAAGGTAAGAAGGGATAAAGCATCGTCTTTAGATATGAAATTACACAAAGAGCAATATATAAAGCGGTAGCTGCCTCTTGTCTATCCTGTTTTATCATCTTCCAGGGAGACTTATCCTCCAGATAGCGATTTGTCTCCTGTGCCAGTGACATGGCCGTCTTTATCGCTTCTTTAAAATGGCAATGGCAGAGAAGCCCATCCATTATGCCAAACATCTCCTCAGCCTTTTCAAGCAAACCCTGGCTACGACTGTCAACCTCTCCAGGGGTAGGCACCGAGCCATCAAAACGGCGGTAGGCAAAGGTAAGCACCCGCTGCACCAGGTTGCCATAGGTAGCCACCAGTTCATCATTATTACGGCGAATAAATTCACGCCAGGAAAAATTTGTGTCCCCGGTCTCTGGCATATTCACCGATAGCAGATAACGCAGTGGGTCGGGGTCATAGCGCGATAGATAATCAGGCAACCATACCGCCCAGTTGCGGCTACTGGAAAGCTTCCTGCCCTCAATAGTCAAGTACTCATTTGCTGGCACATCGTAAGGCAAATTAAGCCCATCATAGCCCATTAACATCGCCGGCCAGATAATGGTGTGGAAGATAATATTGTCCTTGCCAATGAAGTAATAACTCTTTACATCTCCCTGCCAGAAGTCACGCCACTTGTCACTATCCCCGGTGGACTTAGCCCACTCTTTGGTCGCCGAGAGATAGCCGATAACCGCCTCAAACCAGACATAGAGACGCTTTCCGGGAAAACCATCAAGGGGCACGGTGACCCCCCAATCTATATCACGTGTAATAGCCCGGTCTTTTAGCCCTGATTCAAGATAACGCAGTGTAAAGTTATATACATTGGGTCGCCAATGCTCCTGCTGCCGCACCCAGGCTAGAAGTTGTTCCTCAAAGGCGGTGATCTTAAAGAAAAAATGCTCCGAGTCTTCAAACCGAGGAGCATTGGCGCATACGCCACAGCGGGGTTCAATAAGCTCAGCCGGAGCTAGCGGCTGGCCACACTGGTCACACTGGTCACCACGGGCACCGGTGTAACCACAGTAGGGGCAGGTGCCTTCAATATAGCGGTCGGGTAAAAATCTATTACAGTTAGAGCAGAAGGCTTGTGATACGATAGCTCTGTAGATATAACCCTTGTCAAGAAGGGTGAGAAAGATATCCTGTGCCACCTCAGCGTGGTTAGCAGTGCCGGTGGTGGTGAATAAGTCAAAGGAAATACCTAATTTTTGCCACGACTCAAGGAACTCCTGGTGATACTTTTTTGCTATCTCGGCTGGCGTCTTCCCTTCCTGCTCCGCCCTGATAGTTATCGGTGTGCCGTGCTGATCTGAACCCGAGACCATAAGTACTTCATTGCCCTTCATACGGTGATAGCGGGCAAAGATATCCGGCGGTAGATAAGCACCGGCAATCTGACCTATGTGAAGTGAACTGTTGGCATAGGGCCAGGCGACACCGATAAAAATCCTCTCACTCATAATAACCTAGTCCTGGCTAACATCGCTAACATCGGGTTCCTGGAAAAAGGTCAATACCATTTCACCCTTTATTTCTTTGTAGCGGGCATAACCCTTCTCAATGGCACAAAGAATGCAATAATGAACCGTATTCCCTTTTTCTACCTCTACCCCATCTTCTTCATCAATTGCCAGGTAACGTTCGGGATATGGTATTGTGCGCTGACAGTCACCACACTTGACCTCGCCTAAAGATATACAACCTCGACGCATTTTTAACTCCTTTCAAACCTTCCTATGCCTTTGGTAACTTGAGCCAGGCTTGGTAAAGCTCTTTTCTTGATAGACCTGTCTCCTGAGCCACCCTGGCTACTGCTTCTTTGGCTGTTGCCCCGGACACCTTCATGGTTTCCATTTGCTGTATAATATCCCTGGTCAACTGCCGTTTATCATTCCCCTTTTTACCTTCAATAACCAGTGTAAATTCACCTCTCGGCTCGGTAAAATGCTCAATGGCTTGCCTTATTGTTCCCCGGAAGACCTCTTCATGAAATTTGGTCATCTGGCGGCATATGGCAGCCCTTCTATCTCCGAGAACAAGCAGTATATCACCGAGCGCCCTCTTTAGCCTATGGGGTGTCTCCAGAGCTATAATAGTGCCCGGTTCAGCATCAACCGATTCCAGAAGACGCCGCCGGTCTCCAGGTTTTCTAGGCAAAAAGCCGATATAAGTAAATCTGTCTGTGGGTAGTCCCGAGATAACCAATGCCGTGATTATAGCCGAAGGGCCCGGGATTGGCACTACCGGTATGCCCTGCTTGCTGGCGGCGACAATCAGCTCATAGCCCGGGTCGGAAATGCCCGGTGTACCGGCTTCAGAAACAAGGGCTACATCGCCCTCCTCAAGCTGCCCCAGGATATACCCCAGTTTGGTTCGCTTATTCTGCTCATGATAACTGGTCATGTGAGTCCTGATATCATAAGCATTAAGTAGACGCTTTGTCTTACGCGTATCCTCGGCAGCAATAATCTTCACTTCACGCAGCGTTCTAATGGCACGCAAGGAAATATCCTCCAGGTTACCAATAGGAGTAGCTACGACATATAGGATAGGCATCGCCCTTAATCTTCACCAGTCAGATTATTATAACTTATATTCCAACTATTCGTCCACAGTGGCTAAACGATTCCATAGACAAGTCCCATTGCTATAAAGAAACTGGGGCTTGACAAGGGTTTATTATTGGACTATTATAGTCCAATATATACGGCACCGACTTTTTCCAGTTGCTATCCAAAGTGTAGAAGTAAATGAACTGGTACCTACTATGGAGATTCTTAGGGAAGAGACGGATTACGGGATGCGAGCCCTAATCCACATAGCCCAAAATGGCCAACAGACCCCGGTTACAGCCAGGGCATTGGCCAATGCGGAAGACATACCCGTTGAGTTTACCTACAAAATACTCAGAAAATTGACCCAGGCGGGTTTTTTAAAGAGACGTATGGGGCCCCATGGCGGCTTTACTCTAGCTCAGGACCCAGGGCAGATTACACTGCTCGATGTGGTAGAAGTCATCCAGGGACCGGTGTCGTTAAGAAAGTGCCTGTTAGACTATAGAGCCTGTCCCAGACACTCATTGTGCACTGTCTCAGGCAAACTCGAGGAGTTCCAAAATACCTTGGTAAAGATGCTGAAGAATATAACCCTGGCCCAACTCCTGGAATCCAGGTATCCGCAGCCTAAAAAGCAATCCCAAGCCACTGCCACGCCACCGAAAGCAAACTAAAGCAAGGAAACAAGGAGGCGATAGCCTATGAGCAAATGACATTAAAATATCGCCGTAAGTATTTTAAACTATTTTAATTAGGAGGTATAAAATGTTTTGCTATCAGTGTGAACAGACATCAAAGGGCACCGGGTGCACCACTATTGGTGTCTGTGAAAAGAATGAGGACATCCAAAGCCTTCAGGATACCCTGCTCTTTGGACTGAAAGGCATCGCCGCCTATGCCTACCATGCCCGCGAATTGGGTGAAAGTGATGAGGAAGTAGATGCCTTTATGCACGAAGCCCTGTTTGCTACCGGTACCAATGTCAACTTTGACCCCAACCGCTATGTCGGTCTTGTCCTCAAATGCGGCGAGATGAACCTGCGCACCATGGAAATGCTTGATAGAGCACATACCAGCCATTTCGGTAACCCGGTACCGACTGAGGTGTCCACCGGTACCAAGGCTGGCCCCGGCATTGTAATAACCGGCCATGACCTGCTTGACCTCTATGAACTCCTCAAGCAGACCGAGGGCACAGGTATCAACATCTATACCCATAATGAGATGCTCCCCGCCCATGCCTATCCCGAACTTAAGAAATTCAAGCACCTGGTCGGTAACTATGGCGGTGCCTGGCAGAAACAGAAGGATGAGTTTGCTCGATTTCCCGGGGCGATACTAGCCACTACCAACTGCATTCTTTTACCCAAAGAGTCCTACCGGGAGCGCCTGTTTACCTGCGGTGTTACCGGTGTACCAGGTACAACACATATAGAAGGTCGAAACTTCAAGCCTCTTATCGAGAAAGCTAAAAGCCTGCCGGCACTGCCCGATAAACCGGGCGAGACCATAACCACCGGCTTTCACTATACCGCCATCCTGGGGGTTGCCGATAAGATTATAGAGCTGGTTAAAGCTGGTAAGATAAAACACTTTTTCCTGGTCGGTGGCTGCGACGGTGCCAAGCCCGGGCGCAACTACTTTACCGAATTTGTAGAGCAGCTACCAAAGGATAGTCTGGTGCTGACACTAGCCTGCGGCAAATACCGATTTAATAGACTTGACCTGGGCAGTATTGACGGCATCCCGCGCCTCCTAGACATCGGGCAGTGTAATGACGCCTACTCAGCCATTCAGGTGGCGCTGGCACTGGCCAAGGCCTTCAACTGTGGGGTAAATGACCTGCCGCTTTCAATGGTACTTTCCTGGTATGAGCAAAAGGCGGTAGCTATATTATTAACCCTTCTCCATCTTGGTATAAAGGACATCCGCATCGGGCCAAGCCCGCCGGCATTTATCTCACCTAATGTCTTCAAGATACTCCAAGATACCTTCGGTTTGAAGATGATAACCACCCCTGCCCAGGACATAAAGGCAATCCTTGGTTAGTTATTATGAATCGGTGGGGCGATTGATTACCTTTGTTTCCAGCAGCCCCACCAATTTATCTTCCAGATTGGCAAAGGGGATTCGTCCTTATCTCCCCTGCCATATGCTAAGAATGCTCCTGGTTCCTTGACTTGAAACCACACCTTCTGATATATTTTCCTTTTAAGGAGGGGCATGGATGAGTACACCCCAGTTCAAGAAGCTGCGTCGCGCCTATGGATTCGACGAAGTAGCCATAGTGCCCGGAGACATAACAGTAAATCCAGACCAGACAAATATCAACTTTGAGATAGGTAACCTTACCTTTGCCATCCCTATCTTAGCCGCCGCTATGGATGCGGTGACCGATGTCAACTTCGCCATTGCCATGAGCAAACTGGGTGGACTGGCGGTACTTAATCTGGAAGGAATACAAACCCGCTATGACAATCCCCGGGAGATACTGGCTGAAATTACCCAGGCACCTGATGACAAAGTTACCTCCTTACTGCAGAAGATATACTCTCAACCGATTAAGGAAAACCTTATTGGCGAGCGAATACAGGCTATCAAGAAGTTCGGGGCGACATGTGCCATTTCAGTAACTCCGGCCAATATCAAGGGCCTGGCGTCTATAATCTCAGAAGCCCAGGCCGATATTCTTGTCGTCCAGTCCACGGTTACCACCGCCCGCCACATATCAAAAAGCTATCGTGGTCTAACCTTCAGCGAGCTCCGTAAATCGTTGCCCATGCCGGTGGTTGTGGGCAACTGTGTCAGTTTTAGTGCCTGTTTAGAGCTCATGAGAACCGGGATTTCTGCCGTTCTGGTAGGTGTTGGCCCCGGTGCCGCCTGTACTACCAGGGAAGTCCTGGGAGTAGGTGTGCCGCAGATAACAGCCACCATGGATTGTGCCGCCGCCAGGGATGAATATCTTAAAGAGTCTGGCAGATATGTGCCCATAATCACCGATGGTGGTTTCCGTAAGGGTGGGGAGTTATGTAAAGCATTCGCCGCCGGTGCTGATGCTGCCATGCTGGGCTCTGTTTTTGCCCAGGCTAAAGAAGCCCCCGGGCTGGGCTATCACTGGGGTATGTCCCACCCACACCCGGCACTCCCTCGGGGCACCAGAATAAAGGTTGGCACTACCGGAACCCTAGAACAAATTCTCTTCGGGCCAACATCAGCCACTGATGGCAGTCAAAACCTGGTCGGTTCTCTGCGTACGGCAATGGGTACCTGCGGAGCGGCTACCATCAAAGAGATGCAACAGGTTGAGATGGTTATTGCTCCAGCCATTACTACTGAGGGGAAGTCCTGGCAACTATCACGGCAAGGCTAAATAGAGACTGCTTTTCTTTATAACAAACACCTAAAAGCAGACCCTACCAGATCTAGGAAGTTACTCGTCTTCCTCTTCCTCATCCTCTTCAATTATTGGTCTGGCTTCTTCTCTTAGTGGAGGTACTATAGCCCTTGCCTTTGTCCGCTTGCGTTTCGAGGGTGGAGTTAGGCCGTCAACCATCTGGCGCAGCTTTTTCAATCCACCGGCGGGCTGCCCGGGGGCAGCTTCAACCACCACCCCATCTACACCAAGCTCCCACAGAACCTGAAGCTCATTAGTAGCTACATTCAATGGCACAGGAACAAACAGGGGTTTGGTCAACAGAGCGGCAAAGTACTGGAAAATCATAAGCTGCTGCCAGGTAAGAAAATATTCCTCCTTCTGGCGTATGTTGACAAACACGGCATCAGCCGGCAATTCATTTATTGCCCTTATCAAGCCTCCTTCCAGCGAAGCCTCTACTGCCAGAATCTTGCCCATCTTTTCTGCCTCCAGTAGTGCCAGTGTCATTTTATCCACCTGGAAAAACAAGAAATCAAAGCCAGCCTTCTCAATCTGTTTTATTTCATTACGGCTGATGCTACCAAGCCAGCCTCCCCAGGGAATGTCAGGCACCGCCTGAACTATTTTTTCAAGAAACCTAATCCCTGAGCCTGGTTTATCAATGGGCAACAGCCCGGCATCAGCCCCAGCCACAAGCTCGGCCGGGTTATCAACATCAATTTGGCTCAGCCTAGCAATAAGTAGCAGTCTCGGTTTTGAAGCTGTCTGTGCTACTCTAAATCCCATCGGTGGGTGCTCAGCCTGCGAAGCCTGCTTTAATTTGTCTACAAAGCGACTCATCTATCCTCCAAACTTAACAATCAATCTGGAGCCAGCGGAGGGACTCGAACCCGCGACCCGCGCTTTACGAAAGCGCTGCTCTACCAACTGAGCTACGCTGGCTTTGGCTAAAGTATATCACAAAATCAGCCAGCCAATAAAAGGCGTTATCTTTGCTTTCTCCTTGATAATGAGTGCGACCTGATGGAGGTATTTAAGAAGGACAAGACCATTTATCTTCTTTATAGATGTTTAGTTAAAGGGGCGTTTAGAGGTATTTAAGAAGTACAAAGACCATCATCTTTATAATAGATATTTATCTAAAATGGTATCCAAGAGAGACAAAGCCCCCTCTCCTTTATAGATGTCTATCTAAAGGTATTTTGAGGAGCAAAACAATACCTCTTATTTATAAATGTTTACCTAAAAGGGTTGTTTAAGAGGTATTTTCAGGAAGCACAGTTCATTTATTTTAACAAACGACGCCTTAAGGGACATTT
>SDBU01002946.1_pt1 | contig 22125 bp, 16 predicted proteins | sample 2277071 | NCBI WGS metagenome assembly SDBU01 (sample SAMN10397929, study PRJNA504765) | marine sediment metagenome | isolation source: marine sediment core GS08_GC12, 126 cmbsf | place: Arctic Ocean: Gakkel Ridge, Loki's castle | collected 2008 | reverse complement strand
GAGTAGCTCCGCGGTTGCGCAGAGGCTGCGCGCCCGCCACGGCAGCGCGCGCTAAGGAGAGAAAGCATGCATCGCACTTCGAAGGCCCACGCTCGACCGTGGTTCGCCATGACGGGGCTGCTCGCGGCCCTGGCTGTCGTCGCCCTGGCCCAGGACAGACCGATACGGGTGGAGGTGCAGGAGCGGTTTGCCGCCGCGCTGAAGGAGTATCAGAAGGGCGAGCTGGACAAGGCGGCCGCGGCCCTGGACGAAATCATCAAGATGGCGCCCACGTCCAAGGAGGCCCTGATACTCAGGGAGAGGGTGGGCATGGACAGGCTCGTCAAGATGCTGAAGGACCCTCAGGTCGGTGACGCGGCTCGCATCATCCTGCGGAAAGCTGCTGAAGAAGCAAGACATATTCGGCGCGATCCAGAGGAGATACGGCGTCTGGTGGAGGAGACGGGGTCTGACGACGTGGTGACCCGGTGGCGAGCGATCAGGCAACTCACGGCCACGGGTCCGTTTGCCGTGCCCTATCTTCTGGATCATGCCCTGAGCGAGGAAAGACCGTCGGAGGTGAGCCAAAAGGTGGCGGCCGTTATCGCTATCCGCGACATGGGCGGCAGCGCCACTCCCGCGCTGGTGATGGCGTTGCGCTTCGCCGATGACCCGGCGCGAGCGCGTGTCGCGGGCCTTATCGCCGACAATGCGGACGTGCGCGCGATCCCACCGCTGCTGGCCATCATGGAGGATCCCGAATCCCCCGGCTTCCTCAAGCTGGCGGCCGAACGCGCACTGGCGCGAATCTTCAAAGACGACAAAGTGTCCGGCACTGACAAGGGTCGTCAAGTTCCCGTCTACCCCTCCGCGGGCGAGGCGTACCTAAGGCTGGCGCTTCGATATTACTACGCCGATCCCACTCTCATCGAGATCACGCCTGTAGACGAGCGGGTCCTATGGCGTTGGAACGCCGAGGCGGAGAGCCCCGAGGCGCGGCTCACCGTTGAGGAAGTCGTCCCATACGTCTACGCGCGTGCGATGGCCGAAGAAATCCTCCTGGAAGGCATGAAACAGAAGAGCGCTCCGGCCGACCTCTGGGAGCTTTACGTATGCAACAACTACTTGCAGCTGGAAGAGGCGCTGGCTCGGAGCGTCGCGCCAGACATTCCAGCGGACGAGGCGACAGAGGCGCGTGAACGGGCGGCCCGACTCGAGACGGCGCACTCGATCAACGAATCGCTCGGCTCCGTCCACCTGTATGCCGCTCTGAGCCGGGCCTTGAAGGACGGCGACACGAGCCTGGCGCGCCGTTGCGTGGAGGCGCTTCGCAACGTGGGCGACCCCCGCCCGCCAGCGAAGCACAACACGCTCGTGGCCGCCCTCAGCTACCCTGACAAGCTGGCGAGGGTGAACGCCGCCGAGACACTGATGCGGCTGAATCCGAAAGGAAGGCTGGCCTCGGCCGTGGAGGTCGCGCGTGTGATGGCGATCGGACTGGGCGTGCCGCCGATGGAAACGGTTGTAGTGCTAACCGGAGATGATCAACTGTACGCGGAAATGGCGGGCAGGATGAGGGAGTGGAACATCATAGCCAAGCACCAGAAGGGCGCCGCTGAGACGCTCAAACGGTTGAAGGACAGGGTGCCACCCGCGAGCCTTCTGGTAATAGACGCGCGGACGGACGGCGCAGCCGCGGAGACTCTGGTTACGTCGCTGCGTCAGGACGCGGAGACCAGACGCCTGCCGATTATCGTCCTCGCGCCGACCAAGCGCATGGAGCGGCTTCAAAAGCGCTGCGGCACCACAGCAACGATCCTGCCGCTGGAGCACGAGCCGGCCACTCTCAAGGCGGCCTTGGACGCGGCCCTGTCCTCAGACGCGTCTCCACGGACCGATCACGTCAGAGACAATGTTGAGCTGGTGAGCAGAATTCTCAGCACCCTCGCCGACCTGCCTCCCGGCAGCAGGTACCCTGTGCGGGCCCTTGGGGCGGCGGCGAGCGGCCTCATCAAGAATACTCCGCACGATATTCGCATTCTTGCGCTCAAGGCGGCGGGCAATCTTCTCGCGACGGACGGAAAGAACGCCGTCTACAGCATCTATGCCGACGCGGAGGAGCCTATCGAGCTCCGACAAGAGGCTGGGGCGACCCTCTTGCGGCTCCTTGCGGCGAGCCCCGAGTTGGAGGCGGACCAGCGCGCTACGTTGCGGAGGATGAGTTCGGATCCGGACACCGCTCTCCGCGCCCAGGCCTGGCACGCCCTGGCCGCCGCCGCAGTCCCCCGGGAGGAGCGTTTGGAGAACCTGCGAGGCATCGCCACTCCTGGTGGGAACTGACCGGCCTAAGCAATATGGCCCAAGTCGACCCGGCGCGGCGCCGGGAGGGCTGAGCCGGCGCTCGGATGCCATGACGGGCTTCCCCTGTCGGCATCCCCCCGGACGGCGCGACAGCCGGGCATCTTTCCATCAACAATCGAGTGAAAGAGGCTCTCTTCGTCATGCTCAGCGCTTCGGCTCCGAGGCCCAGACCCGAAGGAGCGAAGCCGAGGGCTCAGGCCGGCATCCTCAGTAGCCCGCTGAGCTTTTTCACTTTTCATGTGAGCGTGTGGGGCGAGCAAATACCAGGAGCGGTCGACGCCTGTGCCGGAGCTGATCCTGGCTTCTAGTTCGCCGAGGCGGCGCGAGTTGCTGGAACAGCTTGGCCGGCCTTTTCGGGTGATTCCGCCCAGGGCGGACGAGTGCGCGCCGGCCGGCCTTTCGCCTCGCCAGATCGCCGAGCAACTGGCCGTGCGCAAGGCGGAGTCGGTGGCCTGCGGGCTCCGAGAGGGGCTGGTTCTGGCCGCGGACACGATCGCGGCCGTGGGTGGGCGCGCGATCGGCAAACCCCGAAGCCGAGACCACGCGATCGAGATACTGGAGACCCTTTCTCGACGGCCTCACCTGGTCATAACCGGAGTGTGCCTGCTGGACGTCCGATCCGGAGAGCGACGCGTCGCTTCCGAATGCACGCGGGTCACCATGCGGCCCATGGCCAGAGAAGAAATAGAGGCCTACGTTGACAGCGGAGAGCCGATGGACAAGGCCGGAGCCTACGCCATACAGGAAGAGGGTGACAAGTACGTTGAAAAGGTGGAGGGCAGTTTCAGCAACGTGGTGGGCCTGCCGCTGGAGCTTGTGGCCCGGCTTATCGAGGAGATGGCGGAAGGCCGAACGGATTGAGTCAAGAAATCGAACCGCCATTGTCGTTCAGGGAGACATAGGGAGAAGGTTGCTGCTCTGAAGAGATATCCCGATGACGCGCGCGAGCATGTCCGTCTCGATCAACGACGCGACGCGATGGGGAGGCGCTGACGAATGAAGCGCGCCTTTCGCATCATAGTCCTGATCGTCGCTACGGGGGCCATAATTGGCTTGCTGGCGTGGTTCTTTCGCGGCGAGGACCCCAGAGAGCTCGCCGAGGCCTTTCGCACGGCGCGATGGCGGTTCCTGCCCATCGCATTGGTCATGGGCATGCTGGTATTTCCAGTGAAGGCGCTCAGATGGCGGCTCCTTCTGGGCTCAGACAATAAGATAAAGATTCTCAGCCTGCTGTCCGCCATCATGATCGGGTTCATGGCGAACTGCATCATCTCACGAGTGGGCGAGTTGGTCCGGGCGGCGGTTCTGGGGGCGAAGCGGGAGACGCGTACGTCAATCGCCCTCGCGAGCATTGCCCTGGAGCGCATCTTCGACATGTGCACGGTGATCCTTTTTCTTGTTATTGCGCTCCTGTGGCTTCGACCTGCGGCGTCCGGGGAGGGGGCCACGCATCTTGCCGCCCTGAGGAAGTGGGGTGCCATACTGGCGATCATCCTGGCCCTTGGGATCGTTTTCCTGGCCCTGCTGAGGACCATGCCGAAGAGGACAACGAAGCTGGTGCTCCGCTGCGTGGACTGGCTTCCGAGGCGGCTTCGAGAGCGCGTTCGGACCTTCCTCGAATCGTTTCTCGCCGGGCTGAACACGATCCGCAGCGCACGCCAAGCGGCTCTGATTCTTCTCATCTCCATCTTCCATTGGCTGCTTCAGGTCCTTTACTTCCTTTTTATCGGATACTGCTTTCCCGACCTGGGTCTGGCGCTGCCCGGGGCCATGCTGGTGTTCGTCGCGACCGCGCTCGGCGTGGCCGCGCTCCCTCTGCCCGGCTATCTGGGCATCTTCCAGGGGGGCGTGCTGGCCGCAGCCGCGATCATGGGCGTTTTGCACGCGGAGAGAACCGCATGGATCAGCTATTCGTGGGCGAGCTGGGCGTTGAGCGTGCTTCCCGTGATCCTGGTGGGCTTTCTTTTTCTGTGGGCGGAGGGCCTGTCGCTCAAGGAGCTTCGGGGCCGCGTTCCGCGCGAGGCCGGCGCTTCGGGCAAGCGCTGAGCGGTCCGGCCGCCTGTGAAGAGAGGCTGTTCCGCTTATTCGTCTTCCGAACGGGATTCAACGTTCCGCAACGCAATCACAAGTTCCTCTGCGCTCTGATAACGCTGTTCCCGGTCCTTCGCGAGCAATCTCATAACGAGCGCGGAAACGCCTTCGGATATTCGGGAGACAAGCGAGCGGGGAGCCGGAGGGGTCTCCTCCATATGCGCTCGGAGGACCGCTATGGCCGAATCGCCTTGGGCGGGCCTCCTGCCGGTGAGCGCGTGATAGGCGGTCGCGCCCAGGGAATACAGGTCGGAGCGTCCGTCTATCGGCAGGCCGGAACACTGCTCGGGCGACATGTAGTACGGCGTGCCCACGATGTCGCTGCCGCTGGAGATGTCGCCCTGACCTACCGCGCGCGCCAGGCCGAAATCCGTCAGCACGGCCGTGCCGTTGGGCTTTATGATAATGTTGCCCGGCTTCACGTCCCGATGCACGATCCCAAGCCTGTGGGCCGCTCCCAGGCCCGAAGCGATGTCCCTCAAGATGCTGATTACGGCGTCCTCAGGAAGACGACCGAGACATCCCAGCCGGTCTTTGAGTGATTCGCCTTCGGCGTACCTGTGTACGAGAAAATAGAAGTTTTCCTCGCGGCCTGCGTTCAGGACGGGAACGACGTTCGGATGCAGGACGCGCGCGGCCGCCCGAGCGCCCCGAAGGAACCTTTCGAGTTCTTCAGGACGCCAGCTCGCCAGAGCCACAGGCATGACCTTCAGCGCTACCGGCACATCCAGCAGCAGGTGCCTGCCGAGGTAAACCGCTCCGTTCGCCCCACGTCCCAAGAGGCGCTCAAGTTTGCAGCCACCCACTTCGGCGCCGGCAAGGTCGAAACCACCTGTTTCAGCTTCCTCGCTCGCCTGCACGCGCTCACTGGGTCGCGCCGGCTCTGCGTCCGTCAGCTCCCTCACGTGTTTCTTCAATTCCCGGACGCGAAACGGCTTGAACAGATGGACGTCGCTCAGGGGCTGTAATCGGGCAAGCTTCTCTCGGGGAAATCTCGGCGGCACGACCAGAATGGTGCGCATGTCCTTCCCGTCGCGTCCCTCGAGTATGCGCCGACAGAATTCCTCCACGTTTCCACCGGGCAATCCCGCGTCAAGAATTATGACGACCGGCGGCCGGGCCCTCAGAAGCGAGGCGGCGTCGTCTAGGTTTCCCGCTGCCGCCACGTCATATCCGCCTTGCGCCAGTGAGGCACACGCTGCACGGGCACTGGGCTCGTGGTCGTCAGCTATCAGAACTCGCTGTGACTCCGTCATGCTCAACCCCTCCTGTAATGCCCCACGAAGACGATCCGCTCGACGTATCACAGGATTCACACAGGCCAGTCTTCCCCCAGCGCCCTGCAAAATGTTCACTCAACCGGCTTCTATTCCCTGCACTCCCCTCTTGCTTTCGAAATAACCCCAACGCGGGTCAAGGGCAGCTCGCGGGTTCGCTCCGCATGGACAACACCATGGCCGCCACTCGCGGAAGTGGTCTGCTCATCGGAGAAGACCGCCAAGCTGCCCAACGGGGCCGCCGAAATCGGGGCCTGCTCCGCCTTGAGCGCTTTGTCGATGTAGACCAAGACTGTTGCTATCCGCTTTCTCTCAAGCTGCTCACAAGTCGTCAGATTACACCCAGGCCCCGGGAGTCGCGCGAGTCGCGTCTCCAACATGTCCATCAAGCCCTGGAACTTCCGGAGCACCTCGTCCAGAACCGGCCCCGTGAATTCCTCGAGCGAATCCTCGAAAGCGCCTTCGAGCCCCCCGCATCCGCCTTCTGCGAATGCCGCCTCGATAAGTGGTTCGAGTTCTATCTTCTTGATGATCCTGACCTTCTCGAATATCTCTCCGGCCGCTAGTTCATCCACTCGAGCGCCGTGAGAACGCCCTGTGCCGGCGAATCTCCGACGACGTTGCTTTGGCTGACGAATCAACTGCTCCTCGGTCATCCGCTCGTCCTTCATAATTGCCTTCGCATAACACGTTCGCCTGTACCCGTGAGTTTTATAAGCAGAAATTGTGCCGACAAGGTCGGAAGTCATAGTTCGACCACAACATGTTGGTGTGTAAGAGGTCATGGTGGCCAATGTCAAGCTGGCGATGAACGAATCGTGAGCCATAGCTCCGAAATCTCGTAGTGCCCCCGACATGCCGGAGGACTGGCCAATGCACAGTCCTCCTGTGCGTAGCGATTGGCGTGAGAAACGGAGTGCGGATCGTCACAACTTGCAGGAAAGATGGGAGCTTCGGTCTTCCGTGGACGGGAATCGCTTCCGCCCGCCGCGGCGGACGGACTTCCGATTCCCGTCCCCGCCTGCCTATGCGAGATCCCCAATGAGGAGACTACTCATGCCCCGGCGCACTACTTCGACCGTTCGATGCCAAGCTTCTTCATCCTGGACTCGAGGGTCGTGGGTCTGAGGCCGAGCACCTCGGCGGCGGCGCCTTCGCCCCTGACCCGCCAACTCGTTCGGTTGAGCACAGTTACAATGTGCTTCCGCTCGACCTCGTCCAGCCTCATCAGCACCTCCGGCTGTCGAGGCTTCTGCATCGGAAGCTCTATCTCCAATCTGCTTCCTGCAGCAAGGATCATGGCCCGCTCGATCACGTTGCGCAGCTCTCGCACGTTTCCCGGCCACGAGTGGCGCCGAAGCGCTTCCTCGCTTTGCGGCGACAGGGGCTCGGTTCTCTTGTTCATCTTCTCGGCGAAGTGTGTGATGAAATGCTTCGCCAGCGTAGGGATATCGTCTCTCCGTTCTCGAAGCGGCGGCATGGTTATCGGAAAGACATCGAGTCTGTAAAACAAGTCCCCCCGGAATCGTCCTTCTTGGACCTCTCTTTCCAGATCGCGATTCGTTGCAGTAATGACGCGGACGTCGACGGAGATGGTCTTCGTGTCGCCGACTCTCTCAAACCGTCCGTCCTGGAGCACTCTCAAGAGCTTTGCCTGAATATCGAGGGACAGATCGCCGATCTCATCCAGAAAGATCGTGGATCCGTTCGCCACTTCGAAGCGGCCGATCTTCCTCTTGATTGCGCCCGTGAAGGCGCCCTTCTCATGTCCAAACAGCTCACTTTCAACAAGTGTGGGCGTGATAGCGGCGCAGTTGACGATGACCAGCGGAAGGGCACTTCTTGGACTCTTACTGTGGATAGCTTGAGCTGTCAATTCCTTGCCTGTGCCCGTCTCGCCAAGAATAAGAACAGTGCAATCCGTTCTTGCCACCTGTTCAACCTGAGCCAGGACCGACTGCACGGCGTTGCTTTCCCCGACAATCCCGGCTTGCAGGCCGACCGTCGTCCTGATCTCTCGGCGCAGGTAGACGTTCTCGGCCTCCACACGCTCCTTCAGCGTACGGATCTCCGACAGCGCCTTATGCAGCGCCGCCTCCGTTCGCCTGCGCTCCGTGATGTCGCGGTCAACACCGATGATGTGTAACTTCTCCCCTTTCTTGACCGAAACGCCAGTGTACTCGTAAGTGTTCTCCTTGCCATCGGGACGCTTCCAGGACGCGCTTCCGGTAAACGGCACGCCCTTCAGGATGCACTCGTAGAGATGCCCGTCGGGTTCCTCTGGGGAATCTTGCGTGACAAGTTCGTTAAGGTTATCGGCTTTACTCAGTTCCTCCCTGCCGTATCCTGACATTTCGACATAGCGCTCGTTGCAGAGCACAAGCCGCCGCTTGCGAGTCCTCGGATCAAACTCGCTGATACTAATGCCGTCGAAGGCCGTCTCCACGATGAGGCGAAGGGTCTCCTCGCTCTCGCGCAGAGCCTCCTCTGCCCGCTTGCGCTCCGTGATATTATCGAATACGGCAACAAAATAGCCTTTCTCCGGGCTATACACGGCAATCCAAAGCCATATCTTCAGAGGCTCAAAGTAGATCTCAAATCGGGCCGGCTTCCCAGTCTGAGCGACATCTCCATAAATATCGAATAATTCAGGATGCGTATCCTTGATGGTGGGTATCGCCTCTGTGACCCTTTTTCCGACTACGTCCTCTCTTCTAAGGCCGGTCAGCCTTTCAAAAGAATCGTTGATATCAAGATAGACAAAATCTGTCGGCTGATTGTTCTCGTCCAAAACAATCCTGCAATAAGCGAATCCAACCAGCATATGTGTAAAGAGGGAACGATAGCTGTCCTCGCTCTTGCGCAGCGCCTCCTCCGCCCGCTTGCGCTCGGTGATGTCGATGATGATTCCCCTCAGGCCGACCGCCTTGTTCTCATGGACAATGGGCGCAGCGTAGACCAAAACGGGGAACGTCGTTCCGTCTTTCCTGCGTGCCGTGTATTCATTGCCGCCCAGACGTTCGCCCGCCATGACCTTCCGCATGTTTTCCTTGGCTCTGACTCGATCTTCCGGAACGAAAAGCTGCAAGGCATTGATGGCCGTCTCGACGTCTCCGGCTGCATAGCCGGACATCTCAAATGCGCCACGATTGGCAAATGTGAAATCGCCGTTCTCGTCAAGCTCAAAAACGCCTTGCGGCAGAAAGTCCGCCAACTCTCTGTATCTCGCCTCGCTTCTTGCCAGCTTATCCTCCGACCGCTTGCGCTCACTGATGTCGCGCAGGACATGCACGGCTTGATGGAACATGCCGCGCCGATCCTTGATCGGATAGGAGTAGACGTCGAACCAGCGGCCGTTCAAGTGAACTTCTTGGAGCTCACAATGCTGGGGCTCGCCGGTCGACATCGCCTCATATGACGGGCAGGCTGAAATCGGCGCTTCAGTTCCGTGGACCAGTTCGTAGCAATGCGCTCCTACGATGTCTCGTCCAAAGCCGTCGTGTGCGGCTCGATTGGCCCGAACGATTCGAAGCCTGCTATCCACCACCATGACCAGGTCCTGCATTGCGTCGAGCGTGCCTTGCCAATTCTGGGCCGCCTGCGTCAACCCCTCCTCCGCCCGCTTGCGCTCGACGATCTCCTGTTTGAGAGCTTGGTTCGCCTTGAGCAACTCGCACGTTCGGTCAGCCACGGCGCTTTCAAGTTCCATGGTGTGGCGGCGAAGGCGGGCTTGGAACGCCCTGTGCACGTGACGCACGAGCTCGTCCGGGTCGCCCGCCTTCTCGACGTAGGCAAAGGCGCCCAGATTCAGCGCGTCCTTGGCTGAGTCAAAGGAGCCGAACGCAGTGTAGATGACGATATGCACATCGGGGTCACACTCGCGGAGCTTCTCCAAGAGATCGGCGCCGGCCAGATCGGGAAGCCGCAGGTCAACGACTGCCACGGGTGCGGGTTCGCGACCGAGCTGCTCCACGGCTTGGCGCCCGCTGGAGCAGGCGATGACGTGAAACCCCTCCGCCTCCATAATGACGGTCAACGTTCGGAGCTGAGACGTGTCGTCTTCGACGACGAGCAGTCGCAGCGGCTGCTGCGGTTCGGCGTCTTCTGGCATGGAAGGCTCTCTCCCAAACGCATTGCCCTGTTGTCAGCGCGATTCTGGTGACGGTTTTCGCATATCGCCGGATGCCCGCTTCCCGCCCAGGCGCTCGAGCAGACTCAGGATGTGGTCAATCTCGAGTGGTTTTCTCACAATCGTGTATGCATTGCGGCGCACGGCCTCTTGGGCGAGCCGTTCGAATTCCTCCTCCATGCCGGTTATCATGATGGCGACGGCGGTCGGAGTGACCTTCTTGATGGCCAGGTAGAGCTCAAGTCCGTTCATGGCCGGCAGATTGACGTCGAGGAAGATGAGATCGAACCGGATCTGTTCGACAAGCTCCAGCGCGTCGTGAGGGGAATTCGTGATGGTCACGCGGTATCCCTTTTCCTTCAACTCGGTTCCGAGGAGGCCGGCCGTGCGCTGATCGTCCTCGACCACGAGAATCGCCGTATCTTTGACCTCGCCGATGAGGCGGACCATCTTGTCCAAGTCGAGCGGCTTGGTGAGAAAGGCGATGGCGCCTTCGTCAAGGGCCGCTTGCTTCAGGCCCTCCACGCTGTAAGCGCTCATCAGGATAACACGGACTCCCTCCTGGTGGCGTCGAATTCGACGAAAGGTCTCCACGCCGTCTATGCCGGGCATGCGCACGTCCAGGAGCACGATCTCGTATGTCGTTTTCGAGCAGAGATCCAGCGCCTCCTCTCCGGTGGCAGCAGTATCGACCTGATAGCCCTCGTCAATAAGGATATCGGCAAGGGTTCTCCGAAGGTTCTTCTCGTCATCGACAATGAGAACCCTGTCGCTCTTGGCGGCGGTCCTGTCGGCTGACATGATACCCTCCTCCGTGTTCTATTGATCTTTGTATAAAAAATGGAAAGGATTTATCAGCACGAATGGCACGAAAAACACCAAGAAGAGACAAGAATACCAAGCCTTTTCATCTCCGTCCTTCGTGGCCTTTACTACTCTGCGAAGCGGCGCTTCGCTGCGAAGCACGAGCGTGAACTTCGTGGTTACCATTACTTATGCAAAGATGAATAAGGGTTTCGCTGTTATTGCCTCGGCAACCGAATCCGAAAGGCCGCGCCCCGACCTTCGCGGCGCACAAGTTCGATGGTCCCGCCGTGAGCTTCGACTATCTGCTTGCAGATCGTCAGCCCCAGGCCGGTGCCTTTGGCCTTGGTCGTGACAAGCGGGTCGAAGAGGTTTTTCTGGATGTGGGGTGCAACGCCCGGCCCGGTGTCCCGGAACATGATCGTATCCCAGTCGTCGCTGCGAGAAGCCTCGACGAGAAACTCCCCCGATTCACCCATGGCAGACATGGCGTTGCTCAAGAGATTGAGCACCACCTGCCGGAACTGGTCGGGGTCCGCACGGATCACAAACGGATCCGGATCCAACGACATCCGGCAACGGAGTCCCTCAACCTCGCCAGCCCGGTCGAACGTCTCCCTGGCTATCCGGCCGAAGTCCAATGCGGTCTTGGACGTTTTCCTGGATCGCGCCATCTCCAGCAGATTGCCGATGATCCGATCCGCGGCGCTTACCTCTTGGTCGATGATGCCGAGATACTCGCGAAGTCGTTCGTCGCCGTCTGAATATCGCCGTCTGAGATAGTAGGCTGCGTTGCGCACTGCGCCCAGCGGGTTGCGCAGCTCGTGAGCGATGCTGGCCGATATCTGGCCGATGGCCACCAGCCGCGTCGTCCTCACGAGCTCGTCGCGCACCTTAGCCAGCTCGGCCTGCACGCGCTCTTTCTCGCGCCGCTGTTGGTCAAGCAACTGCTCGTGCACTCTGCGGGCCAACTCCTCCGCCCGCTTGCGCTCCGTGATGTCGAGACCGTATAGATTGACGCAATCGGCATCCGCCAGCGGCGCAAACGTCATGGACAGAACGCGGTCTTCGCACTCGACCTCAGCCTCTCTACTCGCTCCAGCGGCGAGAACATCCCGCACCACTTCACGAAACCTCTCCGGCAAGGCCTGGCCCGTTTCGCAACCCCACGTATCCAGCAACCGCCGGCTGCCCTCGTTCGCGTAGATGATTGTCCCGTCCCCGGAGACGCGCAGCACGGGATTCGGGTTCTGGCCTGGGAATCGCGCCAGGCGCCCTATCTCTTCCTCCGTCCGCTTGCGCTCAGTGATGTCGTGCGTAACTCTCGAGAACCCATGCAGTCGTCCAGTCTCATCACGCAAAGCTGTAATAACAACACTGGCGAAGAACCGCGATCCGTCTTTGCGCACGCGCAAGGCCTCGTCTTCGCACGAGCCCTCAGCAGCGGCTTTCTTCAGTTGACGCTGGGGCTTGCCGTCCTCAACGTCTTCGGCAGGGTAGAAGCGCGAGAAGTGCTGTCCGATTATCTCTTCGGCCCGATACCCTTTCATCTTCTCCGCCCCTCTGTTCCACGTTGCCACCTTTCCATCGGGATCGAGCATGAATATGGCATACTCCTCCACGCCCTGCACCAAGAGGCGGAAGCTCTCCTCGCTCTTGCGCAACGCCTCCTCCCCCCGCTTGCGCTCGGTGATGTCGATGAAGAAAGAGGCCATAATGCCGGGGGCCGTCTGGAAGTTGAAGTTATCAAACGCGCCTTTGATGCGTTCGTCTTGATAAGTTATCTGTTCCCTCTGCCAGAACCCGCCCTTCTCAGCCAGTGCCCGGAATCTCTCCGGTATGTCAGTGTCCACGATAGCAGGAAACGCCTCCTCGATGGTCTTGCCTATGTACTGCGAGTTATTGACACCGAGGATCGTGTCCGCTGCGGGATTCGCGTCTATGAAGCGCAGCCGTCCCTCAGCCTCCAGGCGATACATGTGCACGCCCATCGGTAGGTTCTCGATGATGCTTCGGAACCTCTTATTGCTCTCCCGCAGCGCCTGCTCGGTCTGTTTCAAACGCCGAAGTAGAACGTTCTGGCCGTCTGCGGCGGGGTCCACGTTCTCCTTGCGCAGGGCGTCAATGGTCGCCTCCGCCTGGGCCAACCGGGCTTCCAGTTCCTCGTAGGTGGGCTTATTGGGGCTCAAGATTCACCTCCTGCAAGTCGGCACGGAGGCAGCGCTTCAAGCGAGCGCGAGCGGGCTGAGCGCATGCGAAGAGAGAGACCATAGCGGTCATGCCTCGTCTGAACGGGATGCGACGCTCCGCAGCGCGGCTAGGAGCTCCTCCGCACTCTGGTGACGCTGCTCCGGTCTTTTCGAAAGCAGCATCATGATAAGCGTTGAGAGGCCTTCAGGCAAGTGAGGAACCAGCGCGCGAGGCGCCGGAGGGGGTCTCCTGAATATGGGCTCGGAGGACCGCGATAGCCGAATCGCCTTGGGCGGGCCGGCGGGGTCGCCCGGGGCCGCGATCAGAACAACGGCGCTTTGGAGGGGTTGCACGTCGCCGGTCCCTGCGAGCTGGGCCCGGCGTCCGCCCCGCAGCACCGCCTCCGCTTCGCACGGGGACAGAAGTTCGTCAGGCTTCGTATTTGGCGAGCATGCTGTAGGCAGCCAGCATGGAGCGCATCAGGTCCGTCACAGTCACGATTCCTCGGATCTTGCTTTCCTCGTCAATCACCGGCAGGCAGCTGATTCGGTCGCCGTAGAGCTTGCTTGCAGCATCGTACACTCCGCAGCCGGGCGAGACGTGCAGTACCTTCCGCTTCATGACCTCCTCGAGACACACTGCAAGGCTGGGGTCTTTGGGCTCAACCGCAAACAGGCGCTCCCGAAATCCGCCGTTCTGGGGTCGCGGGCCGGGAAGGGGAAGGTTGAGCAGGACGTCTCGATCGGAGATGATCCCCAACACTTTCCGTTGCGCATCCACTATCGGCACGTGTCTGCATCGCCCCGTCTGCATGACCTCCATGGCCCTCCCCACGGTGTCTCTTGGCCCCAGGCAAGCCACATCCTCGGTCATGATGTCCTCGACGGTCTGCGCGACGTACTCGAGCGAAGGGTTTCGCGAGATTGCGCTCTTGGACATCACATCAATCACGCGAACCCGCCGTGTTTTGCCTTGCTCCTCCCGGCAAAGCCGCGTTACCTTGCCGAGAATAACGAAAACTCTCACCATGTCTGCCACCGTGATGACGCCCACGAGGTCTTTGCCGGCAAGGACCGGCACCATGTCAACGCGATGATCAGTCATGATGCGAATCACGTCCGGCATCGGGGTGTCAGGCGAGACGGTCTCAGGCTTTCTCGTGACGACTTCCACCAGGTGCTTGCGCAGCCCTTTGGCATCCTCATCCCGTTCGGCAAGCGTTCCCCAATAAGGGGACACCTGCCGGAACAAGTCCCTTTCTGAGATTACGCCTACGAACTGTGGCTTTGCTTCCTCACCGTCCTCATCGCTCGGAAGAAGCATGACCGGGGCGTGCCGAATTTTATTTTCCTTCATGAACTGGAAGGCCGCTTCCACCGTATCGTCCAGGGTCAGCGTCTTGACATCAGTGGCCATGATGTCCTCCGCAACACGTACGAATCGGAAAAAGACATCCTCTCCGGCCCACATGTCATCCAGAAGGTCCATGAGCCTGAATGGCGCGTCTCCCATGTCCCGCTCCTTGCTACTGAGCCTTTCAGAAGGGTACCTGGGCCGAAACGATTATCTGCCGCAGCAGAAATCATTTATGCCGTGAGTAACTCCTCGACCCGTAAGATATGATCGGGTCTTTGAGTAAAGACCTTAGAGGCAGCTCCTCCCGGGTAAACATGACGGTCACCCTTGAGAGTCCCGTGCTATCTTTCTCCCGTCTTAATCCATCAGCGCCTATTGACTTTTAGGTATATAATGCGAAGATCGCTTCAATTTTGGCATAATTGGGGCCATGAGACCTCCCGGGAACCGCCCAGCAACTGGAGAGGCGTCGCCGACGGGCCATCCAGTTCCCAAAGAAGGGCAAGAGTCTGTCGGCAACGGCGCGCGCGGGAGCGGGACGAAGCGGCGATCAGGCGATGGCGCAGGCGGCCCCGGCCGCCTGTGAAGAGAGAGACCGCGCCGTTCATTCCTCGTCCGAACGGGATGCGACGCTCCGCAGCGCGGCTAGGAGCTCCTCCGCGCTCTGATAACGCTGCTCCGGTCTTTTCGAAAGCAGCATCATGATAAGCACTGAAAGGCCCTCAGACAAGTGGGAAACCAGCGAACGAGGCGCCGGAGGGGTCTCCTCCATGTGTGCTCGGAGGACCGCTATGGCCGAATCGCCTTGGGCGGGCCTCCTGCCGGTGAGCGCGTGATAGGCGGCCGCGCCCAGGGAATACAGATCGGAGCGTCCGTCTATCGCCAGGCCGGAGCACTGCTCGGGCGACATGTAATACGGCGTGCCCACGATGTCGCTGCCGCTGGAGATGTCGCCCTTGCCCGCGGCGCGCGCCAGGCCGAAATCCGTGAGAACGGCCGTGCCGCCGGGCTTGATGATAATGTTGGACGGTTTCACGTCACGATGGACTATCCCGATCCGGTGCGCCGCCGCGAGGCCTGCGCCGATATCCCGCAGAATGCCCATTACGGCCTCTTCCGAAAGCCGGCCCTGGGACTGGATACGGGCGCTGAGCGTCTGCCCTTCGACGTATCGCTGCACCAGAAAATAGAATCCTTTCTCCGTGCCCGCGTTGAGCACGGCGACAACGTTCGGGTGCTGGATGTGCGCGGCAGCCCGAGCGCCTCGGACGAACCGCTGCACCTCCTCAGGGCTCCATTGGGCCAGGGAGGCAGACATCACTTTGACGGCGACCGTCACATCCAGCAGCTCGTGCCTGGCGAGGTAGACCGCTCCACTCGCGCCTCGCCCCAGGAGGCGCTCGAGCCTGCAGCCGGCCAACTCGGAGCCGGAAAGGTCGAAGTGGTAGGCCGCGGGCGCCTCTCTCACAGCGTCGCGGCCCAGGGGCGGAGGAGAGCCGGCGGCCACGATCTCGTTCACCCTGCGCCGCAACTCTTGGATGTGAAACGGCTTGAATAGTTGCTCGTCGGTAAGCGGCCGAAGCCTGGCCAGCCGTTCCTCCGAGAACCTGGGCGGGACGAGGAGAATGACCGGGATGCGTCTTGTGGCGTGCGCCCTTCGAATTCGGGCGCAGAATTCCTCCACACTCCCGCCCGGCAGCGCGGCGTCGAGGAGTATCAGCGAGGGCGGGTCGACCGCCAGCAGAGTCGAGGCCTCGTCCAGGTCGGCTGCGGCCGCCACAGTGTATCCGTCTGGTTCGAGCAGGAGACGTGCGGCCCGCACGGTTGGGGCGTGGTCGTCGGCTACGAGCACTCGAACCGCTTCAACCATAGTCGCAGTACCCCGCAAAGAACCCTTGATGGGAAGTCCGGCGGTGCCTTCCCGGCTGAGTAGGTTCTCGGCAAAATGAAAGTCAGCTGGCACGCTTGCGCGCCGTAGGCGGGGCCGGTCCCATCCAAGGCGGGCAAGTTTGTCCGGCCGTGATTCACAATCTGGAGAAAGACACGTGGCCCTCCATTTTCTTGAACATATACTCAGCAGATGGCGCGCGGCCTGCGTCCCTCCGCCGGCTTCGGCTCATTGCGCGCCTTCGCACGCACAATTCGGACGCCGGCAGAGGAGAGGCCGCGTGCGCGGAGCCTGTGAACGGCGCAGTAGCCTTCGTTTTCCAGGCGGCGGAATTCCTCGAGGAATCGCTCCCGATGCGCGCGAATTACGGGCAGGCCCACGCGACGGCCGCGCAGGGCGTCATGTTGGAGGCACGTCCGCAGCCCCACGTCGAACGCCATGACCACCACGGGGCGGCCGTGCCTGCGCGCTATGCTCCGGAGCGTCCTGCGCGTGTCTCGCGACAGTGCGGTGCTGTCGGCAACGGTGAGCCGCCCCAGGGCAAGGCGGTGCTCGATGATGCGGTAGAAGAGGTCAAAGGCCCGGCCTGAGGCGAACTGTCTCGCTTCGTCGTCGGCCACGAGGGCCCTGCACTTGTCGGAGGAGACCACTTGGGTGGGACGGAAGTTACGCGCCGCGAAGTGGCTCTTCCCCGAGGCCGCGCCCCCGCACAGGAGGACGAGCGCGTCCGAGGGGATGTCGACGATTCTGCGCGCGTGTCCACGATTCCAGCGGCACACCACGGACGCTCCGGGCGCACGAATGGAACCGGCCCGCCACCCCGAGCAGCGGGCCGTCTCCTGTTGCGAGAGATGGGCGGACGGACTCACGGAGCCGGCGGAGTCGGCGCCCCCTGTTCCTTGATTGCTTCGTCTATGTAAATCAGGACGTGGGTTATCAGTTGCTTCACGAGATGCTCCTCGGGAGTGAGCATGTCTGTCGGATTCACAAGCCGGGCAAGGCGAATGTCCAATGCGGCCATCGCCCCGTCGAACTTGCGCATCAGCTCGTCCAGATCGGAGCCGATGAGCTCCTCCAGCGATTCCCTAAACGCTTCCTCGAGGGCCTCAGAAGACCCTTCGACGGAGGCGGCCTCGATGAGCGGCTCCAGCGTAGCCTTCCTCATGGACAGGATCTCGCCTATTTTCTCATCCGCCTCGGCGTCGAGCTGCGCCGCGAAGACGTCCACGGCGTCCAGGACGCCGGTCTCCGCCCTTTCGCGTAAGGCCGGCATTTGCTCGATCGCTTCGTCCAGCAGTTTGGCCACATACTCCGGGGCCTGGTCCACCAGGAGCTCCTCGCCCTTGCTGATCAGGTCCGGGACCTGCGGGAGCGCCTTGTCGCGCAACGCTGCCACGTGCTGCGGTGCCTTGTCGATGAGATCTTGCTCGACCATACTCATCAGGTCCTGGACCCTCGTCCTGACCTGCGTGATCGCGATGACGGTGCCGGCGAGTTCATCCGGCACGATGAATTTCCTGATCCGGGAGGTAATGATCGCCATGTAGATGATGCTGAAGACGATAGCGACTATTCCGACTACGAGCATGACCCGCGTCCCAAACTGGGTCCGGGCGATCTGTGCGCGCATCTGGGATTCAAGGGTCTCGACCGACCGCTCAATCTCCTCCACGCGCCCATCGAGTTCCTCGGCCATCTGTGATCTCCTTACTTGAAATGCCTCGCGAAATAAAGCCTGTCAAGTTAAGGGGCAGGCTAAGGCTCGATCTCCTTCACGCCCTCAAGGTCGTAGAGGAGAACTTGCTCCCATACTTTCGCCATGCGCTCCGCAAAATCTTCCCGGCTGGCCTCCGGAAGGAATGCCAGGACCCGCTCATGCACGCGGAGAAGGGCGACCTCCGCGTTTGCGATACGCTCCTGAAGCACGTCCAGGACGGCGCCCTGAAGGGCTTTCTGCAGGTTGTCCATGACGATGTCGCGTTTAACAGGGTCTGCGAGCACGGGGAAGACGCTGACGACTCGCTGCTCCTGGCGAGCTGCTATCTCGTTGAGCTTGGTGCGCAGCCTCGCCTCCGCCATGTCATCGATGTTATCGATGAACAGTTCGCCCTGTTTCGTCAATTCGTCGCGCATCTCGGGCCATCTGTTTCCGAGCTGGAGCTGAAACTCATCGCTATAGGCCGCGGCCACGCTGGACAGCGAAGTCCGCATCTGGCCCGCGAGATTCCGCTGAATCTCGGGCCATTCGTCCTTGAGCTGCTTCTGCAGTTCCAGCTCATAGACCGGGCGGAGCCGCTTCACCGCGGGGTTGAGCTCATTGCGCATCTGGTCAAGAATATCCTTGGCGTCGACGCCCAACTGAACCAGAAACCGATCCTGGTCGAAGCGGTGCCAAGTCCTGTACCAGGCCACGCCATAGCCGATAAAGACCAAGATTATGACGATTACGATCCCTATGCGCGTCCTACGGCCGGCACTCCGGGCCTCCTGAAACTGGAGCTGCATACGGCCCAGTTCGTCCACTCTGTCTTTCAGCTTTGCCAGCCGATCCGGGCCGGCTCCTTCCCTCTCTTGCTCTCCCTGCATGGCCATAGTTCTCCTAATGCGTACCACGCGGCTTCACAAGAAAACGCCGTTTGTACACCCACATCAAGAACTATACGGTGCAGACTTAGCGCCCCCGTCTCCACCGCTTAACGACAAGAGTCGAAAAAAGCATAACGCCGCGCCTAACCGCTGTCAAGTAGAAACCCGCAATCTCCGCAGCAACCTCGCAGCGGCAAGCTGTGGAGAGACCACGTGTTGTGCACGGGATACGACCTCTCCCAGGCTCGCCTCAGCGAGACGGAGCGGCTTAGTTCGGCCGGGCCGACCATGGCGCGCAAATCAGCCCGGACCGCTGTGGAACCGTCGGCATTGACGAGACCCGGCCGCGTCCGCCAGATTCACGATATCTCCAACATCCGCTCTATAGTCCGTCGAGCCCGGCCCGCCACGGGCTCAGGCACCCTGATCTCGTACTGCATGTCCTCCAGCGACCAGAGCATCTTCTCCAGTGTGTTGAGCTTCATGTTCGGGCAGTCGGCGAGGGACGTTGCCGGGTAGAACGCCTTGTCCGGATTCTCCTTCCGGAGCCGATGGAGCAGGCCGATCTCAGTGCCGATGATGAACTCCCTGGCGCGGCTCTCCCGGCCTATGCGGAGCATACCGCTCGTGCTGGCCACGTGGTCGGCCAGCGCGATGACATCCGCCGTGCACTCGGGATGGACTATGACCTCGGCGCCGGGATGCTCAGCCCTGGCGCGCTTGACGTGCTCCGCCAGAATGCGATGGTGCGTGGGGCAGTAGCCGGGCCAGAGCGTGACCCTGCGGCCGGATTTTTTCGAGGCATAATCGCCAAGGCTCCGGTCGGGAATGAACAGGATCTCCTTCTCGGAAGGGAGGCCTTTCAAGACGGCCACGGCGTTTGCGGACGTGCAGCAGACGTAGCTCTCGGCCTTGACCTCAGCGCTGCTGTTGACGTAGCAGACCACCAGGGCGTGGGGGTGCTCGGCCTTCCATTCCCTCAGTTCGCGCGGGCTTATCATGTTCGCCATGGGGCAGCCCGCGTGGGTGTCCGGAACGAGCACCTTCCTGTCAGGACAGATGATGGCCGCGGTCTCGGCCATAAAGTCCACGCCGCAGAAGAGGATCACCGGCGCGTCCGTGGCCGCGGCCTGCCTGGAGAGCCCCAGGGAGTCGCCCACGAAATCGGCGGCGTCCTGCACTTCCGGCCGCTGATAATTGTGGGCCAGGATCACGGCCCTCCGCTCGGCCTTGAGTCGGCGCAGCCTATCGAGAAGCGGTTCTGTGGCGGCAGCCTCGTTCATCGTTTCAGCGCCTGCTTCAGTACGTCCACCACCTCGGAATCGGAGACCTGGTCGAAGCGCCCGTAGAATTGGCCGACTGCCTGAAAGAATGGAGGACAGCTCAGGCAGATTACTTCGTCGGCGATGCCGGCGAGGGTTTCGAGTGTGTCCCGCGGCCCGACGGGCAGCGCGCACCAGAGCGAGGGAGGCTCCAGCTCGCGCAGGCCTCGGAGCGTGGCGATCATCGTGGCGCCGGTTGCCACTCCGTCATCCACCACGATCAGGTTGCGGCCCTGCCGGGGGACCATGTCTCGAACCTTTCGATACTTCACGGTCTGCGACTGGAGTTCATCCAGCTCGCGCTTCTTCTCTTCTTCCAGGTAGCCCTCGTCCACGGACAAACCGCGAAGGAGCGACTCGTTCAAGTACATCGCGCCGCCTTCCATCACTGCGCCTATGGCAAGCTCCGGGTTCCACGGAGCGCGGAGCTTGCGGGCCGCCACGATGTCCAGCTCAGCCGACAGTCTCTGCGCAACGGGGAGACCCACGACCACCCCTCCGCGCGGAATCCCCAGCACCAGCGAGTCAGCCGGCGCCACGTCGCCAAGCTCCTCGGCCAGCAGACCGCCCGCCTCGTGCCTGTCCTTGAAACTCTTGTAGCCTTCGGCGATCTTCAGGCCCACTCTGACATCTCCTCCCTGTTCAGGTTACCTATCATCGCATTGCTGCGCAACGAGATGACTACCCGAGGCCCTGTTCGCCATTTCTGTGGGGCGCTGGGGTAGGGGCGCACAGCGGCTCGACTGAGCTCGCCGAAGTCCGGACGCCCTGCATCTTACATCGGCGGAACATGTTGCACGGCCTTACGCAAGATGGTTCGTATGACGGGCAAGCGCTCAATGCCTGATCCGGCGTCGTCCTCACGCTCCCGAATCTCCGCCCTCCTGCTGTTCTAACTGAGCCGTCTCCTCCCGATTGAGCTTGCGCAGGTTGGGTACGGCGGCGAGGAGAATCAGGGCGAACAGGCCCAGGGCCACGAGGATCGCCAGGACATCCATGATCCGCAGCGTTCGCGAGAAGAGACTGAACTCCTGCCGGAAGATCAACAGCGTGTTGAGCAAGATGAGCACGACGCGGCCCTCAGTGGGAGACACCCGGCCGAACGAAATGCGGAAAACACCCACAGTATGCGCGGCCAGATAGGCGTTGATGGACAGGATGAGATATACGGCCAACACGACCGCGGCCAGCATGGGGTTGATCAGACCGGAGAAGGCCAAGCCGAACATGACGAACGAGGTGCCAAACGCATCCACCAAGTGGTCCAGATAGTAGCCGTATCTCGGCCGCTGACGATTGCGCACGCGGGCGACCGTGCCGTCGAGAGAGTCGCCGAACCAGTTGACGATGAGCCCCGCGCTCGCGCCCAGGAGCCAGAGCGCGTTGAACGAGGCCAGATAGTAGCACAGCCCCACGAAAGCCATGGCGAATACGCCGATGCCTGTGAGCAGGTCCGGCCCTATCCAGCGTGGGAGCCTCGACGCCATCCAGATCAGGGCAGGCTTCTCCAGACCGGAAAGGATGCTGGTCTGAACGCGCGTCGAGCCGGGTTTCGTGCGCTCAGTCTCTTCCATGCCGCCGCTCCCTCCTCGCGCGTGAAGGATAACCCCGCCAAGTGCAATTTGCAACGCGACAACCAAGAACGAACGAATTGACTTGTCGTCTCGGGCGCTGATAGAATCCGATTCTCTGCTATGATCGATGAGACGCATTGGGAAAAGCTGCGCAGTCTGGACCCGCGGGACGTGGTCAGGCGCTCCCTGGCCCGCTACGACGAGCGCAGCAAGGCGTATCGGCTGAACATCCTGAAGGATGAACTCCTGATCTGTCCCGTGCGAGGGTCAGTCACGTGGACAGACGCCAAACAGGCCGAGGAGAAGCCGCCCGCGTTTCACTACTGGCTGGTCTCCGTGGTGTATCTGATCACAGCGCGGCCGAAGCCTGTGACGGGCAAATGGGTAAGGCCAAGTTCACTGCCTTACGGCGATTTCTTCTTCCGAGGGCCGCACGAGTTGCCCACGGGACCGATCGAGGAGACGTTCGGGCGAGCGCCCGAGCGCTTTGCGGAGGCGGCCAGGAACCTGGGCGGAAAGCCGTGGGCACAAGGGAGCAACGCGTTCGAGCTGCCCGCCCTGCCGAAGG
>SDBU01002945.1_pt1 | contig 22128 bp, 16 predicted proteins | sample 2277071 | NCBI WGS metagenome assembly SDBU01 (sample SAMN10397929, study PRJNA504765) | marine sediment metagenome | isolation source: marine sediment core GS08_GC12, 126 cmbsf | place: Arctic Ocean: Gakkel Ridge, Loki's castle | collected 2008 | reverse complement strand
CGAATTCTATCTTGCTTTCCGCCATCGGTCCAAAAAATATATGGATTGCCCACATGAACTGCTCGCTATTGATTCTCAATAAATTGCGCTCAATGTCGGGCTCAGCATGTGCCAATTGAAATGCGCTCAAAACTGCCAGCAGAAGATATACTACTTTTTGCATCTCACACCTCATTTAGAAAAAATCAAGGTATGAGATTTGATTTTTTAAGAAAAGATAAATGAAATTATAAAGACAAACATTCGCGTTTTCGTTGTCACGAGGAGGAGAATAATTCTATCAACTATACCTCTTCAGAAAACCCAGGTAAGTCTTCCGGAGATTATGGAATAATTATACTTTAGATTTTTCAGAGGCAATGATCCTGCTTCTCCTGACGCTTCAATAAAAAGCTTGGGGAGTAGTCTGTATCTAACCTCTCCGTTGGCTGCATAGTAGAAGCCATTGTAATGGATGCCCAAAACATGGTAGGTGGCATAGGCTCCATAAGGATGCAAATAAACGTATAATTTCTTGCTGCGGTAATAAATCGGGAGACCCACTTTATTTCTAAGATAATTTTTGGGGTCAAAATAACCGTGTGCTCCAGAGAAAACACTGGGATCAACAAAAGGACTAAAAGGCTGGCCTGCGAAATTCCAATAAGTCGCATCATATCTGCAATACATTTCAAAACAGGAGTCGATCAGTTGGTATTGGGCGGAAAGGTTAACCCTATTAGCATGGTTTGCATCTGAATATTTTGTATATACATAATTCCCTCTCAATATCGTATTCCCAGAAAGAACATAGGTATAGTAAATGTAATTTGTCCAGGTGCTAATTTTGAAAAAAATTGCAGCAGCAGTATCTGGAATAATATTGCGCTCAGAACCGAGTTCAAACAAGCCATACGGTGTTCTTAGATTAACTATTGCATTAGCAGTGTAAAAATTTCTCTCCGTCGTATTTGCAAAACCGATGCCCCCTCCTATATCTAAACAGGCATTCACAAGCTTTAGAGCATCAAAGCCAACAGTATCTGCCTTTTCGGTCACTTCTATGTTACCAGTAGGTTGTACGGCTCGCACATGCATGTAATGCAAATCAAATTCCCAATCGCGATATCTCTCTGTAGCTGTCAGTAAATAATAATCTGTTCTTATGTCATCAGAATCTCGAAAATGGGTGTATTCAAAATCGGCCTCAGGTCCAGCAAAAATTCTATTATTTATGGTTGCAACTTCTTCTTCTTGGTAAATCTCATCGGAGATAATGCTGTTAATAAGATGGTGAGCGCCAAGGTGATAACTTCTCGATAGATATAGGTAGGCTAATCCCATTTGTGCATCATAGTTCTCAGGATCAAGGCAAAGCAGTTCCTTATATAGATGGGTACTTCCTGGGAAATCTCTTTTCCATCGTAATACAGTGGCTTTAGCAAACATTGCATCTGTATTGCAGGGATCGTGAAGGAGGACACAATTGAGCTGTTTTATCGCCTCAAAATATCTCCCATCCCATCCAAGAACCCGGCCCAATGCAATGCGCGCTTCGACGTGGCAGGGATCAGAACGTAATATGCCATTCAATATACAATAAGCAGCAGCAAAACATTTTTTGCGACTCAGTTTAATAGCGTAAGCAATTTTCTTTTTTAACTCTTTCGCAGGGGCCTCGCTTTTGGCTGATTCGAGATTTTGGGCTAATCTTTCTTTCTTTCTTTCCTGATGTGATGTGGCAGGCTCTAACTTGTTTAGATTTTCTTCAGCTTCAGAAAATTGTTCTAAATTAATATAGGCAATAGTTAACCCAAAACGAGCATAAAAATTATCCCCTTTTGCAAGAAGGTCGTCATAAATTGGAATTGCCTTTTCAGAACGTCCGGAATAGTTAAGAATATCTGCTTTAATCAGAAGAGCTTCACTGTTTTGTGGATCTTGTTGCAGAACAACGTCTATATATCTTTCAGCTTGGCTTTGGTCACCTTTCCAGGAGAGAAAGCGGGCAGTTAAGATATAAGCTTTTTGATTGGTGCGGTCATGTTGGATGATTTTTTTAAGCTCTGTGATTGCCTCATCATAATGATCCATATTCCCAATATATTCTGCGATCTTCAAGCGTGTGGAAATGGAGAGAACGCTATAGGGATAAGAGAGAGCTTTGTTGTAGGCCTCGATGGCCTTCTCTCCTTTGTCTTCTCGAGCGAGGCAATCCCCAAGTCGTTTATGGAGAAGACTTAGATTTTCTGGTTTTTCATCTTTTGGAGCGGCTTTGATTTCTTCTTCAATCGCAATGCACTTATCATCTTTTTCTTTTACCTCAGGAACTGTAGCAACTTTCTTTTTTTGTTCTTTAATAGCGGGCTCTTTTTTCATCGCGGCTAGTTTTTGAGCCAATCTTTCTTTTTTTATTTCCTGAGGAGGTTTAACAGGCTTTAATAATGTAAAATTATTCTCAGCTTCAGAAATTTGGTCTAAGTTGAGGTAAGCGATGGTTAACCCAAAACGAGCATCAAATTTATCATCTCGTGCAAGAAGGTTCTTATAGATTGGAATAGCCTCTTCGGAATGTTGGGAATAGTTAAGAATATCGGCTTTAATCAAAAGAGCTTCACTGTTTTGTGTGTCTTGTTGTAAAACGTCGTCTATATATTTTTTAGCCTGGGTTTGATCACCTTTCCAAGAAAGAAATCGGGCGGTTAGGATGTGAGCTCTTAAATTAGTGCGGTCATGTTGGATGATTTTTTTAAGCTCTGTGATTGCTTCATCATAATGATCCATATTCCCAATATATTCTGCGATCTCCAAGCGTGTGGGTATAGGAAGTGCGTTAAAGGGATAAGAGAGAGCTTTGTTGTAGGCCTCGATGGCCTTCACTTCTTTATCTTCTCGAGCGAGGCAATCCCCAAGTCGTTTGTGGAGAAGACTTAGACTTTCGGGTTTTGCTCCTTTTGGAGCGGCCTTGATTTCCTCTTCAATTGTGATGCAATTATTACTTTCTTCATTTTTTGATGTAACAAGTGCTAATTCTTTTGTTTGAGATTTTATCTGTAAGGCCTGAGGTTGGGCAGGTGCAACTTTTAGAATCAATTCGGCTTCCTTTAAGGCCGTCTGCTGATACTGATGTTCCCAAAGATAAAGTGCCATTTGGGACCGTTTATCAATAGAAAATGTCTCTCGACTATAGCTCAAAGCTTTTGTATAAGAGTCTGCAGCCTTGGCTGCTTCTCCTTTTTTAGCATGCACATCGCCTAAAGTATGTAACAGTTCTGCGAGCCTTTTTTCGTTAGTTGTCAATTGAATCGCATTTTTCAGTGTGCTTTCAGTTTCATCACAAAAAACAGTGGATGCTCCTAGAGTCTGAATTACAATTGCAATAGATAAACCCCATATTAATCTTCTCATTTCTCAGTCCTTCTCCCTTCTTGATATCCTTTCGCAAACCCCAGTTCTCTAAAGAGTCCTTGTAAAGAAAAATAGCTTTCTTTCAAACGTGTCTCATACGGGGGCACTTTGTTCCATTGTTTCCACGTATAAAGTGGCATTTTTTCGATTGAGATAATCCCTTCTTTTGCTTCAGGAAGAGATTGGAATGTTGTCTGTTCTTCTTTTTTGACTGAAAATGCAACCACTCCTATACCAGGTGTTTCTTGTGTGATAGCAGATTCCCTAGGATATTCCCAAGGTATATCAAACATAACCGCACGATTTGGAGGATCGGTGACGAACATAAGCAACCAAGGAATACGCATTTCGATCATACCTTTTGTAGTATCTACATGCCATGCAGATAAGTTCGAGAACTCAACACTGGAGGGATCGGCAGTACCATAATTGAGTGTGCTGGCATTCGCAAATGATGGTGGGTAAATGGTTCCATCTCTACCTAAATGATAAGATTTTGTAGGGAATAGTATCTCCTCAAAAGGAGAGATGAGATCCACTCCTGGCTGAAGTCTCTCTTTCCTACCAAGCACAGTACTTCCTAGGAGTGGAGAAGTTGCAATCCACTTGAATGGATTATAGTTTTGGGAGACTAGAATCTTTCCCTTATTTTCTCCTGCTAATTGGATCAAAATATTTGCTCCCGATTCAATTCCCACTCCTATCTCAGGAAGAAGTTCAGAACCAAATTGTCCAGGAAGAGTGGATAGAGCTACCCAATATTGTTGTTTTTCCCAATCAAGTTTTTCATCTTTTCCCCAAGGCTCTACATCTAGTCTTAGATATAGATAGGCACAATCTGAGTAAGCATGAACTTTTTTCAAATCACCAGGTTTTCGTCTCTTAAAAAAAGATGCAGAAGTTAGAGAAGAGGCCTTGCTCCAGTCTTTTTTTTCACCGCGGAGAAGAGGAATGGGTGGAGAAGAGGGAAAGGTTATGACTCCATAATTTGATTCGCCATCCAATACATCATGCCACAGATTTTTTGTTTCTGGATTTTGAAAAGTGGTCAAATTGACCGAAACGTGTACCCATTCATCAAGAAATTCAAATAAGATACCGCCAGCATATTTGCTCTCTTGGATATTTTTGGACCATCTGGTTAAAAGATCTGCTTGTTCTTGTTCTGTGTACCCACCTTGGTTTATGGATCCGGGTGCATCATAGACTGAGAGCCAACTTGTAGATACGCCATATTCACCCATCAGTAGAGGGAAATTTTCATGATGTTTTTTTAATTCACGGATATACCCATAAAAGGGATTGGGGCCCTCTTTATCCTGTACAGACTTATATTTAGGATCATTGTACATGAAATCAGGCCAGTGTGGATAGACATGGTAACATGCAAAAAGCCCCGACTCAAAAGGGGTATTTACAGTATATTTTGTGACGTCCAATTCCTCTACATCAGTTTCGAAAGCGATTCTTGTAAACGGAAATGTTGACAACCCATACTGTTTTTCCCATTTGTGTTGTTCAGCGATACTTGCCTCTGAAGGATGATATATCGAATCGAACTGTGGTGCATTTACTACTGTGATGGGATGTTGTGCATTGTAATGAGTCATCTCATAATCGACTGTAAAATCACAAAATTGAGCGAACCACCTTTCCGTCGGGTTCCCATCCTTCATACTTACATAACGACCATGGTAGGATGTGAGAGTTGGATTCAGCAGATTGGTTTGTGTAGCGATATATGTTTCCAATTCCTTACCCAAACCTATGCCGATGACGTAATCGGATACGTCTGCTGTATAGATTCCTGCTGCATGGCCCTTTCGAAATGGGATATTTGCATTACCATGGAGTGCATGAATCATCTGTTGGATTTCATTTTTGAATTCCTCTTGCCATGTTGGATCATACAGGTCAAAGGCTTCCTGAATACTACTAAAACGGGGGTCTCTCACATGGAGCCATACCTCTTGGAAAAGCCACAGTTTTTTTTCAGACCGTTCATTGTGTGCTTTCAGGGCCTGATAAAAGGCTGGAGGAAAAAGATTATATCCACGCACAACATTGCAATTCATGTCCGCAATTAACTTCAGCCACTCTGCATAGACTTCAAATTCGGTAGGCGGGGTAGGTACGTAGTATCCAGGTGCGGCACCTGATAAATTCATCCCGTTTAGATAAATGGGTTGCCATTTGTCATTCTCTTTGACTTCAAAATAATCATTATGCGTTCTGGCGTTTACTTGGGTTAAGGTTGGGCGGGGGTTGCGAGAATTAAACTCAAGCTGTTGTGATTTGTCATATTTTTCAGATCCATAAATAGCGAGAAAACGTTTTTGCGCTTCTTCTGAAGCCATATTTTCTCTTATCATGTGACGATAAGTCTCAGCAGCTTTTAAATTATCACCATTATTAAAATAGGCTGTTCCCAAAAGAAGGAATATGTTTACAGAATGAGGATATTGTGAGGTTAGTTTTTCCAAAATGGGGACAGCTATGGATGCATGATTATTGGCAAGGCTAGCTTCCACAACTCCAATCCGAGCATCTATGGCATCTGGATGTTTTTCAAGTAGTTGATGAAAGATTGCCTCTGCTCCGGATCGATTATTATTTTTTAGTAATGCTTGTCCCAAAAGATGCTGGGCATCAAAATCATCAGGATTAGCTTTTACTAGCGGCTGAAGAATATGTATGGTTTCTTCGTAATTACCATCTAAATAAAAAAGATAGGCAATGTTGTAAGGAGTGGTAGGAGGAGGGGGAAGTTGTGATAGAAACATAAATATTAGCGCAACTATGGCTAATAAAGCGGCAAATGAAAATATCTGTACAATTTTTTCAAATAGACGTTGTATAAAAGCGTACATGTTTTTTTTATAAATTATTTCTCTTTATAAACATGCCTTTCTGGGTGCTCCCTGTAATATCTATGTTTCGTGAAGTAACGGATGAAACCCCTCATGCGCCAATAAACAGATAACTGGCGATAGCCTAGATTTTCGATCAAGATCAGTCCTACGAGCTTCAAGACTTCTTTAATAGAGACATATTTTTTAAATGTGGTCTGTTCCATTCCTAAAGAAATAAAGGTCAGCAGTGTGCTATATCCCAATGAGATTAAAACGAACATAATAAAGAAGGGAAGATTGAGCACACCGAAGATGAAGCACCAGAGGAAGTAGCCATATGCAAAAGCCTCAATAAGTGGGCCTAAGCCTTCTCCAAAGAGAAGATAAGGAAGGTAGAGAAACCCCAGTCGTCCATATTTAGGATTGAAAATCATATATTTATATTTCGAAACGACATCCATGATAGAACAATACCATCTCTGCCTTTGCAATGATAAATCTCTGTATCCTTGGGGAACCTCTGTCCAAATCGTCGCATCTGGTACATATTGGATATTATAGGGTCTTTTTAATTCATGCATTTTTCCATGTAAGCGCAATGTTAAATCGATGTCGGCGGCAGGAACTTGATGTCCATATCCCCCTATTTCAATCACAGCTTGTTTTTCATGAAGAGCAAATGCACCGCAGAGCACAAAAGGACCTCCTAATATATTCCAACCCAATCTACCAAAGAAAAAACCTCGTAAATATTCTGGAACTTGCATTGCAGTAAAATAAGTACTAGGTAAGCGAACCTCTTTGACCACCCCATCTTCAACGGTGCAATTATTTGCTAATCGCAGTGCACCACCAACTCCTATTGTATTATGGCGTGTTACAAGACTCAGAGACAGGAGCCGTAAAACATCGGGTTCCATTATTGCATCAGCATCTGTTGTGATAAAGTAGGGTGATGTACATGCGTTAATCCCTGCATTCTGTGCATCCTCTTGTCCCCCCAGCTCCTTATCAATGACCATTAAATTGGGATGTTTCTTGGATCGATAATAAGCTTTAACGGGTTGAGTTTTTAAAATATCTGGAAAGGCAGGTGGAACTTGTATCAGTTCATACTTCTTCTTTAGTTCATTTAAAGTGTCGTCAGTAGAACCGTCATTAATAACAATCAAAGAAAAATGGGGATATTCAAGATGAAAAACCGAAGAGATAGCTTCATGGATGATCTTTTCTTCATTATGCGCAGGAATAATCACTGTAATTGGAGGCACATGATCAGTGGATAACAACGACGTCAATTCTTCGGAGCCTATTTCTTGAAATCTTCTATATAAAACAGGAAATCCCAATAGAAGCACAAAGGCATAAAAACCATTGAGTAACAAAAAATAGGTGACCAATCCTGAATCGATCCATAGATAAGCCTGTGCTGCTAACATAATTACCCTTCCTGTAATGCTAATGCATATTGAGCAATCTCATATGCATAACGATCTACTTTTGGATTTTGAGAGTTAAGAATAGCTTCACCCTCACTTCCCATCTTTTTCAATGCCATGGCCGCATTCATTCTTACCCACCAGACATTATCTTTCAGTAGTTCTGATATTTGCTTGAGAGCTTTTTTGATATCTAGATATCCCAAAGAACGCGCTGCCAGAGCTCTTATTTCCCATTCAGAGTCATTTAAAAGAGGAAGTAAAAGTCTTGTAGTATGGGCGCCCTTGTAATGCCCTAAAGCACGTATCGCGGCAATGCGGAGATTCTTATGAGAACAAGTGAGATCTTTTTCGATTAAGGAAGCAATGTGATCATTCATGTTGGATGCGAGAACCTCTATACAACTCACCCTCGTATAGGAGTTTGTTTCCTTCTCAAGTCTTTGCTCTAGATAATGGAACACCTTTTCTCCACCCTTGACAAGGGCATCATGAAAAGGGTGACGCAAATATCTTGTTGCCTCATTCATGACGGTAAGTATTGCGTCGATTGATGATGAAGTTCCCAATGTAGCTGTAGCATGAGCGGCCACATATTTAATAATTGGTACTTTGTTGTTTAAGAGGTGTAGCAAGTATTTTTCATCATCAATTCTAGGGGATAAAGCAAAACATCTGACAGCAATAAGTTGTCGTGTCCATCTTCTGCTATAAGCAAGTTTGCGCGCTTTGGATAATAAATATTTCTCTTCGATAGAGTTTCGGAGTGTTTTCCAAGAAGAGCTTTCCTGTTTTGCATCCATTTCTACTATCACCGGTACAAGTAGAGATACCTTAAGAAATTTTCTAGGGAAGTTAACAGAATCAAAGCGTTCTTCTTGTTCAACCATTTTCGCCAGATAAGATTCCAGATCTTTTCGAAGGGCTCGGAGTTTCTTCTTTCGGGAAGTGAGAATCCAATGCAAGCTGATTCCAAAAGCTCCCACCAAAACAACGATGAGGATTTCAATGATAAGGGTCCACTTGATGGAGTTATAAAATGGAGTTAAAGTTGGCGGCTCGACTGCCAAGAGCTGGGGGAATAGGATCGTCATCATAAGATTAGCTCTGCTGTAAGTTTTTTTTGTTTTTATATGATTAAACTCGAATTATTGCAATAATTTTTTTGAATTGGGCAGGTTTGGCTCCAATTTGTCGTCGCGATCCCCCAAATCTGCTCACCAAATATTTGACCAGGAAGTTAAGTCTGGGTGTCTCATTCCTTACCAACGTGTAAAAAAATATTTCAATAGGAGAGAGAAGTTCGCCAAGGATTGACTCTTAACGCGATCTTTAATAAAATAATTTATTAAAAATTTAAGTTTGAGGATCAAAATGGGTGAAGCTACTTTAAGAACCATTCAACGTATCGATGCGGTCTGTGACTGTATCCCAGTTATTAGTACGCTGACCAATGGAGCTCAGCTGCTCTATAAGCTAGTGCGCAAAGTTGACAGGGCGGCCAATCCTGTTGCGCAGGGTTGGAAGAGTGATCTAAAGATTCATATGATCTCTAAACCGGCCTGGGAGTGTGGGTTATGTATGATACCGTTCGCCGGAAATCTAGCAAGTCTTATTGCGCGAATTGGACAGGGTATGAACGATCATTTAATGGGGGCAGTCTGTCGTAGCAATACCGAGGTGGTCAAACTCGCCCTCGCAAATGGTCATCTTGTTGATTCAAGCAGAGCTGCAAGTGTCTTAAGTCAAGCTGTTGTTTCTTCTAACTTTGAGATCTTTGATTTAATTTTCAGCTCTCGCGATTGGAGTCAGTCTGAAGTTATTGAGGCATTGCCTGTATGGTGCTTTAATGATATGCAGGATAAAATAGCAAATCGTATTTTAGATTACTATGGAAGTAAAGGCTTCGAAAAGAAAGGCCTAAGCTCTTATGAGATATATATAATAATTGCGAGAGTTGAAGACTTCGTAAGAGCAGGGAGAAGCAAAACAGCGGATAGAATTCTTGCAATTCTTCCTCAATGCCCATTCGCAAAGTTAAGCAAACTTCTCCAAGGCAATGCGTCTGTTTATCGTAAAAGTTATGAATCTGAGCTCCCGAAGATATTAACACGGGATCAAATTGATCGTATTCTTGAGCTTTGCGAGACTCCTACAGTTCAGGAGTTTCAAGACTATTGTAAAGAGATTCATTCCAAAGCAAATCTATTAAAACATGCTATTGAGTGTGAAAATCAGGTCATTCATTGGGATTTTGTATTAGAAGTTAATGTTGAACATATAATCACAAATGTCTACTTCGCTCAGCGTAAGATTATCGCAAAACTAATGGATCTTTGCGAATTCGGTATTTCTGGGCTAACTCAGACATTCTCTCATCTAAGCAATTTGGGACAAGTTGCGTTTCTGAATAAGTTCCTTGAGAAATATGAATACAGACTATTCCTAGATGATAAACTCCAGATATTGAATGAAACCCTAGTGCCAAGTGTTTTTTACCCAAACTCAGCAGCCGGGTTTGATTTCCTATGCCGCCGTTGGAGCCTAAATTTTGATGATGAACAACGCGAACAATTGTTCACACATCGCGAGGAGATGATGTCAGGGAAGAGGTAGCCAGTAGCTCTTTCGCTGGAATCTAAGCCTCGACTAGGGCTTCTCGGGTTTCCAGGCCTCGCATCCGTAGTATTTTGTAGAGCTATTAATGCCATACTTCATTCCAAGCTTCATATTCTGAAGGACGTAATCGATAACGAGCTATGTTACCTTCATGCAATCCTCTTAACTCAAGCTCAACTACTTCTATAAATCTTGGCTGATCTTCCAGGATTATAGACTGACTTGCTTTTGTTTTAATTGCGTTTATTGCCTCTTTTTTATCCATTCTCTCTCTTACAATATTAGCAATTGTTTCAAAAAGTATATTCCGATAGCGCAAACGGAAAGGATCCGGTTCCCCAAGCGTCTGGAGAATTGCCGAATATACAGAACATGAACGTTCATAAGCCCATATAAATACGTCTCGCAATAAATCAATGTTGTTTAATTCGTACACAGCTAAAAGACCATTGATGTAAGTCTTTTTGGGAACACCCATAAATGACAAAGGAGACAGATTTAAACGAATTAATGGGATATTAGCAACGAGTCGAGAGACGCGTTTGTTTACATCTTCAAATGGTTGTAAATAGGGAAGATGAACCATCAAGAAGAATGCTTGCTCAAAGGGATTTTTAATGGCCTTGGCGGTATCTAAAATCTGTCCAAAACATTCATTGATCACATCTGGAATGACTAAAGGATGATAAACTGATTTTCCAATCCCTATAGTTTTTGATCGCACACGACCGCATGCTTTGGGATCAGCAAGCAGATTGTCGGAAAGTAGCGCATGTACATTCCGAACAGTCTGCCGATTAATATTGGTTTCTTCTGCAGAATCTATGAGAAACTCAATTGCAGCCTTATGGTTCAAAATCATTTGAGTTTCTGCTAAATCTTTTCCTTCCGCTATTTCATTTAATTCTAGTAAACGCTCTGTTTCAAGAAGTGAATAGGTATTTCCCTCTAACCTGCTGGAGTTCCATGACAAATCAATAAGCAAACGACTAAAAATTTCTCTTGCATATGTTCCGGCTGGCCGCTCCCCATCTGTTTTCCCTAAATCAAAGAGCCGTTGTTGGACAGCTTCAGAAAGATATCTCGTGACATTTGGGCGGTAAGCCTCCAAAAAATTTCTGTTATAACCAACAGGGGTGCGTGCTTGAACAGGCTGACTTATCTTTTTCTGAATGTTTTCAGAAATCGCGGATAAAGGAATTACAAACTCTTTTCGTTCTTTTGGGGTAGATCTTTTTTCAATCTCTCGTTCTGGTGCTAGATGTAATTTGTACCGCAACGCTCGCGCCTTTCCTTCTGTATATATGGTGCCTTCTTTGACTAGAAAGGCTAAGCGGCGGTGTAAAGTATAGGGAGGCAAAGGGGATTTTAAGACTTGATTGATCTGTTTTAGAGAGGCTCCTTGAGGGAAAAAGTCTAAACTACGCTGAATGTCCTCAAGTTCATTCTTTGGTATTGGTCGAGGCATAATACTCCTTTATCGCGAACTGGGTGATTCCATAAATCACAACACTAAAACACCATTTTGTGTTATGATTCCATAAATCACAACACTAAAAATGCCTGTTGCGTTGAGATTTTATTGACGGTTAATTCTTAATGCGATCTTTAATACAATAGATTCTTGAAATTTAAGTTTGAGGGTCAAAATGGGTGAAGCTACTTTAAGAACTATTCAATGTATCGATGCGGTCTGTGATTGCATCCCACAGTTATTAGTACGCTGACAAATGGAGCTATGCTGCTTTACAAAGCGGCGCGCAAAGTCGACAGTGCGGCTAATCCTGTCGTGCGGGGCTGGAAGACCGATCTAAAGATTCATATGATCTCTAAACCGGCTTGGGAGTGTGGATGCTGTATGATACCCTTCGCTGGCAATCTAGCAGCTCTTATTGCGCGAATTGGACGGGGTTTGAACGATCATTTAATGACGGCGGTGTGTCGTAGCAATACTGAGGTGGTCAAACTCGCCCGCGCAAATGGTCATCTTGATGATTCAAAAAGAGCTGAAAGTGTCTTAGGTCAAGCGGCATATTCTTCGAATTTGGAAACATTTAATTTAATTTTGGATTCTCGCGTTTGGAATCAGTTTCACGTTATTAGGGCATTGCCTGATGTTGCAAGTGATGACGGAGACAAAATAGCGAATCGTATTTTAGATTACTATAAAAGTAAAGGCTTCGAAGAGAAAGGCTTATTACATTTTGATATAGTAATTGCGAGATTTAAAGTCTTCGTAAAAGCAGAGAGAGGCGCAACGGCCGATAGAATTCTTGCGATTCTTCCAACCTGCTGTGAATTCGGACGGTTGAGCGAACTTCTCCAAAACAATGCTTTTGTTTATCGTAAAAGTTATGGTCCTGCTCAGGGGACACTAACAGAAGGTCAAATTGGTCGTATTCTTGGGCATTGCGTGCCTCCTTCAGTTCAGGAGTTTCAAGACTATTGCAAAAAGATTCACTCCAAAGCAAATGAATTAAAATCTGATATTGAGAATAGCAATACTGCTAAAAAATACTTAGAGGCAGCGGAATACTCTTTGGCTATAGAAATTACTGATGCCGATCAAATAGTCAGAGATTTTTACGTTGTTCACAGTAGAATTGTCGGAAAAATATTGGAACGTTTGGAATTTAATGGTGATAATTTAATTCAAACACTCGCTCTCTTAAGCAATAATGGGCAACTTCAGTTTCTTGAGCTTTTCCTTCGTGAATATGACAACAAACTATCTTTAGACGATAGATTTAAGGTATTGGAAGGAACCATACCACCCTCACGATGGTTATACCCAAACTCAAATGAAGGGTTACTATTCCTTTTAAGACGTTTCATAGTTTGGATACCTCAGGACGACAGGTACATCGAGTTTCGCGATCTTAGTGCAAGGCTACGTTCCGCGGCGGGAATCTAAGCCTCGACTAGGGCTTCTCGGGTTTCCAGGCCTCGCATCCGTAGTATTTTGTAGAGACCGATCTTGGTGTATAGGCAGATCACAAACCAGACTAAGATGTAGATCCAAGCGAAGCCGACATGTTTCCAGCCGATACCCACAAAATCAGAGGTTCCCAGGCCGTAGACGGTTACCAAGGTTCCGGTTATTTGAGAGAAGAGGGTTGCTAGGAAGAACTTCCATTCGGGCAGAGGTTTAGTGAAGAGGTTGTTCGCATTTCTTGTGAGATAGATGGTGAGGTTGCCGCCGCAGAGGATGGCCATAAAAGCCAGGGTCTGGTTTTGGGAGGGTGTAAAGTGCCACAACCGTTCGCCGATCCAATAGAGGCCAAAGGTAGAGACCACCCCAACAACAGCTAGGCCCACCGCTATTGTAAAGACCTCCTTCATATTCCATATTACGGGCTTCTTGTCGACCTGCATGTGGTCATAGGCAATCATCATAATCGGGATGTCGTTGAGGAGTGCGATGGCGATGATCATGATTGCGGTTAGGGGATGAGTATTGAAAACAAGCATCGCGAAGAAGAGAAAGAGTAGGAGGCGGAAGGTCTCACTAATACGATACATCGAATAACTTCTCATCCGTCCAAAAATACGCCGAGATTCATCAATCGCATGTTTAATCACGGAAAGCCCAGGCATGGTTAAGATAAGATCGGCGGCCGCTCTGGCGGCGTCTGTGGCGTTGCTGACGGCAATGCCGATATCGGCCTGTTTAAGGGCGGGGGCATCGTTCACGCCGTCTCCTGTCATGCCAACGATATGTTTTTTGTGTTGAAGGTGCTTCACTATTGCGAACTTGTGCTCAGGGAAAACTTCGGCAAAACCGTTGGCTTTCTCTATGGCCTCTTCAGGTATCTTGTCATCATTCAGTTCTTCTGCGGAGAGAATATTGGTGCCGAGATCGAGCTCTCCAGCGAGCTGTTTGGCAATGGCAGTGTGGTCTCCAGTGATCATTTTCACATCGACATGCATCTCCTTGGCTTTACGAATGGTCTCTTTGGTATCTTCCCACGGGGGATCAAAGAGGGGAATAAGGCCTAAAAACTCCCATTTCCCCTCGGTGGTAGCTTTTGCGACTCCGAGGGTTCTAAATCCTTTTGCTGCGAACTCATCAATACCAGCTACTACTTCCTTGGAGAGAGCGTCTGAAGGATTGGAGAGGCCGAGAATAACCTGTGGCGCTCCTTTGCAGGCAAATAGTTTGGAGCCGTCTGGAGCGATCAGGGTTGCTTCGGTCCGTTTGATGACTGGATCAAAGGGAACAAATTTCTCTGTTTTATAAGTTTTGAGTTTCTCTTTCTCTTTCAGCTTTTCGAGGATGGCTTTATCGATAGGATCCTCACCCTCTTCACAGGCTAATGAACCATAAAATATCACGTCCTCTCTTGAGGCAGTGTCGTAGCCTCTCACATCTCCGACGGTGAGCTGATTTTTGGTCATGGTACCCGTTTTGTCGGAACAGAGAATATCCATCCCAGCTAGCTCTTCAACAGCGATGAGTTTGGAGACGATAGCCTTGAGTTTGGCCATGCGAGAGGCGCCTATGGCCATGGTCATCGATAGAACTGCTGGTAGAGCCACAGGGATGCCCGCAATGATTAGGACGAGTAAGAAAATAAAGATCTGGGCGAGAGTCTCGTGTACCGTTTTGGTGATTTCGAGTCTAAAGATATCGACCACGAAAATCACAGCGACAATCGCAAGGGTTGAGAAAATCAAGAAGTGGCCGATTTTTAAGACAGCCTCTTGGAAGTGAGATATGGTCTTTGCTTCGGCGACTAGTTTTGCGGTCTTGCCGAAGAAGGTGTTTGTCCCTGTTTCAGTGACCACACCTATCATGGATCCGAGTTTGGCAATCGTCCCGGAAAAAGCGATGTCACCCACTCCTTTATCTACGGGTAGAGATTCTCCCGTGAGAGCGGATTGATCCACCGATAGATACTCTCCCGAAATCAATTTCATATCAGCAGGAATAATATTACCCAGCTTCACCGTGATGACGTCGCCAGGAACAAGGTCTTGAGCTTCAACAGTTTTCCATTTTCCGTCGCGCAGAACACGGGCTTTGAGGGCGAGGGATTTTTTAAGCGCTTCTATGGCGTTGTGAGCTTTAAACTCTTGGAAAAATCCAAGGCCTGCGTTGATCAGGAGAAGGGCGACGATCATGATAAAATCGGGCCATTTTTCGAGATAACCTGAGAGGATAGCAGCGATTTCGATCATCCATGGGATGGGTCCCCAGAAGAAGGTTAAGATGCGCTTCCAGAGACTGGTTTGCTTGATTTCTAGGAGATTGAGGCCATATTGGAGGAGTCTCTTTTGGCTCTCGCCGGTGGAGAGCCCTTCTTTCTCGCTAGTAGTAAAGTGCTTGATGACCTCTTCGGGAGGCATATCTAAAAATGGAGTATCCTTCGGACTGCCCATAGTTGAACCCTTGAATGTATATTTCAGTACAACCCTGTCTAACAAAATAAAAAATTCTTTTAAACACTTTCTTAAAGTGAAGAACAGGTTTTTTCACTCTAGTTCATCTGTTCTGGCAGGTTCTTCCAATATTTCTATTAGCTTTAAAGCACAATAAACACGATTTCTTTTGTTTTTTGAAATTAGGGAAATAATTCCTAAAGATTCGAGCTTTTTTATGTTTCTTAGGGCAGTTGTAAAGGCAATATTATTATGTTCACTAATTTTTTTAGCAGTAATGAAGGGATTAGCGACTAGATTTTTTATAATTTCAATTAATGTAGAAGAAGATCCGTTTGATAGGGACAAGGTCCAATTTTCTATTAATTGATTGATTCTTTCAGCTCGAGATAAGACATCCCTGGATTGTATGGCCACACCATTCAAAAAATAAATCAACCACTCTTGCCAATTCCCATGTCTGCTTACATTATAAAGCTGACGATAATATTCATCGCGAGTGGCTTCAAAGAAAGCACTGAGATAGAGAAGAGGAGCTGGTAGGATACCTTGTTCGATGATCAGCAATGTGATCAGCAAGCGTCCCACACGTCCATTACCATCTAAAAAAGGATGGATAGCTTCAAATTGATAGTGGCATAAGGCAATATGAATAAGAGGGGGCAATTGTTTAGAATGTAAGAACAATTCAAATGCGCTCAAGCAATTCAGAAGATCTTCTGGAGGTGGGGGCACATACTTGGCTGTTGCCAATGTGCAGCCGGGTAATCCGATCCAATTTTGCGAGCGACGAAATTCGCCTGGTGTAGCATGATGTCCACGTACCCCTTGCATTAATTGTTTGTGGATTTCTTTAATGAGCCTTAGAGAGAGAGGGATATCATTCAACAGTTTTAGGCCATAATCCAAAGCAAAAATATAATTTCTTACTTCTAGAAGGTCAGCGGGACTACGATCAACGGGTGCGCCTACTTCATCTGCTAGAACTTCACTAATGGATGCTTGCGTACCCTCTATTCTACTAGATAGTACAGCTTCCCGAGTGATAAAGGGTCTCATTAGTAACTGAGGATTTGGCAGCCTGCTCCCTTCCCCAGCCAATTTGCCGATGATTAGATCTGCTCTGGATAATGAATGTACTAAGGTGTCGTTCCACTCAATTTGGGGGGGTAATGGGTTTGGGATAAACGCATCATAACCCCTTAATGTTCTGACAACTTTGCCTGCAGGGGACTTTAGTATTTCCATGTTGTAAGCCTTTATTTGAAATTATATCGCTTATTTTCGAAAAAGTCAATATTCGAAAATAAGCGTCAGCGTTATTAGCGCGGTTGGGTGCCTAGATCGATTTCGAGGGGCTGTGCAGGGTAGTTGCCTGAGAGAATATCGGGAAGATATTGGGGGAGAAGGACTGGGTAGATGACGTCGGGGCAATTTTTGATCTCTTCGAGAGAGAACCAGGCGGTTTTTTGGATCACCGCCTGCTCTTCTTGCGTGAGATTGGATAGAGAGACGCTATTTTGCCGGGTCTTGGCAACGATAAACCTCTGCTTGAGGCGGGTTGGCGTGCCGGAGAGCACCAGATCAAATTCTCCAAACCAGACAATAGGCCCCAGCTCAACCTCTTCAGGAGCGAGGCCTGTCTCTTCGAAAAGTTCTCGAAGAGCCGCCTCTTCTAGTGATTCTCCAGGTTCAATTTTGCCTCCGATGGGAAACCAGAACCTTCCATGATATTTCCCGTCAACGGTGGTGGTTGTGGGATCGTCCGCGCACATCAACAGTAGCTGCTTCTTTTCGTTGAGCAGAAGAAGGTTGATACTATTTCTGACAGGCAATGACATAAAATATAGGTTATTGCCTGTCAGAAAGGGTTTGTTGGGTCATTATTAGGAGTGCTTGCTGGCCCTGGTGGAACGACTACCAGTCTTCGGTAACTACAGCAGCGGTTGATCAGGAGGGCGGTAAATGCGGCTGTCCCACAGGTAGTCATGATGATTCCAGCACCGCCTCCAACAATGTGGCCCACAAAGCTGTGGGGATAGGTCAGCGCTACGGCGCCAATAATGGCCATGGCTACAGTGACTACCAGCAGAGTAGATACTACATATTTATTTTGAATAACAGATTGAATCTTATCTCCAAGACCAAAACAAGCAGCAGCCATATTAACCTCCTAAATTTATGGAATTAAGAATATTATGCCTGTGTCACCTTTTTTTCGTCAAATTTACCCTCAATATTGAGACTGAGCTATAATATTCAAGCTAATGAGGTTGGAGAGGATATGAAGATCAGATTTATTTGCATATTTCTTTTTTTGATGGTATCAATGGTGCCTATGAATGGCGATACCAAACCGTTTTTCAAGTCCAACCTTTACTCTTTTCAGGCTCTCAGAGCAATGGCAGCTGCTTCAAGTGGTGGAGCGGATATTGGAGAATGTTTAGCTGCCATCAGCAAAATAGAAGATGGTGATGACGAAAGTTGGTATTGCGCTTGGTATGATCTTGCCAAGAGATTGGAAGCAGAAGCATTGGAAATGGGGTCGAAGGGCCACGATGTGAGCGCGGCTTCGCTCTCCCTGCGCGCTTCTAACTACTACCGTACTTCCGAGTTCTTCCTCCATATAAATCCTGATGATCCTCGCATTTTAGAAACCTGTGGTCGCAGCAAAGCCTGTTTTCTGAAAGGGATCAAAGACCAGCCTATCACTGAGGTGGAGATTCCATTTGAGGGGACGACTCTTCCGGGTTATCTCTGTCTTGCTGGAGAAACGAAGGGGCCCCTTCTCATTGTGCAAACCGGTTTTGATGGAACGGCTGAGGAGCTCTATTTTGTCGTTGCTCAAGCGGCTCTCAAACACGGCTTTCACTGTTTGATTTTTGAAGGACCTGGACAGGGGAGAGTGATCCGCCAGCAGAAGATTCCTTTCAGGCCTAATTGGGAGACGGTGATTACACCGGTCATTGATTTTGCTGTTTCTCTTGATCAGGTAAATCCTGAGAAAATCGCTCTGATGGGTATGAGCTTCGGCGGCTATCTTGTCCCTCGCGCTCTCGTGTTTGAACCGAGAATCAAGGTAGGGATTGCCAATGGAGGAGTTCTGGATTTCCATGAGGTAGTGATGGCCGATTCTCCGCCGGATTTTGAGGCGATCCTAGATCAAGAAGAGGCCAAAGAGTTGGTCAACAAGGAGGTCTTGAAGGCCATGGAAACGGACGCGGGTGCACGCTGGGCAATTGGCCACGGCATGTACACTTTTCAAGCCAAGAGCCCTGTCGACTGGTTTGTCATGTCGCGGGAGTATCATCTTAGGGATTGCATTGATCAGATCAAATGTCCGATGCTGATCGTCGATTCCGAAAATGATTGGCAGATGAAAGGGCAGGCTCAGAAGTTCTACGACGGGCTTCGTTGCCCCAAGGAGTTCCTTCTCTTTCGCGCTGAAGAAGGGGCTGGGGTCCACTGCCAGATTGGGGCTTATGCCCTTTCAGGGGAGCGCATTTTCAGCTGGCTAGAAGATCAGCTCTGTTTCAAATAATTATTATCTGCCGATTTCGGGCATATTCTCTTCAAAAAAATATAGAAAGTTAACTTTCAAAAGAATATAATAGCAGATTGTTGTGTATTAAATCATGTTAAACGCTATTTTTCACTTTCTGACCGGACTAGATGAGTTCTTCTGGGGCTATGTGGCCTTTGGGCTGATCATCGTCTTGGGAAGCTATCTGACGATTAAAAATAAGTTTTTTCAGATCCGTGAATTCCCGAGTATCGCTAAATCTTTTTTTCAGTTCATGAAAGGAGGCGAGAGTGAGCGTGGGGTTCATCCGCTAAGGGCTTTCTTTGCCTCTGCGGGAGGGATGATCGGTATCGGCAATGTGGTCGGGATTGTCACTGCGGTCCAGCTGGGCGGCCCCGGAGCTCTTTTCTGGGTCTGGATGGCCGGGATGATTGGGGCAATCGTCAAATATGGTGAGATCTATCTGGGGCTTAAATATCGGGTTCCCAACGATCGAGGGGGATATGACGGCGGTCCGATGTACTTCCTCAAAGCGGCCTTTAAAAAAACCCGATTTTTGCCGATTCTGGCTGCTCTGCTTCTCTGTATCTATGGAGTGGAGATTTACCAATTTACCGTGATCACCGATAGTGTCTCCTCTAACTGGGAGATCAACCGTTTTCTGGTGATAGCCGTTCTACTCGGTCTTGTGGTTTATGCGGGATTGGGTGGCGTCAAACGGCTGGGCAAGATCTGCAGCTGGATGATGCCTATCTTCATGGTGGTTTACAGTTTGATGGCTCTCTGGATCATTGGGCAGGAGATCACTGCTTTGCCGGTGATTTTAGCTGGAGTCTTTAAGTCAGCCTTCACCGGGCAGGCTGCAATCGGTGGTTTTGCCGGTGCGAGCGTGATTTTGGCGATCCAACATGGTATTGCTCGCGCTGCCTATTCTGGAGATATTGGCATTGGATATGACTCGATTATTCAAGCGGAATCGAGCACGATCTACCCTGAAAGACAGGCCAGATTGGCCATTTTGGGGATCTTTATCGACAACCTTGTCTGCACAATGAGTATTCTAATGGTTTTAGTCACAGGTGTTTGGAAGGCCGCGGAGCCGATCCAAGGCTCTCATCTGGTCCAGGTCGCTCTAAGTCATTACTTCCCGATGATGGACCTCTTTATGCCGCTTTTCCTCATTTTTTGTGGTTACACCACCATCATCGCCTTCTTTGTAGTGGGACTCAAGTGTGCCCGCTATCTGATGCCTCGCAGAGGTACTGCGATCTTTACCTGCTATGCAATGTCTACCTTTGTCTTATTCACTTTTGTCAATCAGACAAGAACTCTTCTGGTGATGTCTATCGCGGGAGCTATGTTGTTGATTATTAACATCATTGGCATCTATCGCCTCCGTCATGAGATTGTTTTCTCTTCTGAAGCTGAGGGAATTGAAGCGCGCCCCGTAACCGACTGATAATCAACGTATTTAGATTTATTAAAAAACCAGTTTACAAATTAATACTATAGTTAAATAATATAGTATATGTAGTAAGTAATATTACTACCATTCAGGGTGTTAATATGGTTATATGGGAATACTGGGTTATTTGGATTGCTATTGCGATCGTGGCTATTGCATTTGCTGCACTTGTTGTCTATTCGATTTTCGCATTGATTTCGCTTCGGAAGTTATTACGCAATGCCAATGAATTGGTGGTTGATCTCGAGGAGAAAGCCCGCTCACTCGATCCTTACTTTCATGTGGCATCAGGGGTAGGGGAAGCTCTGGAGTGTTTTTCGGGGCGTAAAAAAGGGGAGCGATCCAATAAGTGGGTCGATCTGGTGGAGTGTAGCCTCGTGGGTCTTAGTTTGTGGCAAAAATTAAAGGAGAAGAAGTAGTTATGTTTCGTCGTCGTAAAAAAGGAAAAGGGTTCATAATAGGTGCTTTTTTCGGTAGTGTGGTTGGCGGAATCTCCGCTCTTCTTTTGGCTCCGAAGTCTGGTAAAAAGCTCCGAAAAGATATTTCGCGCAAATATCATGATGTCTCGGATAAGACTCATGATGTAGTTTCAGGTGTCAGCGATCGCTGCTCAGATCTTTGCGACAAGGCCAAAGATATTGCTGAAGATGCCAAAGATGCTGCCAGATCTTTGGTCAAAGAGGTCAGCAAGAGAAAGAAGAAGAGAAAGTAGCTCTTGCTACTTCTTATAATGGCTTCTGAGTAACCAGGCTGCTTTTTCGTGGACTTTGAGTCTTTGGGTGAGTAGATCGGTTGTTGCAGGAGCTTTGCAGCGGTCAGAAAAGGCGATCAGTTCTGAACAATTCTCTGCTATCATTTCGTTTGATGCGATCAACTCATGGATCATCTCGTCTTGCGAGAGGGTGTTTGGGGACTCTTTGAGACGGGCAAGCTGTAGGAACTCTTGCATCGATCCGGGAGCTAGACGATCAAAAGAGCGAATATGTTCTGCAATCTCATCTAACGATACGGCCAGTTCGGTGTACTGCTCTTCGAGAAGTCGGTGAAAAACAAAGAAGTGCGGTCCGATCATATTCCAGTGGAAGTTTAGGGTTTTCATATAGAGAACGGCATGATCAGCTAAAAAGGTGGAGAGTTTGGAGACAACCTCATCAACGATTTTAGCGTCTAGGTTGTGTTTATGTGCCATTGTTGTCATTTTTCAACCTCCTATGGATAGTATCGACAATGATCTGTGTTTGTGAATCAATTTCCACATTGACAAACTCCCCGATTTTTTTAAAGCCTAGAGTTGTCCGTTTGAGGGTCTCAGGGATGAGATGTACGGTAAAGAAGCCGGGAAGGGTGTCGACGAGAGTGAGGCTGATCCCATCGAGAGCGATAAACCCTTTGGGGAAGAAGTAGAGTGACCAATCTTTCGGGCAGGCGAAGGTATAGATATTGGCTTCAATCTTCTGCAAC